>Ga0209611_10002155_pt1 | contig 34539 bp, 26 predicted proteins | sample S1TSphgellanicum_3_FD_187693 | JGI IMG/M metagenome (GOLD analysis project Ga0209611, IMG submission 187693) | Host-associated microbial communities from peat moss isolated from Minnesota, USA - S1T2_Fc - Sphagnum magellanicum MG (SPAdes) (version 2) | ecosystem: Host-associated > Plants > Peat...
CAAGTTGTGATTCTCCAACTTGACACCTCACCAAAGAACTTTGGCTACCACGTACTATAGCTAGGTGGCACTTTTGCAACTGGCCGATTCTTGCCTTGAAGGTTATTTAACTTAATCTTGTGAAATAACAACCAAAAGCCCTAAAGGCTAAAATCATGCACATTGAATGACTTCATTGAATGCAAATTTGGTGAACCTCAAGTTTCAAACCTCTATTTATTGTGTACACTAGGTGACATGCACCTTATCCAAGAATGCAATGGCAATAGCCCATTGCAAAAAGCGAGAAGAGGCAACAATACCCCCATTGTAAGAAATGGAATAAAACAATGATACCCTCATGGAAAGAAATAATATAAGCAACTATACCATGATGGAATGAAGTGGCAAGTAGTGGTGTCATGATGAATTGACCAATTGCACTATTGTTGGTGAAAAGCAAAATGACATTGTAAGGTGTTAGCAATAATCAACAATTACAAACATCCATCTAGTTACAAGACTTGATGTGAGGCTGCCATGTGTGACAATGGGAGTTAGGGTTTAGAAGAAATAGTAAGCAAATTATGTGTAGGAACATGTAAGTTTTTGGCAAATCTAGCCAAAAAATGGTTCTTTTTTTAGGCTTGTAGGTAGAACCCAACGATTCCATGTTGAAATATGGCAATATTTCACCATTAAAAATGCTAATGAATAGTGTCAGTAATATTATAGCTTTGCATATGCACTAGTATGTACTTTGTTTCCTCTAGGAGAAAAAATATATAGTCATGGGTGCCTAAGGCCCAAATTAAGTTATCTTCATTATATGTTTCTCTATGTAAGGTTTTTTTTATCCTTTTAGATTATATGTTTGCTTAAATAGGGAGAAGCTATAAGGAATGGAAACTTTATCTTCATAAAATCACTCAACATGGAGAATAAAGTGAAAATAATTGAAACTTACAATCATCATATGAGTGACAAAATTAATACATCAACTTCTCAAGTAATCATGATTTGGTATTGTAAATTAATGATTAGTGGCAAGCCACATATACCTCAAGGAACAAAAAATGGCCACACAAAGGTTAATATGGTGCAAGAATTGTAATGTTGACATGTTTAATTGATCCCACATTAAAGAAGGTAGAATTTCTTTTTGTAGCAAACGCTTTGCACATTTAAGTTACTTTTTAACTATTGTGCTTTAGCTATTTCTTAATTACCATAGTATAAAGGTAGCTTCAACACATGTCTGTCGATTGATTAATTAATTAATTTGGGTAGGAAATAGAATGGCTCCTAAATATTCTCAAATTTTTCTTTAATTACCCTCATAAAAAAAATTCTGAAAAAAAATTTGAAAATTTCAACATAAATTCTAAAAATAACATAATTAATGTTGAAGTTGTCAAGGTACTACTTTTGGTTTGATCGAAACTTGGTCATGCTCAAAAAGTGAAAAATAAGGGATAAAAGATGTAAAAGACATCTACTTGCTAAACCAATAAACTCTTACTATTTATAAATCTCAATAGATTCTAAGAAGGTGTTTTATACCCTATGTTTTAAACATTTTTCTTTGGTACTAATATTTCAGCCAAGACATTAGTTTCAAGATGACCAATAGAAATATATTCTAATGACCGATCTAAGCTTTTCCACACAACTTTGAACATCTTCACCAATTTTGTTCAACATTTTGTTCAAAAATGCATGTATTAACACATATTTAAGTAATTTCGAACTTAAAAATTAATTCAAGACTTAATTCAATTTCATGGATCGGTGCAAACCCATTTGGGTGGCCACCAAAATGGAGTGATTACAATAATTTCAATCATAAATTTGAATTTTGTTTCATAAATTTTCAACCAAAAGTTGAATTTCAATCCATATTTAACATAAATGGTGAGCCCAAACCCATCTAATGACCACCAAATTGGAGCCATTGCAACAATTTCAATCATACATTATGATTTTGTCTCATAAATTCTCAACCAAAAGTTGAATTCCAATCCATAGTTGGTGAGCCCAAACCCATATGGTGGCCACCAAATTGAAGCTAGTGCAATAATTTTGATATCAATCATAAATTTTCGACCAAAAACTGAATTCCAATCCATATTTAGTACAATTGATGAACCCAAAGCCATGTAGTGGCCACTAAATAAGAGCCATTACAACAATTTCAATCATAAATTATAATTTTGTTTCATAAATTTTGTAGAAATTTGTAAGTCTTGTTTGATTATGGTCATGATGCTATGATTCCTCTATTTTTCTTCTTCTCTTGGCTTTGCTCTCTAAAACTTAACATTGAGAATTTAAGAACATTAAGAATGTAGCTTTCTTCATTCATGTTTTTTTCAAAAAAAAATTAAAAGCATGTATAATTAAACAAGAAAATAATAACATTACAAACAAACGTCCTTGAAATTTTGGGAAAAAAAAAAAAAAATTAAAAGCATGTATAATTAAAAAAGAAAATAATAACATTACAAACAAACGTCCTTGAAATTTTGGGAAAAAAAAAAAATAATGCAATGTAGAGGTGAAAAACATAACATACTAAATCTTGCTTTTAGCTCCTCACTCATTAATTATATATATGAAAGGTGATAGCTTATTGAAAATAACAACAACAATTAATAACAAGCAATTAAGTCAATATTGTTAATTAGCCACATTTACAAACCCTAATTTATTAATAATAGTAAAATACTAGCATATATAATATTGAATGTTAATGATGAAAGTGATATGTAAGTTTTTGACCAAAAAAATTAGTAAAACCATTAGCCAAAGGTAAATCAATATGCTCAATTACAAGTAGTATATTAGTAAGGTAAAATGGTTGTAACAATGTTATAAAAATAATTATCACTTGGGTAGCTTTTATGCAAGTAAATTTATAGATTTGATAAGATAAATTTTGGTTATAATAAGTTTAGATTCTCAAGTATTTTGTATAGTTTTTAATTTTTTGATGTTAATAAAAATAGGATTATGATTAAATTTGTCAATGACAATAATTTGTTTTTAAAAAATTGGTAAAGAATATTGAATTTTGTAAAGTTCAAACCATTGGCATACAAATTTTCGTAGGTAAATATCCATAGATCTAAGGAACCATGAAAGGAAATCCCCAAATTGGAATTGTTTTTGAGATGTTTAGTTATAAGACCATCATGTTCAATTCCATCAATTTGATGTTATTATGCCATGTGCCATCAATCTAAACTCTTGTAACTTTTCGAAATCTATCAGTCTACTAGTCAAAATCATAATTAGTGTTATCTAGATTAGTTCGTATATCATGGTATGTGGGCAACAAATATTCAAAAGTGAAAGCACACTAAAGTGTTACATTTTGGATGTCCGGGAGTTCATTTTTCACAATTAAAAAATTTTCAATAGTAGTTTATTCCAATTGATATGTGCAAATGATGAAATGGGATTCATGTCAAAAATGAACACATACATCAAAACATTATGTTAAAATTTCATGGTCAAATATTTGGTATTCAATTTGTTATGGACTTTTAAAGTTGTACAAAAACACATGTCTGGTCATGGATAAATTAAATGGATTCAATACACCTTGATATAATGTCCTTTATGAATAAATGACTCAATGGTAATATATTGTGGAAAAGTGATATTAAATAAGATAATTTGAAAAGATTTTATGATTAAATTTTGAAATGTATATCAAGTATGGAGCTTCTTAAGGAAGTCCTTCATTTGTTGAAAATAATGATTTAGATGGTCATATTTTAAATATAAGATTATCATAAAATAAGATAAAGATGCTTAAATCCTTATGGAAAAATATCTTATAACACCTTGCCACATAGCCCATTTGATTCAAAGTATCTTGTTTTTGCTTGTTTTTGTTATATTTTCCTAATGTATTTTATTTCATACTAGATTAAAAATGGACTATCATGATGTGCCATTTTTGTTCCACCTTAGTCTGTTTTCACCTTCAATAGGTAACGATAGATACAAGTCATATACTAACTAAAAAGGGGTATAACCTACAACTTCTTTATATGCAATTTAGTGGGGGAAGAATATTATGGGTATAAATTCATCTAATCAATGTGCTTATCATTAATAAGTTTGGTTAGTATTGTACCAATAACTTTGTTAATATTTTTAGCCTATCCATTACCCTACGGATAATAGCTATGGAACTAGTATGTTTAAAAAGAAAATGATCAACAAGATATTGAATCACCTCAATAATGAAGTGAGTACCTTGATCTATAACAATTTATCTAGGACATCCGAAACATGATAAAATATAATCATATAGAAACTTAACTATTATTGCAATAGTATTGGTTTTAAATGTTTTTGCTTCAACCAATTTAGTGGCAAAATTAATCACCATATACCAATTTCTTGTGCAATGACCTATTGGCTTAATTAGTCCAATAAAATCAAGACCCCATTTTGAAATGGTTCTTGTGGTAAAATTTTAATCAATTTCACCCAACTATGTGTAGCAAAAGTTATGAACATTGACACTTGTTGCAAGTTCAACAATAATTAGTGGTATCCTTAAACAATGTAAGCCACCAATAACTAGCATCTATTTTTTTTTGCAAAGTAATGCCAATAGGAAAATGTCCACTTGCCACTCTAGAATGTAGTTCTTGGGTAACTTTAGTTGTTTCTTTAAGTTGTAAGCATTGGCGATATTATTGACCCTAACCAATTCGGTATAATAAACCGTTTAATATAATGAATGGTTATGATCTTCATGCGAGTAACTACTTCTAAATAATTATATATCCAAAAGAAATTTCATTAATTTGAATATATTGAAAAACATCTTGTAACCAAGCTAGTTATGAAAGAAACAAATAAACATTTGTAGTCAAATATGGGATATGTAGGATACCTACATGCTCTAATGAATTTGGTAATTATAATAAATCATCAATTAAGTAATAAGATCAACCAAGTTTATAGATAACCTTAAAGTTGTACTTTCAGAACAACAATAGCCATCTTGTAATTTGGTTTAACACCTAAGTCTTGTTAATTAAATAGATTAAGGCCATGCGATCAACTCAAAAGATAATGATTACCTAACAAAAAATGTTTAAATTTCTATAAAACATACACCATAACCATAGTCTCATGTTTAGGGGTTGTATAATTGTGTTCAATGGAGTTTAGTATGTTGGAGGCATAAATTATAGGTTGGTCAAACTATCCAATAGGGTTTTGTGCTAAAATAACAACTATAGTTTGTTAAGAAGCATCAATGTGAACATGGAATCCAAGCTTCCAATTAGGATTAATCAATATTGATGTTGTAATACATTGATCCTTGATAGTCTCCCAAGTAGTTTAACATTTAGTTGTTTAGGTAAATGGTTCAAAGTGTCTCATCAACTTTGTGATGGGTTCCAAACTAAAAATAAGATTCCTTAAAATGATAAAATGAAATTGTGCCAACCCATTAAAAACTTTTGATATGATGTGGATTGTTTGGTAGATGCATATTGACAAGGGCTTGAATTTTCTTTGAATCAAGAAGCTTTCTTACCTTTGAAACAATGAAACCAAGTATCTACCAAAAGAAACCATGAAAGCACATTTCTTAGGGTTCAAACTGATATCATAATCTTTGTAGGTTCTAAAATAATACTAAAACTTTTGTATGTGATTAGTCAAATTACTAGAACTAATGAAGTCATTCAAAAAGGTTTTCATAAAATCATCAAAATACATTTAAAATGTCTTATGGATCATTTGTTGATATGTTGATGGTTTGTTTTTGACATCAAAGGGCATCATAATCCAAATAAAAACACCTTAATAAATAATTAAAAATATCTTATATTGATCCTTAGGTGTAATAAAAATTTGATGGTATCCAAAAAAATCCATCTAGAAAAGAATAAACTTCGTGACCTACAATAATGTTCAAAACTTCATTTGTTAAAGGCAAAGGGTACAAATCTTTCTTTGTTGCACCATTAAGTTTTTGAAATCAACATAGATTTTACAACTTACCATTCTTCTTTGGCACAACCATGATAGGTGATTACCAAGTAGTTGTATGAATCCATCAACAAATAATCATTCCATACAATGTTTAACAATAGTGACATAGTTAGGTATCTTGTTTGGTGAATTGGAATATAGATGTGTGGAGTTCAATTTGGTGTTGTGCCAACTATGGTGAAAAGAATTTAAGATCCTTGTAAGCTAAGCAAAAACATCTTTAAACTCACACAATAAGATCTCAAATTGTTTTGAATATTGATCATCAAGTTTTGAATTGATCTTCACAAACTATGGTACTTTAGAAGTTCCAAGATTGATTTTTCGAAATGGTTTGTCTTCTATGAGTGTCCAATTAGCAATATGTAGATCTTTCATATGATCTTTGGTAGGTGTCTAAACAATAGTCATATTACCAACATTTGGTTAATAATAAGTAGACAAATAGTTTTGTTGCTCCAAGTCAATAGTTGAACCCACATTGTTAACAACAACAACTAAACGAGTACCAATATGAACTTTGAGATTAGACAATTTTTGCAACTCAATAATGCTAATAAGAAAAGAAACTGGTTAATTTTGAACACCAAATTTTCTTCTTCATTAGTGATTCCATTTTGGAAACCATAACAAACTAGAGCTTCTAGTTGTTTGGCTATTTGACTCAACATTTTGGTAACAACAACAGTTCGAACTATTCCATTACACTAATTGATAATCATGTTAATTCCCCAATCTTGTGTTTCTTTAGCCTCTTTCAACTAGGGTACACCTAATAGCATGGAATAAGTAGGATCAAGAACAATACTAGTCATAATTGTCAATGTAACACAAAATGGAATTCCATAATTTAGTATCTTAAGACTTTTTACCAAACCTACTAGCTTGGTCATTGTATGATTTTCCATTTTAAGTTTATGCGGTGCATGATTAGGCTTTGGTAATTCTAATTTGACTAGCAATTCTTTTGTGATAATGCTGACCCCAGATCCTCAATCATTCAATATATCTTCAATAATATTTTTACCAATTTGTACTGGGATTATTGTCATATGGTTATCAACTATTATTGCACTAATAACATCATAAGGCATTGTCGTGGGAATTGGTGATTTGATAAGAAATATTAGCACAGAAACTACATGGGTTTTGTTAGCCTCTGGTTTCTAAGGCAAAAACCTCTTGATGTCATGTACAATTTTCAGCAATTGACCTAGATTCAAGTTATACTTGGTATTAAATTTGTTTTCCTATGTCTGTTAATATACCTTCTACAATTTTTATGATATTATTGTCATCAACAATTTGTAACGATTCAATATTTGATGATATTAACGAGCCATACATATCTAATAATCCAGCCTAGCTAGAAGTCAGTGGTAGCCTGTTTAGGAGAACTATCATTGTTTTGCATTTGCTCAATAGTCTTAGTAAAATCGTTTCGCAAGCATTTTTCCTCCTTCCAATCTGCCATATTTTTAGACTTCAAGGGCTCTATATCCTTGAACACTTTATGTTTGAATAGTGATTTACTTCGCATTGTAACAATGACAACCATATTGACAACAACACTATGTGTTGTGGTGCCGAAAATTCAACGAGTTTGGAACAATCCCAAACAATTGGTGAATTTTGTTTTGCCCAAAAAAATTGAAGTTCTATGATTTTGCGTAGAGTTACATTGGATCACCAACTTTGACCATCTGGTTTTCCTTCATCTCAACTCTATTCTGAATTTTGTTCACATCATTCATATGGATGCCTTGTACCTGCCTTAGGATTGCTTTTGTCGATTAAGCATGGTATCTTGGTCCAATTCTCCAAAAACTTGTAATTCTAAAGGCTGCCCAAAACTTTAAAAAAAACCTTTCAATGGTGCTAATTTTTCATTTTTGAACCAAATCCCATGTTTTGTCAGCTGAAAGATTCACTTTGAAATCCTCTACAACTCTAATAAGTCAGATTTTGAAAATTCTGATCAAATCCATGATTTTTGGGTGCATTTGCAGCAACTGGTCCAACTTTTGTATTGGGACTGCTTTGGTCAAATGTCAATTACGTGTTAAATGCAGGGAACTCTTGAGAAACTGCTGCGACAACTCCACAAAATTTCAGATCGTTGGGACTAAACAATAACCCCTCCATTTGTGTCCAGAATGCAACTTGCAATCCAAACTGAAAGGTCATTGCATCTGATGTCCTTGACTCTCATAGCTCTGTGAGCTGCTGAAGAGTCTTATTATTATCTGGGCCATGATCAGCCTGCATTTCCCATTAGTGTGTAGTCAGCAAGTACGTATGCCAGTACCAACTAGTGTAGCTGACACCAAACACTCAATCAACCCCCACATTTGCTATCAAGCCATGGTCACAGCAAATACTTGATAGCAAATTGTGGTGATTGATTAGTTGATGAAGCAACCAGACAACAGAGACCCCTGGGTTCTCTTCTGAGTTGGATGGCATTCTTTTTTATAAATATTGTGATTAGCCGAAGTGGCAACCATCGATAAGAAGCTTTAGCGAAGGTGCCGATCATCCAAAGGAAGATTTAGCCAAATCTGGCAGTAAACAAGCTATGAAAGTAGCAATTTAAAATCATACTTTTATATTTTTGGCTATGTACTGGAACCAAATATAGGAATCTTGTTATTAGTACTTCTTTTTTTTTTCCCTGATTTCTTGCAATTAAAAAAACGCCAAAAATCACTCCATTTTCAATTTTCCATTTTTAATCTCGTTTTTTGGCAAAAACTGTTGCCAGTAAGAAAAAGGGCTGCAGGTTCTAACTTGCAAATTGCATCATGTGCTTGTCAATCTCTTATGGCCAATAACTTCAAGCAGCAATACACATGACACAACATTTTTCAAAATGAATATCACGTCAACGTTCAAATCTGTCCATCATAGACATTCTGTGTATAACGTGCTTCTGCATTTCATCAAATCTAATATGAAATGTAAATTGTGTAACATATTCAAACCCATGAAACACAGAAATCATTTGCTAAAACTAATCAGATCAACTCTCAACACAAAACAAGCCATGTTACAGACAAAGCTACATTATTTTTGTGATAGTTTGATTGGTGGGTTTTGATTCATATCATCATAATCTTTACCCATTGTAGTTCTCCATCAAGCTGATCAAGGTTGCAGCAACACTTATTCTATTAACTCACAGCCTAACCCAATTGCTGCATGTGCGGCAGCCAGCATGTTATTTCTTGAGGTGTTCCAAGGCAAAATAATCATGCACAGAAATCGGAGGCATTAGTGTGAACTACATGTTCCAGACAATTTACAGCTCAACTAGTGCATGTTTGAACTTGAAGTATTAAGCTGTTTCTCATATACCCTCTAATTCAAAACTGCAAAAACTCTAAAGAAAACTTCTACAAAACCTTGAACAAAACCATGTGATTTCTTTCATATTACAAGTATGAAAGAAAAAGGAAAACAACAAACATCCATTCAAAGGAATTGAACTTGGAAAGAATTGACCTACATCAAACATAACAAACAAGTGCCATACAAAATGTGCTCCCCTAGTTTTGGATTGTTTTCAACAATATTTGTGTAACCCAACACCTTTGCACTACCTCAATTGCTCAATGTACAGTAATTGTGACACTAACCTTTGGTATGGACAATAGTTGTTCAGAGGGGCCTTTGTGGAGGTACCCTACCAAATCATTGAATATCTTGCTCACATCTAATGTGACTTTTCTCACATGCAACATGAGGGAGGAGTGTTGGTAAGGTACAAAAGAGTATTTTAAAGAAAAAACCCTGGTGTTCTTGGCCACATTGCAAGGGGTTATATTGTTAAATCCTATTGACTTAACCCACACACTCGATCACATCCTTTGTGTAGGCTAATGCCTCAAATTTGTGATTCTCTAGTACATGGGTTTCTAGATTCTTATCCTATATATTTTGACCCTAATTTTCCCCATAGAAGTCCGGAGATGGTTACAATAATATTCTTGTAGGTACTCGGGTTGTGATAGTTGTGCTTTGGTTTTGCCTACCATTCATTTGACCACTTTATTAGTACCTCCCCCTTAGTACTTACTATGCAGCCCTGCCTCTTTTGGTTCAAGTCTTTGGTATTGGGTGCTTAGGGCTGGACATGGAAATTCAACTTTTAGTACAATTTGGCTTCTATCTTTTATTATTAATTATGCATTGCACTTTTGGTGTTTTTTGAGAGGCTAGGTGAAATAAAAGAGAAGCATTTCCAATTGAAAAATTAATAATTTCTTTTGCATTTCTGATAATTCAAATACATTGCATTAATTTTCAAGTTTCAATTTACTTAGATGTGGATAATTAATTACTCAGAGCTGAAGTAATAAGAGAGCTCAGACTCTCTCACTGACTCCCTAGTCTAAAAATGAAAGAAAGTAGGCCACTCCTTTTGAGGGGAGTTGTTAGTGTGCAACTTAGTATTGATGAAGCAGCAACTTATGGTTAATTAGTGGTGACAGCCATACACAAATTATTAGTGACACTCCCCAGTTCCCCATATGGATTATAGCCCCCAAAATTCCCTTGTGATTAACAGTCTACAAGGACTCCTAAACTTATTACCACTACTACTTATGGATGCTGAATTATTGCTTTACTAATCATTAGAGGTTTACCCAGTTGGCCCTATTGCAGTGCTTGATTGTTGTGGAAAGCTGAAGAATTTATGCATAGTAATGCTATGTAAGCAACCCCCTTTTTATTTCCATGTGTATTTTGAGGGATCTCCCCCCCACCCCCCACCCCCAGCAGAAGAACCCTAGGGCATTATGCCGAGGGAGCTCCCCCAATTTTATATGTTCTCACGTTCCCATGGAAATTTCTTCTTTTAGAAAATGGAAAAAAAAGCGAGGAAATTAAAAGAGAGTTGTTTAAGTAATAGGAGGTTTCAGTACTCCTGCATTCTCTTGAGGTTTGGGAACGCCCTCGAGCTCACACCCTAGGGTGCCCCTCCCTAGGGTTGCCCTCTCTCACGAGAATGCACTCTCCCTTACAACTAAAGTAGTTGGGTGAAATTCACAATTCAGCATGAATAACAATGGGGCTAAGTAAGATTGGACAATATGATAATTGGACTATGAAATGGATTGTTTAAAGATTTTTAAGGTAATACTCATGCATAAGAACCATTATAAAAATTCAATTAAGTGGAGAGAGAGAGAGAGAGAGAGAGAGAGTAGAAAGAGATTGGTTTTTCTGGGTTTAATAAAGGGGGCCATGAATCTCTTGGATCAATGTAATTGAACTTTTAAATGATAGAGATTGCATAATGTGATGGGTGAAATGTTGTCTTAAACACTGTATTCTACTGACATTGAACCAAAAAGTTTGTCTCCTAGTGTCATGAAAAGAATGGCCGTTCATCAAATAGGGATCAAATGGGACAACAAAACCCAACAAAAACTTCTTGCTTTACATTACCACGAGCATGTGAAGGGAAAAAAAGGTGGTGAAAGTGGATTAGTTATCAATGAAAGAAAAACATTATTTCTCATACAATCAAAACTCCCCCTGCCCCCCACCACCTAAAGAATGTGACTTGGATAACATCCAAAATAACTTTAAATAGATCCAAACTTTGTACTAGCCAAGAGTATTACAACAAGCAAATGTCAGAGTAAAGAAGTGTTTTAAGTGTGGTAGAAATATCAGCCAAAAAAGAGATTTGTGAATTTTAGGTGTGAGAGGTGGCTATATGGATACATGAATTCTACATTCATATTTGCCAAATGGTTGTATAATTAGTTGCAAAATGAAACTTAACATGAGTTCAAGAGATTTCTTCACCATGATTTTTGAGATGTAAAAGTCCAAACAATTTTTATTTATTTATTTATTATAGATGTTGGTATCTCTCCTTTTGCTATAAATAGTCATCCATTATCCCCAGCAACTTGCAAGAATTATCACTTTTTAAAAAAAAACATGTCAAAGTGTTTAATAGTGAGGTTTTAAATGATTTGTCAGAAAAACAAAAACAAAAAAAAAGAAAAAAAAAAGTCCTTACTTAAGGTTTAATAAATGGGGTTTAAATCATTTTGTCAGCAAAGTCCCCAACTTCGTCTCTGACCAAATTAGTTATTATTAGGTCCATAATTCAGTTTACTGATCACTGATCAATAATTTGCACTTTTACTCCTCTGGTGAAAAAATTGAAAACCCAGGCGACAATTCATTCAATGTATTTGGTCGAAAACTGAAAGGGAAGGTTTTAAAATTTTATTTAAAAATTCTTTTTAAAAAAAAACCCATTGAAAAGTTGGAGTTAGAAAGTAGAATTTAAAAAATTCGCAAGTAAATGTATTTATATATAGAACCTAGATATATATCTATATACTATATTTAATTAATTAATTAATTAATTATGTATAATTCATGTCCTCAGAGGCGAGGACCAGGGTTAAAGGTGGTAAGTTGGTAAGTAAAAGAGAAAGCTATCTATGGTAAGTCATGGGTAATAAAGAAGTCGTACCAGGCATGTGGCCAACGCATGCTCGCCACGTGAGACGAACGCGTGCCACGCAGTGGAAGTCCGTATTGCCACCGCTCGCCAGTCCGGTTTTTTAACTTCTTACCAGGGTGGGGTTAAATACAATAAGTGCGTGAAATGAATGACCCACCCTCTTTCAATCTTTTCTTACTTTCTTTTCTTTTCTTTTCTTTTTCCGCACTCTTTCTTTTTTAGTTTTCAATTTTTATTTTACTTTAAAAAAAACTTATACGGACTTTCCAATGCCTACATTAGGGTGTGCCAGTCTAGCTTTAGGCTAGCTTTAGCTACTAGTAAGTAGGTAGGTACCTAGCTAGTAAACCTACCTAATTGCTAGCTCCTTTTTTACCACCCTTCCCCACTACGGCTAAAATATCTGGCGCTTCACTAAATCCCCGTCCAAAACTGGCTCCAAATTAGTGACCTCCGTTTTCTGCCACTAACTCGCGCTCGAACGCCCCCAAATATAATGGCAAAGCGCAAGCAAGTGCAGTTTTGATCCGAGCGCACGCGCGCGAGAAAGGCGAGAGATCGATGGAGAGAGAGAGAGAGAGAGAGAGATTGTGCGTGTCTTGTGGACAAAACAGTCGCTTGCTTTGGAGATGCCGCTAACTTGTAAAGGTTAGTGGTTGTAAATGTTTGGCAGCTGTTGTTGGGGTTTGCGAAAGAACTCCAAATTAGTAGGCTGCTTGTCCTTGCTGCCGCTGCTGCTCGTGCTTGTGGCGATGGGAGAATCGGATGACTGGCGGCGATACAGTGGTGCTGGTGCCGCTGTTGGTTGCTGCGAGATCGACTCTTTGATAGGTCTGTGATGGAGAGAGAGAGAGAAGGCAACAAACAACAGGAATTCATGATGATGATGATGATGATTATTATTTGGTGAAGGAGAAGAAGTTGGTGATTTTGTTGCTGTTTTAGTGTGTATATGAGGTTTTTCCTCTTTGGATGGTTTGTTGTTTGGAAAGGGGTTTTTTGTGAAGAGGGGTTGGATGTGGAGGAGGGTGCATTGTGCAATTTGTGTATTATTGATTTGTGTCTGGATTAGTGATTGGATTGCTGGAAACTTTTTTTCCTAAGAGGGTGGAAGAGAGAGAGAGAGAGAGAGAGAGAGGGGATTGTGAATCAGTTTTTGCGGATTTATAGCCTATTAGGGGATTTGTGGCGGAGGGATTAGCGATTTAAGGGTGCGGATTTGTTTTCTATGTGACGGACAAGCTGGGGCTTGATCAGGTGGGGGATTTGGAATGAATGAATGAATGCAATCGAATCGCTTTGTGGGTTTATCAGACCTTTTTTCTTCTGTTCTGTTTGTTGCAGGGATGACACTATGGGAGGATTTGACGCAAAGCGAGCTGGATGCCAAGTTTTTATTTCCTGATTCTACAATTTCAACGGATAATTGTGGGTTTCAGACTCAGGGAGTCCAAGGTGCGTACCCAACAAAAAATCCCCAACTTAGGTCGTCCTTTTGAAGAATCTGCTCAGCAGTTGTGTCAGTAGAACTACCCATATCTCCAGTTGTGCACATTTTGTCATATGAGGAAGTGGCCTGTATCTGAAGTCATTGAGTTCTGCTCACAGATCGATTTTGTGTTTTCTCTAATGGCATGTGAAGAAGGTCTAGGTCCAAATTCTCACCTGAAAAGAAACCTTGCTGGTTTGTGGAACCAGAAATTTTGATGGTGTTGATGATGGGGGTCATCATGGGGAATATGTTGTTGGGAAAGCACAGTGCAGCATGAAGCTTTTGAATCAAGTATCTTTGCAAGTAATCCTCCTCCTCCAGCCAAGCGACGGCGGTTGCTGTTCAATGAAGATCTGACAGCAAATGTTGGCAGCAGCTGTGGTACCTCTTATGAGCCAATCCTTGACCCTTTCAAGGTATTGAGGCTTCCAAGAACCTTGATTTTGGTAAGAGTTTGTTTATTATGTGAGCTGGAAAAATCATATCTTATACCTGAATTGTTGGAAATAAAATGTTGCATGTCAATGTACAATCTTTTTGACTTCATGCTGTCTTAAGCTCTTTTCTTCTGAGTCCAAGTGGTGTTCTTACACAGGTTGGCCACGATTATGATGCATTTAGGAGTTCTGAGGACATTCCAGATGGCATGCCATGCTCATCAAGTGATAATAATTTGAAGATCTCAGCTGAAAACTGGATGGATGCTTGCATTGAGGAGAATGACTGCTCTGAGAGTTACATGTAAGTGAAAATTTCTCATTAAGATGATCCACATGTGTCAATCTTTTAAGATTTCCATTGCTTTATGCATTTTTTCATGCGGTTATCTGAATGGACTTCTTATTGTGGCAAACTTGTACAGCAGGGCAGGAGCCCCCCTTTGTGAATTCTCAGGTAATTGTCTTCCTTGAGTTTTTTTTTTCCATTTCATGGGCTTGATCCTTACAAGATTTCACAGTTGAGTGATAACTTTAGGTTTTCCATATTTTGTTGATGAACCAACTCTATGGGCTACAGAAATGGAACCTTATCTGGCTTTCAGATTGAACTGATTTCTTTCTCATGTTGCAGTTCTGCAGAACTCAATTGAGCTTTGTCCTTCTCCTTACTCAGCAGAACCATGTTCTGAAGAAGCGAGTTTGCACAATCCCAGAACACCGTTTTCCAGTCAGCCTTCAACACCTGGTGATGATTTACATTTGCTACAGAATTTGCTGGCATTATTATCTAGTTTTATTGTGAAATTCTGCATGCCACTTTCTTTCCAGGGCTTCTGTCACAAATTGGCTAGACTTAGGTGTTGTGGGTTCTCAATTATTGCAGGGAGCAATGCAAGTACAGGCAGGAAATTGAAAATCACAATCCCACTGGCGTATCCTTTCACATTGTTGAAGCCATCTGATTCTGATGGAGATGTGATGACATTGTCAGACATAAACCAGCTTATACTGAAACCTCCGACAAGTGATGCTCGGCATTGTTTCGGAGGCAGTGATCCCAGGCGCAACAAATCATCTGACCTAGGAGTGAGCCTCTCAGGTAAGTCAATAGTTACATGCACAAGAATCTGTACTGAGGGAAAGGGCACCATCACAATTCTGAGGACAAAAGATTGAAGTGTTCAAACAAATCTCGTCAGATGCAGAGATGCGTTGTCCCCCTGCTATCTGGTTCTTTCGTGGTGGTGTTACACCTGTACATTTTTTCCTGCTTGAGCTGTGGATGTTAAAACCGTCTCAACCCAGTAGAGATCTGAGTGTATCAATTAAGGCGTGTGACAAAGATGTTTTAGAAGGCAAAAGGGTTAGAAGCAGTCAATGATATCTCCAAGAGATTTTCTTCTTTGTGCGGGACTAAATTTAGACCAAGTAGTATGGAGAGTGAGCCTGAGCTTCAGTGGATGGTAATATTTCATAGGTGAGTCTCTCATGCAAATTAGATGAGGAGAGAAGGGTTGACACAGGGTACTAAAAGTTTTGTAGGAGAAATGGGTCATGAAGATTTAACAAGAAAATTTCTTCTTGCTCCTGTAAATTCAATGAAGACAAGATAGTCTAGAAAGTAACATCCTCACAAAGGAATAAGAGCTCTTGTTCCTGTGACTTGTTGAAGATGATGATATAGTTCTAGTAGTGATATCCTTGCGAAGGATTCACTGAATTTTGTTCCATATCTTTGTGCAGTGAAAGCCAAGTCACACTTTGGGTATCCTGTTAGTTGAGAGTCCCAGTCAACTTGAAGCAAGTAGATGTTTCCAGCACATATCTAGTTTCTATTGCTTGTTGGCAGCAAGCAAAAGCTTTAGTGCCACAAGTGAGCAGAATCTGAGATACTCTCCATCCCATGCTCTCTCCTTGGACCGAGGAATTTCTCTTGTGACTTTGCTCTGTTGTCTGGGATCTCTTGGTGGGTTTTACAAATTATGTGAAGTCTGAAGGGGGCTTCAATATTGCTTTTGACTTTGCCATCCATGTTAGAGAGCACCTTAACCCTAAACCCAATAAAATAGGATTTTCTACTTCAGCTTTGGTTAAACAAGAGATATAATAATAATAATAATAATAATACCAATATTTTAAGCGCTTATTGCATTCATCAAGGTGCCAAAACATTCCAACTTTTGAAAGGTCTTGAAAACAGAAACATCAAAGTGAAAATATCAACTAGGTATCTTTTTCTTTATTGGGACATTGAATTGATTTTTGTTTGCCTATTATTATTGTTGTCAAACATATTATAACTCAATGCTCAAATTTTCAATGGCACCGCAATAGAGGTTTTAAAGAACCCCTTTCTCTCAATTCATAATAAATCACCTCTACATTTGGACTCGATATCAAAATTAGTATAAAGTCAGGCGATGAGGGGGCAAGACTGGCCAGTTTGGGCATAATAGGGCATTTGCAGGTAATGCCAGAACATTTTACGGCCATAGTAGGGCATCAAATGGGTAACTGGGACCCAAACTAGGTTTTCCACCAATTTTTGTGGTAAATGGAGTTTCATCCTCTTTTCATTTTTCCTGAGCGCAAATAATTGGGACCCAAACAAAGTTTTTCCACCAATTTTGGTGGTAAATTGAGTTTCATCCCCCTCCGTTTTTCCTGAGCGCCTCCAATGGTGCTACGTATCTTTTCACTGCTCCTACCTGTACAACTACTATAATTACTCTCGAACATACTGCGATTTAATAAAATTTTCTTACTTTGTGGATTTCACTAAAGGAGAGGACAGGGGGTTAAAGAGAGGGTGACTTTACAGATAACTTCATTAAATCTTCATTTTTAAATCCATGGCACCTTTTTTTTGGGGAAAATGTCAAATGAAAGACTAGTATTTTTTCTTGGGTGAATGAAGCCCCCAGTAATATCTATTTACAATAAAGATTTCCAATCATATAGAAATAGGAATAGCTACCAAAGATTTAATATGTATCTTGTCCAAGTCTTTCAGTGTTTTCAATATTCTAGAATAGATTGGTAAAAAGATTTCAATTTTTTTTCCTTGTGTAAATTGGACTAAATTTGCTATTTTTGGGGGAAATCTTGGCCAAATTTTCGATATATATATATATTTTTTATAAAAACAAAAAGCCTGTCAATCATAACTTCAGAGTCCAACAGAAGTTGAGCCTTGTCACGAATTAATTTTGTTCCTTGGAAATCCAAAATGGTTGTTTTTGGGGAAATTGTTGATATATATTTTTTAATCTTATAGTTTTTTTAATTAAAAAAATTATTAAAAAAAACCTTCATCAAAAGCACTCTCTAGTTCTCGACCGTCAACATTTTAGAAATGAATTTTTTTGTGTGTGATTTTTGAAATGAATCATTTGAAGTTGATTATTTTGAAGTTTTTGAACGCTTTAAACTGACACACTCCACACTTTTTTTAAGCTTTTAAAATTTGTTTAATGTGAGTTACTAGTAAGTTACTGCAACGGTAGTAAGTTACTAGTGACGAGAGCGGTACGCCCCCCGGAAGAAAGGAAGGAAGAAGAAGCGCAGGTTCTACGCCGTGTGTGTGGCGATGGCGATGGCGACGAATCTCTTCTCCGCTCTCCGTGTTTCTTGTCTGCGAGCTTCCATTTCATCACACGCATCTCCTCCGATTCTGGAAAATTGATCTGCAGCAAAACACGCAACGTTGTGGCCGGACGGCAGCCAGTTTTCTGTAGCATTTTAATGTTGTTTTTTCTCTGAGAAATTTCAGCAAGAGACGGTCTAGCATCGGGTACATACACATCTCTTTTCTCTCTTGTTCTTGTTCTTGTTCTTCTCTCTCTTTCTCGGATTCGCCTTCGTTTTTTTTTTTTTTTTTTTGGCTTAGATTTTGTCTGCAATTGATGAGGAGATTTTTGTATTGGACTAGAACGATGTGTTTTAGGGTTCAGTGTAAGTGGTTTCTGTGGTTGTTGTTGTTTTTCCAGTCTCGTGGTTCTTGGTTTCTTTGTCGTGGTACGGCTGAGGAATTTCTGGGCAGAGGATAAGTCAGGGAAGTGAAAATTGTGATACACTGTGCCTTGAGTTGAAGGAAGTCTAGGGATTTTTAGTCAGGACTACAGTTGTGGATGAGCATTGGTTCAGCGAAGCACGACGTTCTTAGCACTTGTATTATTACGAATGTGATTGCTGTTGTGATTTCAGCAGCCGCAGCAATGAGCTTCGTATCCTACTTGACGACAATTTCTTAGTGAATCTGGTCCGCTGAGGTCGAAATCTGATTTTTCTTTCGAGCAGGACCGTGGTCGTTACCATCCTTTTTTTTCACGTGTTAGTAGAAGAGGTGCTTGCACGAGGGTGCTGTCTTTATGGTTATTCTAGGGGTTTGTAATGCTTGATTTCAGGAAAGAAGGTGCTCAACATGCCCCAAGTCTTTTCCTATGGAAATTTGAATGACTTTGAAGTTGTGAGATTATGTACTCTTTTTGTCATTGACATCTTTTTCCTGACTGGTTGGAGCAGGATCAAATGGTCAAAGCAGTGGTGTAAGATAGTTGAGATGGTTGAATTTTGACTTCACCGAGTATAGCAGGCAAGCATCAAGATGATACTTTTCTTTCATGTGAAACTTGGTGCATCACCAACACATTGATTGAAAGCCCCAAGTGTAATCCACTGGACCAGAGCTGAACATTTGAGTGTCAGATTCAACCTGTTCAATATTACGGCACACACAGGGCACAGGAGGTTGTCAGTTTCTGTAAGGAAAAGACATTGTGGGATGTCAGACACAGATCACCTTGTGCATGCTCAAGCCCTGCATGCACATCGTATTGGGCTACACCCACACAACGTAAGCCATGGCTTAGATCTTGGACATCCTCAGCGGCATCACTCTCTTGCATTCACAATATACATATGCTCATGTCAAACCTAATGTGAATGCAAATACCTTGGTGCAGGCTCAAGTCCTAGGCAAGGTACAGGGAGACTCAGATAGAGGGCATGTACACTATGGACATGGAATGCATCACAGTCAGGAGAATGGAGCTGGAACAGAGGAGCCTGATGATGACCTTGGTGATGAAGAAGGGTTGGATGAAGTCATGATGCATTCTGATGGAGGAGGTCAGGAGGAGGGGCCTGTTCAGCCTCTATCTGTTCGTTCTCAAGGCTCCACACAGCTGACCCTCTCTTATCAGGGTGAAGTATATGTGTTTGACACAGTTCCTCCTGAGAAGGTAAAGAGTTGTGTCCTTGTGATGGAAGCTGTATGTTTGTGTGGTGGGATGTATGTATCAACACAGATTGGCAGTGTAGTTGAAATCAAAGGGGTTGTAAGTTCTAGAGGAAGTGGTTGATGTTTGGTGAGGCAGGTTCAAGCTGTGCTACTTTTACTGGGAGGCCGAGAGATTCCACCTGGCATGTCAGGTGCCAATATGTCATATCACCATCATCACAAGGTATGGCCAACTTTTCAGCCTCCTTGGGTTGGTTGGGAAGATAAGCAGAAGATGCAATACTTTAGGCATACATACAGAGATTGAATTTTGAGGTATGACAAAAGTGATTTTGGTTGGGAGGCAGGGACTCTCAGAGCTTCCTGCACGCATGGACATGCCACATAGGCTAGCATCTCTCACAAGATTCCGGGAGAAGCGTAAGGAGCGCTGTTTTGACAAAAAGATCCGCTACACTGTGCGTGCAGAGGTTGCCCAAAGGTAGGCACTTTTGTCCCCTCTGTGGCCACAAAATGTGGCTTTAGAAAACTCTTGCAACTCATTAGCTTATTCACTTGAGAATGTTTGGATGTGGGGAAGAGGGTAAAGAATGATGAGATGGAGCCTATTTATGGATCCTGTACAGGATGCAGCGCAAGAAGGGTCAATTTGCATCAGCACGACCTGCGGGCGAGGAGGCTAGAAGTGCTAATTCGGATGGCAATGTAGTTCCTGCACAGGTTGCAGGTCCCATGAGTGCACAGGCAGAAGCTGTGTATGTTACATTTTTATCTTTCTCTGTTTTGATCTGGAATTTCGTAGATTATGGAACTATCATAATCCTGATGATCAATCAGGGAATGACAGTAATCAGGCAACTCTTGAATATTTGAAAGTTGCAACTTAGTGATCCGTAAGAGTCGGGAGATTTTTGGCCATTATGAATGTGTTGCTTATTGCAGAAGTCAGTAGCTCAAAAGATTCCTAAGAGCATTTCAATAGACTATCTTGGTAGTTGGAAAGCTTCTTTTGGAGAAGAAAAAACTTCAGAAAAACTCGAGTAGGATGATTAGTGTGCTGACATTAGGTTCTCTTGATGGGGCAGATGTGTGCATTGTGGTATTGGGGAGAAGTTGACCCCAATGATGCGCCGGGGACCAGCGGGACCGCGAACACTATGTAATGCATGTGGTTTGATGTGGGCTAATAAGGTGAGCTCTATGTCTGGGTCCCTTCTTTGGTTTCACTCAGTCTGTTAACAGTCCCATATTATAGATTTCAGGTGAAAAGGTGGGATGCAGATCATTCCTTTCTCTTATGCATGGTTTGGGTCACAGGGGTTACTGAGGGACCTGTCAAAGAACCTTCCACCTTCACAAGTGAACCAGCAGCCACATATGCTTCAACAACAAGAAGTAAGCTTCTCTGCTTCTTCCCTGTCTAAATCATGTTCATGCAGTTCAGTGTCCAGGTTTTGTTGATCCCTCACATATGCATTTCTGCACCTGTGGCTGAGTTGACACCTTGTGAGGTGTGACCTGGAGGATACAGATCATTCAGCAGCAACAGGAGCAGGTAGCAACACTACAACAGTCTCCCAATGACTCTCCTCAACCTGGGGTACTTTTTCCTAACCACTGCAGTCCCTTTGAACATGATTTAGCAGTTGCAATTATGTGTGGAGCCTATTAGTATTTTAAGTCAGGAATGCCAAAGGATGTGCCTCTTGCAGCAACAAGCAGGAATCATGCAACTTTGTGTTTACTGGTAGTTCAACTGGATAAGATGTAAGAATTGGGATGATGACACAATTTCAAGAAGCAGGTATCTGACAAACTAAGCAGGATTATTGTTCAGATGTGTGGGTTTGAAAGTTTGAAACAGGTAAATATATCATAATAGAGAGATGAACTTGACTGAACTGAAAATCATGTGCAGAATGAGGTCCAGCAGGGAAACCAAGACACAGATGCAGGGCACAAGGAGAAGTGAATGGAGAAATGAGTGCAATGGCCCAATCCTGTGACTGCTGTTCAATAGCTCTCATTTTTTCTCTCTCAAAAACAATTTGAACACAAATTCCTTTTTGCATTCATTCACACTCAGCAATTTGAGTCTAGGAGGAAAATGTGGTATACAGTTTACACTTATTAACTCATCAAGTGCATCCAGTTGTGAGGCTTCTTGAGGTGGGGAATGCTTGTGTATGCAACAGAAACATGTCAGACACATCAGGTTCAAACCTGGCGTGCAATGGATCATAATTGCAGACATGTTCTTGTCTTTGTAATGTTGGTCTTCCAAGATTTGAACTGAGATGAGTCAATGATGGAATTGGTCAATATAATGAAGCAACTCATATGCAGCACATTAAATCTGGGTGTGCACTATTATAAGCATTTCAGTACTTTAATCTTAGTGTTTCAGAAATTCTGCAATTGGCTTGACGTGTGCACAGAAATAGCTGTTTTGCCATTATCTCAAATAAACATACAAGCAGAGGTGCAGCAATCTTTACTGTCACATACTATTACTAGAGATTAACTGCTGTGATGCAACTAATTAATGGTTTTGGAGAAATTGGAAATGCCATTGCCACTCAAATTGAGCTGTTTGTTTTGGACACAGAAATTGATTAAGAGATACAGATTCATATCTTGAGAAGCTATGCACTCAATGGGAAACTGATACTCCTGTTTTCATGACACTGTGAATCCCCCCATTGAGCTCAAACATCTGAAGTTTGAGCTGATTGAATGTTGATTGGTAGTTGTTTGAGAGAAGTCATCCCAGAATAAATAGCTGCAGCAATGTTTGTGCTCTCACAAATTTTTGAGCATCAATTCGGCTGGCAAGGGAAAAACAAACAAGAATGAGTGAACACCCTTTACCTTACAACCAACCCATCAAACTCTCTTCCAAAGATGCGCAAAGGAATAACTTGTCATGTGCAAAAGTCAGATGAAGGAGCCCTCACTTAGCTGAAACTGAAATCACTATTTGATTGAACATTGCCATGGTCATGGAATAATCTTCCTGTCTTGGGGTAACAGTGCCTTATACACTTGTAAAGTGCATGCTTGAGTGACTTATAAATCCTTTCCTGTATGAAAACAATTTCCAAAATCTCCAAGTCAAATTTGTTGGCCTGTAAATCCTTTCCTCAATGAAAACAGTTTCCAAAATACCAAATCAAATTTGTTGGCTGTGCCCATCAGTCAGTCATGGTAAAAGGCTACAGAACCATTCAGAAGAGCTCAATCATAAGTACTTACAATTAAGCTTGTTTTTCTGCGAATCTTTCGGGATGGCATTCGCAGTCTGACGCTATGTGACTTTGTGAACTCCTTCTTCCTCTTCTTGGATAGCAAGTCTGAAGAAGGAGACAATAACTCCAAGGTAGCTGTGTAGGCTGGTGATCGATACCCGTCCTCTGGATTACTTGTAAGATCATGCAAAGCTGTGGAAGAAGTTGAAGTTGTTGTGCCTCTGTTGCTCCAGGCCGTGGGGGTCTCACCACTTGTGATCATGAACCTGACAGGGGAAAGCTTGACACCCAGACATGGTGCAGAGTGTGTCTTTGGGGAATCATCACAATAGTCTTGAGCACCACCACGTGATGCTGCATCTTGTTCAGCAACAGAAGGCATGGTATATGGCAACCTGGTTTGAGCTTCTGGACTTGACATTTCCACTGGACTTGAGGATGAGTCATCATGTTCCTCCTGCAGACATGCAGCAGCACCTCCTTCATTATTGGCACCATTTGGTTGAGCCAGATGTTGTGCAAGACTCTTGTTATTACCTCCAATGCTGCTGCTGTCAGATTGTAGCACTGGACCATTGAGATCCAAACTAGACTGGAATGCAGTTGCAAGTGTGGGTGCCCATATCTCCGTGTTGTGGATCTTGTGCTTATGTTTGGATCGTCGCCAATGGTGAGACCCTGTTCGACATAGCTTCATGATAGCTCGCACTCCCTCTGAAGCACCACCACCTCTGCTAGCTGCTGCTGCTCCCTTAATTCCTGCATGACCATAATCCGCTGTGGTAATGGGACCAAAAAAAGGTGAACCAATTGGAGAGCTACAACTGGCATGATCCCAAGTTGTTGCAGGAAAACTGGAAGTAGGACTTGCATTGTCGGTGAAAGAATGCTCAAAAGACTCATAAGATGCACAAGAGAGAGACTGCGAGAGTGTGTTAATGAGTGCTGCGTTCGATGCTGTTTGTGGGTGCATGTCTCTGTCCGAAGCAGCAGAAGTTTGTGTCTGTGTATCTCTGTCCGAAGCAGAAGATGACGGGTCTGAAGTCAGTGTTTGACAATTGCGAAATGGTCCATGAAGAATGCTCCTCGGTGACCATATCTCCTGGATCATCCCAGCTTGCTGCTGCTGCTGCTGCTGCTGTCCATCAGCCCATCCCTCAGAGCCAGTACTTTCAGAGCCACCACCAACAATGCTCGAACCTGGATTCCCCCAAAACATTTTAAAATACATCAAAAACAATATACCCACACAATAATAATCCTAACATTCCTTGGAAAATGTTTCTCTTGCAAACAACCCAGGAAAAACAATGCCAAATCTGTCAGTCAATCAGCAAAAAAGAAGAATTGCAGCTACATAAAAATTGCTCCCAAAGAATGCTTGAAAAACTGCAGCAATTGACTGTACCTCACAAAATATACCAATCTCTCAGTCAAGCTCAAAGGGTTGATGCAACATGCGCCCTCAAAACAGGAACAAGAAGATAAAGAAGGTAAAGAAGATTAAGGACAACAACAAGAATGATCTGCATGCGTTTGCAGAGCTAAGTGTGAGCAACAACAGGAATTTCTTCATCGCTACGGCAGCTGCCTGCATTTGATTCCTAGCTTTACCTTTGGGTTTGCTAGGAGGAGTTGTGGACAAGGACTGCCTCACATTCTTGGCTTGCACAGGCCAACTCAGATCCTCCAATGCACTATCCAACGTGAACTCAAAAGGAGGAGATGGTGCCGAAGTCGCTCTTCTCAATGTTGTCAGCTGCTTTGCCAAGGCATGAATTCTGGAAGGTGACATTGCCATCCTCAAGGGTGACACTACTGCAGCAGTTCTTGTCATTGTCATCCCCCCTGAGACTGCCACCATGGATGGTGACTTGGACCTAGATTGTGATTTCAAGCCAGCAGGAAGAGGAGTTGTGCTCTCCAGGGGACCTGATTTATGGTGATGCTCAGATGTAAATGTCATGGGCCTTGAGCTTCTCCCTAGCAGCTGCTGCTGCTGAGCTTTGCTCCCACCATCAGTGTTGCTGTTATGCCTGCTGTTGCTGCACTTGTAAGCTCCCTCCAAAGGTCCTGAAGTATAACCTGAAGTGAAGCTATGGCGGAGTGTGTTGTTATGGACGTTGTTGTATTCGGTTTGATGCCAGTTGAGCTCCTCGCCATCACTCTCAGCTGCAACAATCCCTGCCGCCTCTGTTGCTGCATTTGCACCATTTGTCTTGTGTGCCAGATGCTTGGCCAGAGCTTGAATTTTTGAAGGTGAGATCGACCTCTTGGAAGGTGACTTCGACAACCTCTTTGGAGGTGATCTTTGCAATCTCCTCCTTGTGGGTGACCTCAAAGACTTACTACTGCTTGTTCTTGTTGTTGATGATGCCGGTTGATGCTGCTGCTGGTGTTGCAGCTTCGCAGCAGAGAAGAAGCTGGGACTCATGAGCTCGGCCGCCGGGCTCGAGCGTTGGTAGTAACCGATTAGAGGACCACTCATGGAGACATATTTGCTGGTGCGGTGGTGTTGTTGGCCCAGCTCCGGCTCAAGCTCAAACTGCCTGCAGATCATGGAGTTGGATCGGTGGGGACTGGCCAAGAGTCGAGGAGGAAGCTGAAGGCTCTGCATTCGCCTCAAGCTGGATTTTTCAAGCTCCTGATGCTTTGGCTTGCCAGGAGCTTCCTCCCACTTGAAGGGGATGATGCTTGCAGGCTCCTGACGCTCAGCTTCAAGAGTGCTGCAGCTGCTGCTGCTCTTGCTGCCAAGGACAGGAGCACCACTGGTGTTGTCATCGCTGCTGGAGATCACAGGACAACTCTCGACGAGAAATTTAGCAGCAGCAGGAGCAACAAGATCAATGTGAGCTTCAGATTCGATTTCGGAAATCATGTGCGCCGCGATGTCCATGCTCGACCTTCTGCTGGAGCCGAAGGTTTGGTCTGCCGCTGCTACGGCGGCGGCGACGACTTCAGATGAGGAGGAGGCCGTCGGGGTCGTCGTCGCGTAGAACCGGTGGCTGCTGCGAAAGCTGGTGGAGCGAGAAGACCTGCCGGGCTGCTGCTGCAGTTGTCGCAGCAGGCGTCCGGGGCTCATAGTGACACAATCCTGCTGCTGCTCCAAGGAAGTTGTTGTCGACTTGGGCTTTCCGGGAGCTTCTTCCCACCTGAATGGGATAGCTGCAAGCTCGTGCTGTGGGCTGCTTTCTTGAGATGTGTTGAGCGCATCCCAGGCTATGGAAGCCGTCGGCCTTCGCTTCACCCGAACAAGCTTCTCATCCCTGCTGCTGCTACCGCTGAGCTTGGGAACCGCCGCCGCCGGAAGAGAAGCTCCTCCAGCTTCGACAATTACCGCAGCTTGATTCCATGAGCTTCTCACATCCCTGCTGCTGCTGCCGGACTTCCTCCTCATGTAAGAAGCTGCTTCTTTTGCTCGACCGCTTTGCGAGAGAAGAAGCAGCTCCTCCAGCTGCTGCAGCTGATCATGATGATGATGCAAGCTTGTCGCGGATCCTTCTTTTTGATGATGGTCCTCATCATGTCGTGTTCCTTGCAGGAAAGCTGCTGGAGTACTACTGCTTGCTTCCAAACGGGTTTCCTCGAGGCTGTCAGGAATCCGTTGCTCTTGCTCACTATAGTCTTCTAATCTGAAGCTGCTAGCATCCGCTCTGCAACTAGAACCAACTTCACGCTCACTCCACTTCCGGAAATGCTCACCAGCTGCACCACCAACTCCCTCGAGAAGTTTGCGACTCGCTGCTGCTGCAGTTGCAACACTGCTGCTGCAGCAGCTTCTTGTGTCAGCAGCTTCTTGTGTCAGTACCAAGGGGCCACTGAAGAAAGCTCGCATTTTGGGAGCCGCTGCATGGCTTGTCGTCTCCATACCAGCAATGTAACTGCCTTTCCCAGACCATGAGCTTCTTGACTGGCAATCCAAGGTTCTCCTCCTCCTCCTGCTCTTGCTCCTCCTTTCTTGCTCCTGCTTCAGGCGACAAGATGAATTGTGGAAGCAACCAGTTCTCAGCTCTCGTGAACTCCTCAATGCTTGAATCCTCGTGACTTCAAGAGGCGATGCCGGGCACAGCAAGTGCTACATTGCACTCCGGGGGGGGGTGAAACAGCACTCATCTTCTTCACACCCACACCACTGACTACAATGGGCTTCTTTTGCAACAGCTTGGATAGCATGGAGGCAATGCTCCTGCTGTAGCTGCAGTTGCTTCCAACAACACCCACATCTCTGTTGTACAACAACACCATAACCAAGATACAGAAACAACTTCACTGTTCATTTCATGCAAGAACAATGCTCATGAATTCCCAACCAACAAAACGTTGTTTTCTCTCATACGCAGACGGACACACAGACAGACGAGGAGCTCTTGCAGCAGGAGAGGACTCTTCTGTTGATTTCATGCAACAACAACAATGGTGAAGAAGAGACCCAACCAACAAACAGTGGTTTTTCTTCGTCTCTCTCTCTCTCTAGTGCAGGCACACACACACAGACATACAGACAGAGAAGGAGCTTTTGCAGCAGAGTGACACTCTTTCTATTGATTTCATGCAACAACAACAACAACAACAACAACAATGATGGTGAAGAAGAGACCCAACCCAACAAACAGTGAATTTTTTTTCTTTTTTTTCTTTTTTTCTCTAGTGCAGACAGAAGAAGACACAGATGGAGCTTTTGCAGCAAGAGTGTGTCTCTCTCTCTCTTTCTGTTGATTTCAATGCAACAACTATGGTGGCTGCAGACCCAACAAACAGTTTCCTTCAAAGCGCAGCTTTCTCTAGTGCTGCAGCAGACAGACACAAACACAGACAGAGACAGAGAGAGAGAGAGAGAGAACAATGGAGCTCTCTCCAGGCACAGTTTGAGTTCAAAAACTGTGACTTTGTCTTCTGCTTCTTCTTCTACCCATAGTGTTTTTGCAACTCTGGTTGTTTTGCAACTCTGGTTGCTGCTTGCAAATATGACATTGCAAAGACACTCAATCACACTCACTGACTGTGTGAGCATTTGTTTTGTGTGTGAGAATTTTGGTTTCTTTGATTTCACCTTAATTTTGTGTGGCCAAACTTGGCAACAAAGAGATTTTGGAATCTGACAATAATAAAAGAGTTTTTTTTCCTTCTTCAAAAAAGCTCATAATGATAATAATCTTTTCACTGAATATCACATCTCAGCTTTGTGCCTAATTTAAAAGCTTAATAATATTTTTCAATAAATCATCAGCTTTGCTTAATCAAAAAAAGCTCATGGTAATATGAATTATAATATTCTTGATGAATAAAAAAAATGTTTATATCTTTTTAGTCCTGACTCCACAGTCAGTTCAAGTGCTTTGTTTGATCATGATATGATTTTGCCTAATCAAGAGGTACTGATTGAACATTAAGTTCACTAATTGAGCTTGAACTCCTCTCCAAAAAAATTTCTGCTTTTTCTGTTTTCCTTTTTCTTTGAAGGGGGTGGTGTGTCTCCCTTCAAAATAAGTTCTTAGTCCCATTCCCACTCCCTCCTCCTAAATAGGTTATTGGGTCCCTTTCACGCACCTCATGTTTGGGTGCCCACATTTTTGTAACTTATTTGGGGAGATTTTAGCAAGGGACCCATTTTCCATCATCATTTTAATATCTGGTGTTGGCTATCATGGTTAACAGCTAGCTAGGTAGCTGTAAGAACTCCCACAACTAACTTCTCTGCAAAGAATGGGGAGGGGGGAGGGGGCGGGGGCAGGGGCAAGTAGCTAAGAGTATAGTTGTATTAATCAGCTTCACAACTAGTCACTCCTCCTCCTTGAAGCAATGATTCTCTCAGCTTGTTCTTTCACTGATTGTTGTTTAATGATTCTTTTCTGTTGTTGTTACATGTCTGGTTGTAGTTTTTATTACTGGAACCCATTGTAAGATGGATGCGGTTGAAGTTTCTGCTTGAAACAAGGAATCCTTACCTATCTCAATATATGGCAAGAGGAAACTGTCATGATAAGAAGCCAATGGTCGCACCCCGGCATTTAAAAGACAGCCATTTTTTTTCACTCCAATGACATTCATAATCTGCCATTACACAAATTTCCTACTGTACACTCTATTAATTTGATACATAGTATCAGTATTGGATTTTTTCAAAAATATTCATACCACCTTGGTATTGCTCCTTGGACCTTGTTAAGAGAATTCACACCATCCCGTGAGGCTACTGGTATTGGATCCTTTTTAAAACTTTCATACCACCCTGGTCCTGGTATCAGGGTCCAAGGCTGATTTTTAACTAGTGTGAAGCACATATATACCTCAGGTATCAAGATTAGTACAATCTCGATGCGAAGCTTGTACATCAGGTACCTGCTAGGCAAGTATTGGTACTAGGCTGATATTCCCTCGCGTCCTTATTAGGCAAGTATTGGCGTGAGGTTGGTATTGCCTCATGTCCTTACCAGGCAGGGACTGGAAGGAGGCTGCTGGTATTGTCTCAAGTCATACGAGTCAGGTGGATTCTTTGATACTAGAACCAATATGAGTTTGATTCCAACCAATGTTGGGTGGTTAGCTGGTTTGGCCAGTTAGAATCACTTGTTTCAGTTAGTAAAAATTGAAGGACAATTTGATCTGATTTTTGGAACTGAGAATTGAAACTGGGTCTAAAATTGGATCCAATTTTGGAACTGAAACCAAAACTGAACCTGAACAAAAGTCTGGAACTGGAACCAGAATCGGAATTTTTTATAACAATTATTTTTTTGGAGACGAACTGTCTAGAACTAAGGTTTAACTGTTGATTAATTGCCAGTTTCAGAACAGGTTCTCGAAAATCAAGTCTGATTTCCAGAACTGGAATCAGAACTGGAACCTGAATTATTAATTTTCCAAAGAACTGGACCAGAGAACCAGACTCAAGAGAAAGTTTCTCTCTTTGGAACTGGAACTGGAACTGGAACTGTTAATTCTAACTGGCCAAACCAGCTGATCTAGAACTGGAGGTCCTTCATAAAAAGTCAAGAACGGGCCAATATTACTCATTCCAACCTGTTACCCACCCAACAACAGAACTTGCTATAAGGGGCAAAGCCAGTTACCCAGTGAGCCCGATGTTACTATATAAGCTCTCATGAGAACCGAAGTCTGAAATCTGAGAAACTCTAAAACTTCTTTTTTTCAGGCAGAAATTCCAATTGCTTGCTACAGACTGCTTTCTTGACTAAATTTAGGATTAATAAGATAGCAGCCAAAGGGCCCCTCAAGACAGGGTTGATGATGCTGGAATGCGTAATAGAAGCTGACCAAGGCATTATATGCAACAACCTTGATACTGTCCAACAACTACTCTGCCCAAAAGGAACCCAGATTCATGTCATGAATCTCCTCTCCTCTCATCTACATTAGTTTGCTCAAGGCAGACGAGACACTCTATTAATGAATGAATCCAGTTCTGTAATGAAGGATTTTGTCTCCAAAGCAGCTGCGGTTTCTGGGAAATTCAATGATAGGACTCTGAACCAAATACATTTTTTTAATAATCCAGGGGGGACGCTAAAGTTATCCGTAAAGTCAGGCGATTTGGGGGCGACACTGGCCAGTTTGGGCATAATAGGGCATCAAACAGGTAACTGGGAATGAAATCTTAGAAAACGAAGTAACTGGAACCCAAACTAGTTTTTCAACCAATTTTGGTGGTAAACTGATTTTCATCCCTTCTTTCCTTTTTCCTGAGCGCCTTCGCTGCTGTTACATATATTTTCACTGCTTCTATGTGTACATCTACTATAATTACTCTAGAGCCTTGTGCATCAAATGCTGAGTTTCACCATTTCATAGTGAGATTTATAAAAGTTTCTTACTTTGTGGATACCACCAAAGAGGGGATAGTGAGTGAAAGCAGAGGGGATAGGGGGTGAAAGAGAGGGTGACTTTATGAATAACTTTACTGTGTCGTCCAAATTACAATAGGAAATTTGTAACAGATCTTTACATTGAGTACAGAGGTTGTTGTTGACACCTTCCACATATCATATTATTGTGACCTATAACATGCATCAAGCTTGAAGCATTCATTGGTAAGGATTACAAAGGGGGCGAGTAGATCCAACCACACTGAATACACACACCTCTACAAGTGTCTATCTCATCGAAATAGAGCACAAGTTATTTTTCCATCCTCATGATGGGTAAACATGACACAAGTATTTGACAATGTAAGAGTGATAATCAGTTAATCCCCATCACATGGGGACAATCATTGTGACCAACGAATCAAAATCAATCGTGTCTCTATAATGGTGTCTTTTGTCCATGTTAAGAAATCCAAACTCAGTTTCATGCTATTTGAAGATTGAAGAACTTCCAAGTTACCATTTTACATGCTATAAAATTATTGTCCCTAGAGCTGCTCTAATATCCCAACACAAAGCAATTGTGACTAAGAATTCCAACTAGTCTAGCCACTTGTGTGAGAAAAGGGCTTCCTACTCAAGAAGATATCAAATTCTCAAGGAGAGTCTCAGTTATTAATTAACTCATAATATTCTAGAACCCACTTATGAGAATTAAGGATTAACCCAAAAAAATCCTGTACAAGAGACCAAAATCCTTCAAGATATTATATTATAACTCTATAACTAATCTCAAGTTTCAACACAAACCAAAATATCATCTTTCAAAAATCCTCATATAAAGAATAGACCTATTTTTACCTAGGGGCCAAAATCCATTAAGCTACTAGACTCTACAATGAATCTAAACACAATATCCTTGCCTTGGTAGGCAAGGCCAACAAATAGGCAAAAATGTTAGAGATTTGATTTTTTCTGCTTGGCATGTTGAGCAGCTTTCTACTCCAAATACCAGCCAAAAGTCCGTGATGAACTCAATATGAGTACCAAGCTAGTATGAAAGTTTTTTAAAATGACCCATTACCAGAAAGGCTAGGGTGAACCAGCACCCACACTAGTACTTTTACCTTCTGGAGTCAGGCCTTTTAGTGGCCATTTTCAACTCAAGAAATGTTTAAATTTGGAGTCAGAAACCTTGATTTAGCCTTCAGGTTGGATATTACCATGGTTAGAAACAACCTTAAAGAATTTAGGATTTATTTTACCATGGTACTGGTGTATTGGCTGGTTCACCCATCAATGCCTACTGGAATTAGGCTAGTGTGAAAGTAAAAAAGTATGCAATACCATGACTGGGCTGGTATGTTTAGAAGCTAATATCATGCCAACTGGTGATTCCTTCTTTTTGTAGAATTTTTGTCATTTTTTTGAAAAAAAAATTGAGAAATTTACAGAAATTATTTTTCTAGAATAAATTCAACTATTTTTTCTCATTTTTGGAAAAATATTACCAAATTCTAAATATCACTAAATTGTTTGGTGGGAGGGGGGAGGGCGGAGGGGGAAACCTGATATCAAACACTGGTAAAGGGTGTCCAAGGGTGCGTCATTCATTATACCCATGTTTAACCTTTGAGTTTTCTTGCCAAACCCTGAGACATGTGTTGTGCTCCAGTTTTGCCCTTTTTTGGTTTGCCCCAGGAATTCATCATGTTTTCAGGGCCTATTGTAGGAACAAACGAGAAAACAAACAAACATAAGACAAGCACATTCACTTTGTTTTTGGGTTTCCTGAGGGCTGTGTGTGTCTTTTGGCCTTTCTTTGGCCTTCCCTTTTTGTCTCCACTGTGATGGTTCTGGTTCTGGCCATTGATCTTTTATTGGATTTTTGTGATTTGTTTATTCAGTTGAGATATTGTCAGTTCCAAGTTAGCGAACTCATTACAACCCACATCTAGTTACAAACTCCCCAATCCTCCTCATAAATGCATCTTCTGTACTGGATGAAGGGGAATTTTTTGCCTTCAGAAAAACCCAGGTTTTACCCAGTCTTGGGTGGCTAGTTGATATTGCTAATAACCATAGGTTCTGGGTACTTATATATATTTAATTTTTTAAATATTTATTTATTTATTTACTTATTTCAGAATAAAAGAACTGCTGGCTCTGGTTTTTTTTTAACAAAAATCAGATTCAAAGGAATTGTCGGTTTTGGTTATTTCAAAAACCTCAAAGAACTGGTCGGTTTTCCCAGAAGGAAACCAGAAAAGAACCAGCAGTTAGTTTTACAGGCCTCTCTATTATACATCAGAAGATTGTTCCTCTGAGAACCATGGGCACGAGATTTAAGAACCGCCTGATAACCGGAGGGGGCTTTGTTGCATATGTGATAATACCCACCCTGAAACAAGTGGGGTTTTTTTGTTTAAGCTTCAAGTCTGTGGGGACACCCAAAACATCAAACCTTGGGCACCCACACACACACACAGAGTGCATGCACTATACATTTGCTTGTGATGATGCCTTTGCATGAATGTTGGGTTTGCATGAATCTCACGGAAGTAGTACAACAGATGATTCGATTGATGAAGGGCTAGCAAGATGATAACTTGAACTCCATTCATTAGAACCAACAACAAAAGGATTTCTAGTTGGACGGAGTCAACAACCAATCATATCCTAGTTGGACGGAGCCAAAGTGGCCGTAGTGGTATATATTGTCTTGCCTGCATGTTTACATGTGTGAGGGAGTTGGTCACCAAGGGGTAGCCTAGAGGTGATTTTACTCTCTACAAGATTGAATTTTATTTTTTTCTTGTGGAGTAAACCATCTAATTTTTCAAGCCCAACTACCTCGCTTCTTTTTTTAATAATTATCTCAATTTTTTTCTAATAATTATGTTTTATCCTTATAATTATTTCATTTTTTTCTAATAACTATTTCACTCCTTTTCCCTATACACATCAGCATGAATATGAAAAAGCAAATTAACATGTGATTTTTTAATTTATATTAATTCACATTAAATTTGAGATTGAAATAAATGATGATGAATCATTGAAAAACCATACATGAGAACATAAGAAAAGAAAAGAAAATTGAAAGTCACTAGCAGTGTGAAGCAATGGAGCCTAAGTTTCGTTATGTGATGACACACAAACCCTTTAAGGATTTTACTTTCATAGTTAGCTTAAACCAATTTTTGTGTTTGTGAAGTATTTTTCTCTCTCAACAAAAAAAATTGGGAAATTTTAGGAGAATTTAATTAGTTTTCCTATGTATAAATTTGAATTTTTCTTTTTCTTTTTCAAACAAACAAATTTGCCAAATTTTCAACATCACAAACTCAAGGGAAAATAAATGAATAAATAAATAAATAACTGTTCATAAAGGGTCTTGGAATTTGAACATTTTCTGCATCAAATTCCAAGCATTATTGCTGATTCACAAGAGATTGATTATATATGAGCCAAATGAGAAGCAACTTCAGTGGTACCATTTACTAATTTATGAACTGCCCAATCTCTGCTTCAAAGCTTTTGAAACTGCCCAATCTCTTTTCTTTTTGGATGCACACCACAGTGGGTGGTGGTGGTGGGTCAACAAATTGGCAAACTTGGGAACCCTAACCCTAAATGAATTTTCCGTCAGCAGCAGAGCAATGACACTCATTGAAGTAGTAGTTGACCCATTCCAGGTATCATTATTAGTACCATCTAGTTTCATGCTGGTTTAGGTAGGCTATGGGAGAGAGAGTTGTTTTTTTTTTTTTTTTTTTTTATTTT
>Ga0209611_10002156_pt1 | contig 34537 bp, 34 predicted proteins | sample S1TSphgellanicum_3_FD_187693 | JGI IMG/M metagenome (GOLD analysis project Ga0209611, IMG submission 187693) | Host-associated microbial communities from peat moss isolated from Minnesota, USA - S1T2_Fc - Sphagnum magellanicum MG (SPAdes) (version 2) | ecosystem: Host-associated > Plants > Peat...
CCCCCCCCCGGGCCCCTAATCTTTTCACTTCTGGCGAATAAAAGCCTCCAAAGTAACTTCATTTTCGAAATTTAAAAGTTTTAATTTCTCGTGTAGGCGAAATTTCGCCAATATAACAAAGGATGCTCCGAATTGAGTTCTTGAATTCCAGGTCTCAATCCAATCTGAATCCAGATCTCAAAATTCAGAGCCAATAATCCAGGTCCTACTCCACGTGAACCAATTTTTCATGGGTAAAAATCCGGCTTCCAAAATTTTGGAGCACTTTTGGAGGGAAAAACCTAAATCTGAAAATTTCCTGGAATATATAAATATAAATATAAATATATATACCCTAATTGGTCAATATATGGATTTCCAATTTTCTGCATTAGTATGTTATATTATAACATAACAATTTCATATTATTATATGGTTTTTTGTGAATTTCTTGCTTCCCTTTTAAATCATAAGCCCATCAGAACATCAAGTTAACCTCAAGTTAGTGGAATGGATCAATAATGGCTTTATTTTCCTTTCAATTTTTTGAAGTAGAAGTAGTTGGGTATTACATTAGTAGCAAAGTGTCAATAGACTTTTTGGGGTTGGATTGTGGTGACCTTTCTTTAAAAACCAAAATTTCCATCATTTTTTGGACAAATGTTTTATATATAAAAAAAACCAGGAATCTGTGACAAAATATTCCAGTTTTTAAAATAAAAATGTCGCTGCTATGTGAAAATTCACCACAAACAAAAACACTCAAATTATTTTTTAAAAATTCAATATATCTTGTAATACAAGCACAGCTGAAACACATATCTGTTGAATAATCAATTAAATTTGAAGATTTTCCAATTTTAAAATAAAACATTCCTTAATATTCTTATAGATTCTTTATTCTCCTTCACAAAAATATTTTCTTTGAAAAAAATATGTTTTTTGATGATTTCAACATTTTTACAAATATTGTAATTAGTGTTGAAGCTGCAAAGGTACTGCATTAGTCCATTTCACCCCAATAATGAAAATTTTGACATTTTTTTATTGCCCCAAGCTAATGGATGCACATGAGTAGATTTTGGGTGCACCCATCCAATTGATGGGTTGTTTTGAAATCTACCCACCTACTTGTTGGGTTTTTTCTCAAAATATGAATGTTGGGTAATTGATTTAATCATGCCTTTATATCATTCTATTTTTTTTTCAGGTTGTCACTTGCCTTTTTGTATCACAAGGTTTGATATCAGTATGAGATGGTAAAAAACAATTTATATGACTAATTTTTTCATGAAATTTGGTTGATAAACATACAAATAATTAGCTTTGATTTTTAAAAATCTTATTAAAATGAGATTCTTAAAAAACTGATTTGAAAAATTATGCAAGAATTGAATAAATAAAACAAGTCAATTTTTTAATATATTAAAATTTTAATATAAAATTCTTTTTTAAGATATAAATGTTTTTAATTAATTTGATGTTATTAAAAAAACTTCAATAAGGCTTTGATGAAGATTTAATATAAAAAAATGATAATGAAATTAATTTTTAATTGATTAAGTTTTTTGTATTGTTATTCCTTTTTATGTTATAAAAATTTATTATTGCTTTAAGATAGTAGACATGCATGTATGATTTTAGGTTTCACCAAGCATGTATGTGAGCAAACACAACTAGTTTAGTTTGTGTAGACACTTCACACCTAAACTATTTTTTGTCTATTAGCCACTTCGTGATATATTTCCAACAGTGTATCTTTTGTTGTTTCATGTAATGTGTATTTTGAGACATTCAAATGTGGATTTTTTTTTCATTAGTTCATGACTCATGAGTCTTGAGAGCTTGACTTAAGTTTGAGGCACGGGTTGGGTGCAAAGTAAAGTGCAAAGGAAAGAGTTGAGTATGAATTGCCACATTCAAAGGACCCCAATTTGCAACAAGGCAAAGAAAAAAACATGTAACCAGAACTGATTACTAAGGTTCCACCTTGGTTAGCTATCTTGTAAACCTTTCAACTTCCACCTTACACTACCTCCATAACTACTTATGTAGGTTAGAGTCCCAAGGGCTTGGTTGAACCGGCACTTACAATGGTAACATGATAAAAACCCCGAAATTTGTTTAAATTGTTTCTAAATATTATAAATATCCCATGCTTAGACTAATTCAAGGTCTCTAAGTCCAATTTTATATTGCCCAAGATAAATATAGCCTCTAAAAGGTGTCACTCAAGAAGGTGATGGTACCAGAGTAGGTGTTGGTTCACTCTATTCAAGCCCTAGGGTTGGGCCATTTGATAAATAAGGGGCCTAGGATGAGGTGGTAGTCAACCAAATTGGCCTTTTCTATGGCAAGTTGTTGGCAAGATTCCATCAAAAAGTGAAAAAATAAAATTAAAAAAATGAAGTGTTTTTGGAATGTTTCAATAGCCAAAAGTGAGGGGAAAAAAAGATGGTCAGATTTTTATATTTGGTTTTTAGTGTGTAGTCATAAAATTTATAGAAGGTTGATAAAAGCTTTGTACTTCATATTTGGTTTGTAGCTTGACTTGGTTAAATCCTAGGGATGATCATCATTTTTCTACATCTTCCTATGGATGATTGCCATTTAAGTTTGAAAGATGGTAAACATGCCAAAGACGTTAGATGCATCATGAGAATATTGTTGCCACCACAAAATGACATCAACAAAATGGACCTCCCCCCATAACCCATGATTCTTGTTCAAATAACTATCACATAGGGTCATTAGCAAATGTAGCTTGCATCATGTGTACAAAATTTGGTGGTATCTTTGTAATGACTTTTAAATCTTTTGTATCCAAGGCTTTGTAAGTAAATGCATTGTAATATGACATATGTTTTTGCAAGTATATTTTTATCCTAGTATCACTTCCACCCCTAAGTTCATTTCTCTTCTCACTCACAAGGGAACTCAATGTAAGTATAAGGTTCTTCTACTTAAAATGAGTTTTCTTCTTGAGTGAGAAGGGTAGTTGTTTGTTTAATGGGTTCTTGCTACAATTTTTTCTTGAATTTATTATTACAAAAGCAAGAGACCACAAAAATGTAATATCTTCTCCTAGTCATCATAGGCTTTTTGTGTGTATTTATGGTCTTCCAAATTGAAGTTTGGCATATCAAGTATGTATTTGGATAGCAAAAACCTTAATATTTCTTTCAATAAGACATTCATATTGGGCAACTTAAAGGTAACATTATTCTGTTCTATTACTAAAACATGAAACCCCATAAGCTAAACATCTAGTAGCAAATGAAGTTGAAATAAGGATTGTCTATTCTTTTCACCAAGGACTACCTATCCTTTTCAAATGAATACCCTACTACTTGGATAACACCTTAACATATGACCAAAAAGAGGGTAACCTTATACTTGTTGATTATTTAACCATGAAACCTTATGAACTAAAACTTAATAATAAAGGAACAAAGGATTACCTATCCTTTTCATTAAGGACTACATGTCTTTTTCAAATAACTACCCTATTGCTTGGATAATACCAAATGATATATGACCAAGAAGAAGGTAACCATATAAACTAGTTCATATATTAAATCATGAAATCATATAATCTGAAATTCAATAGCAAAGGAACATTTGGACTACTTACCAAGGATTGCATGTCCTTTTCAAATGATTACTTTACTACTTGGATAACACCTTAACGTGTTACCAAAAAAGGGTAATCTTATATTTGTTGATTACTTAAACCATGAAACCTTATGAACTAAAAATTAACAACAAAGGAACAAGGACTACTTCTCATTTTCACCAAGGACCATCTATCCCCCCAATACCATGGGTTGCATGTCCCCTTCAAATGACTACCCTACTACTTGTATAACACCTTAATTTACATGTGACCAAAAAGAGGACCTAGCTTTATACTCTTTGATAACTGAAACTCAAGTCCTTATATAAACAAAAAAAATTAGTAACAAAGAAACAAGGAAAGGTGCTTGCAAAACACATGTAACAATGATGATACCTATAACAAAAAGAAAGGTTCAATAGATAATGAGACCTTATATACCAAGGATTCTATGGATTAACTAAAAAGCATACACATTTTTATTCAATTTTAGTGGGCTTCAAGGCATCACATTTGGCTTTTGCATTTGATCCCATTGCAACAATCAACAATTTGCAAGTGTCTATAGTTCTCCACTTGAACCTTCCTAGTAGTAGACTTTTCTAGAAGATTAAGTGCAAATAACATAGTTTTGCTAAAAGATGTACCAAAATAATTATCTACACTTGAAGAGGTCTAGCAAAAAGTTGTAGCTATGCAAACTATGCATACAATACTATAATGTTAATCTAGAATAGTGGAGCTTGTAGGTTCAAACTTGAACCCTTTTGCAAGCACATATCCACATGTTAAAGATCACCATTTAAGACCTTTAGATCTTCAAGTGCCTTTTGAATCAATTGAAGAGTCTCTTTTGACAATTCAAATATTGGATAACTTCTATGTACATTGTGTGAGGTGGGTGGCATTGTGAGATTTGATGCATACACTGGATGTGAATAGACGTAGGTAGTCTCAGCCTCATCATTGAAGTCATAGCTCCTAAGCCATAATAAGTCATATTAACAACCACGGATGACGTAATTTCCTTTGTAATGATTATTTTTATAAACATCAATGAAGGTTTCCATCACAATATACATATAGGTTTATCACAAATCAATAGCCTAAACTACTATCTATTATTATTTCCACATGGCTTGTAAAAACATTGTCATCAATTGCCTCTCCTTCTTCCTCTATTCCTAACATGGCTTCATGAGTAATTGCAAGCTATGGTGGCTCAATTTTGGACACATTAAGAGTCCATTTTGACCAAATTTTAACACATTTTTTTGTCCCACAAACATCACCCTTTTACAATCACATTTGAAGAACCAAAGTTGATTCTTTCCAATTAAAACAAGATAATTAAAATTCATTTACATTATATAGAACATAATGAAATGACAAGGTTGCAAAATAAATAAATAAATAAATAAAATTTTAAATGATTTTTTAAGATCAAAGAATGTTGTGACCCTTAAAAGTCCATCATGTTTTTTGTCTTTTACCGATAACACTTTAAATCACAATTTTAGCTAATTAATCATCCACATGAATTTTGAGGAAAAATTCCATATGATCACATAATAACAATGAAAATTAAAAGTCCATTTATGAATTTTATATGGACTGTGACATTCGATTTATGAAACTTTAAAAGTACCTCATTTTCTTTAATTAAACAATTTGATTGTGATCAATGGGGAGTCTATTGGAATAATAGTTTACTTCATAAAAATGAGTACCTTTCTAAGATATCACAAATTAAATAATGTTGGAAACCAATTTAATCATTGTAGTGTTGAAAAAACAACTTTGTGACATACATTTTAGAACATTGTAGTTTGCAATTACCCTCACACATTGCAAATTTGGCAAGAACATTAAGCTTCACCATCTCCCATGATGGAACATGGGATTTTTGATGATTCCCTAATGCTAGTTGCACCCATGCATACATCACAAAAGCATGACAAATGGCATAATAAAATGAAAGCAAAATCCCAATTGGATTCACTCTTGACCTAACACAAATGACCATAATTTTAAAATAAACTCATTGTCCATATAATTAAACCAATGACTAAATATTGACAAGTAGGAATGTGGTATATAAAGATTCATAAGGAGGTGAAATTACTTGGTGCATCCCTCTATTTCCAACCATAATGGAAGAACCATGTGTGTGAATCCTATCCACATTGTTTAGACAAATTTCCTAGAATATTTTATTGATAATCCTTCTTGTGTTTGAGTGAGCTGCATGTGACATGCTTACAAACAACAACATTTAAAATAATTTGATTCAATCTACAAGTTAGTCAAATTGTGTGGTGTGCAAAGATTGAATGGTTAACATAGGATTGTCTTGGACTTTGACATGACTAACATATAGTGATATACATTAGTTGTTAATGTATACTAACAAATTGAGGCCGAGGTCTTGGAATCACAATTATCACCATTTTTTCCTTTGAACCAAGGATTGCCTATCCCTTTCATAAAAGATTGCTTATCCTTTTCATCAATGATTGTTTGTCCTTTTTCATCAAGGACTACTTGTTTGTTTAACCAATGACTCCCTATCTTGTTCATCAATGACTACCTTTTTTAGTTAGTGGGGATTCAACTGTAAATAAGTGTAATAGATTGCTTGGTAAACATTGAGTGCTTAACCAAGGACCATTTGTCCTTTGCAAATGGCTACCCCACTATGTTCATTAGTGTTAATGACAAAGATTCCTGATTTCACTAACCAAACCTTAAACAATAAATGTAAACTAACATACCAACTTGTTCTTAACAAAATGTAACAACATGTGTAGTTTGTAGCTTGCATGCTTGTGGTTTGATTTGTTCCTTATGGATCTTGCATTTCAAAAAGGTACATGCATCATCCCCCTTACCATGACCACTCGTAAAATAATTCCAACACATGTTTAACCCTTTGGCATTTCTTCACAATAAGTTAAACTTGGATACCACACAACAAAGTACCATGCCTTGGCACACTTGAATTGTGCAAAACACCCATCATTCCAAACCACATAGTATTTTGGTGAACAACCTTTGCTCTTCAAATAACCCCAATTTAAGGTGAAACAATGTTGCACAAAAATATTGTCATGAATCTTGTCATCATTTATGTAGAAATGAACCTTTTTTATAATTCTGGATCTTTGGAGATCTATTGGATTGAAATGCAAGTTCACTTTATAGGTGATATGCATGAAGCTACTGATTTGAAAATTATATTATTGCATATCTTGCACCTTATTTTGAATTTTGAATGCATAAATTTTTGAAAAGATGCAAGAGATCAAAGTGCCATCATGAATGTCTTTCAAGAAGATTTTGAATCCTATTTAGATACAAGTTTGATGTTAGTTCTTCAAGCTCAAAATGTGCAAACAAGTCATTATTACAAAATGTGAATGTAGTTCATTAGTCCCCATTCAGTGGACCAATGATTTCACTCAAAATTTAGTGACAACACTTGGCATATAGGGACATTTTTTGTTGTAATGAGTTAAAATGTATGACAAAATTGCTCAAATTAGTTTAGTTGCAATGCATAAATTCAATTTAGATTAAACTCACCCAAAGTTAGTAAATTCAATATGCTTCAACGTATTAAAAAAACTTTGAACCACATTATAGCATAAATAAGATTCCAAAGTCATGTGGCATAACACATGGAGCAATTTCAGTTGTATGTTTTGGGCAATTTATTTAATAATTCAGATGTGTGATTGTTAGTATGCCTTATTTACTGTTTGTTCAAGATTAGAGTTAATTTTTGAGAAAAAAAATTCTTCACATGAACACTTATTTTACAACTATAAATATGTTTGCAAATTTATGGGTTTTGGGTGCATATCAACTTGAGCTCTCAAGAATTAAAACTAATATAAAATTTGAAATTTAAAAAAGTAACAAAGTGGAAAAGAATTGCATTTTCCATCCAACAAGACCTACATTTTTGACTTGTCATCATAATGTTTGTTTATCACTTACTTGCCTAGAGGTAGAAGTTTAGCCATGAAAGATAAATGTTTTGCCAATAGATAGAGGTTTAATTAAGAAATAGAAAGGTTTTGCCAAAAGATAAAAGTTTAACCAAAAATTGGAGAGATTTTGCCAATAGGTGAAGGTCTAACTAAGAAATAAAAAGGTTTTGTGAGTTTAGTTAAGAAATAAAGAGGTTTTGCAAGTTTAACCAACAAATAAAGAAGTTTTGTGAAAAGGTAAAATTTTTGCCAATTAGTAGAGAACTTTTGCCAAAAGATAAAGTTTTAGCTATGAAGTATAAAAGTTTCTTGAAAAGCTAAAGGTTTAGCCAAAACAAGATTCAATGTAAGAAGGTAAAAATAATAGGGGGATAAAATGTGAATTGTAACTTATATGGAGTTGGAGGTTCATTTGACTTGAGGGCGAAAAATTGGAGAATTGGGGTTGATAGCATGTTCTTGGGTGCTAACTCTCCCAAGCTAGGTCATGGGCTCTTTCCTAAGTGGACTAGGCTACAAAACTCTTTTTTAGGCTACCTAAACATTTTTTTCATGGTGTAAGTTTTAAATTAGGGGGGTTTTTTTCTTAGGTTGTCTAAGCTTTTTTATAAGTTGCTTAGGCTCTTTCCTAGGTTGCTTAGTTTTTAAAAATAAGTTATTGAGATTGCCTCCTAGGGTGTTGAAGCTTTTTTCTAAGCTATTTAAACTTTTTCGTAGCTTACATGTGTTATTTCATAGGCACCAGAAGGTGCTTAAGCTTTATCCTAGACTACATAGGTTTTTTCATAAGTTGCATGGGTCCTTTGGTACATTGGTTGCCCATGCTTTTTCATAGGCATCTTGGGGTTTTGTTGAAATTGCCTAAGCTTTTTCATAGGCAAGAAAAGGGGTTTTTCCTAAGTTGCCCATGCTTCTTTGATAGGCATTTTGGGTTTTGTCCTAGGTTGCTCAAGCTTTTTAACATGTTTGAGTTTTTTTTTAACTACTAAGGTTTTTTCACAAGGTGCTTGGGCTTTTTCCTAAGCTGATTAAGCTTTTAAAAAAAAAATCAAAGCTTTTTATAGGTTGCCTTGATTCTTTCCCATGTTACCTAAACATTTTCATAGGTTACTTGGGCTCTTTCCTAGGGTGCCTAGGCTTCTTCAAAGGTTATTTAATTTTTCCCATAGGTTGCTTAGGTTATTTCCTAAGATTCTTGGGTTTTTTAAGCATACCTTGACTTTTTCATAGGTTACTTGAATTTTTTCCTAAGGTATGTACCCTATTTCAGAGCTCCCCTAAACCTTGTTTAGAGGATGCATGGGTGTTTTAATAGGTTGAGTAGGTTCACACTAAGGTTCTTAAGGTTTTTATAGGCTTCATAGGTATTTGTTTAGGCCTTTGTCTAAGTGTTTCCATAGGTTGCTTGGTGAGTTTTTAGGTTACATTTTGCTATCAAGAGGTTGGGGCTTTTCCCCCCTAGCTTACATATATGCTTCCCATCTAACAAAGGCCTTTGGACATAACATACCCTTTTGCTTCTTGGGGCACTGAGCTTTCTTAACATATGTAGGTGATTTAGGCCTCTTGGGCATGGGATTGGGTTTCTTGTACTAGGTATGGGCTTGTTTAGGTCTTTATGGTGAAGCTTTGTCTTCTTGGACATAGGGTCAAGCTGATTTCTCCTTCCTTGGCATGGGTTTGGGCTTCTTGGGAATGGACTTGTCTAAGTTTTTTTTGGTGAGGTCCCATGTTTTTTGAACATAGGTCAAAGCAATTGAGGTTTCTTAGGTGTGGGCTTGGGCTTCTTTAATTAAGGAGGGGTTTGTCCAAATCTTTTGGTGAGATTTCAAGCTTCTTGAACATGGGCGTGGCCTTCTTAAACATAGGCCTAGAAATTGTCCTCAAGCTCTTGGATAGGAGGATGGCAACCATGAACTCAAGAGGCTCATTGCTTCTTAGTAAGAGGCTATGTCAATTCTAGCACTCTACACTTGGATCGAAATTTTCTAAACATATATGCATTGAGGTGGCCCGAGCCTCTTGGGTTAGGCTTAGGCTTCTTGGACATTAACATGGGCTACTCCAAGTCCAATCAAAATCATAGCCTTATTCTAATTATAAAGCATGGCCTTCTTGGATAGGGGCCTAGTAGGCTCCTTGAACACATGCCATTTTCAACACACTACCAACTTAGGCCAAAGCTATATAATTAGATGAAAACCCACAATATGGATGAAGATGGATGAAATATATTTTAACGAATACAAAAATAAGATATACAAAATTGTGAACAACCCAAGGCCAAATATGCATATACTTTTAGACCTAGGGCCGAATATGCATGAACTTTTAAAACCTAGGGTCAATAGTCATGAACTTTTATTAGACCAAGGGCAAGTATTGCATGGATTGTTAGACTCTTTGGGTATGTTGGGTATGTTGGGGGGGGCGTTAAAAAACCCTTGTAGAACAACACATTTTGAAATCACCTAGCATATTGTTATGTGTGTTCCTAGGGTGGGTTTTTGGGACTCCAAATACGTAGATGAGATATTCCATTTGGATTGGATGAAAATCATGGGCCAAGGCTTGTTATAAGCATGGCCTTTTGGCTATTCCATTATTATATAGGTGTTTCTGAGAGGTGGCGAAAAGCAGTCGTGCAAAAGAGATTGGCATGGAATTTGCGCCCCAAAGGGTGCCTTGAGAAACTGGCTTGTAAATAGGAAAAAAGGGCCCTATTCTTCGCCACCTGCACGTAAAGCCGGATTTCATGGGATTTAATTCCAGGCTTCAATTTCTACTTATAAACACTCTCCGTGATCTCTGGCTGTTGGATCTACCAGAAATCGAGCATCCACCGTTGAATTACAAGCGGATGGCCACAGCCCCATCATGTATGTGCTGGTCACTAAATTCCATAAAAAGCAAGTAAGTTCCAGGAGGAGTAAAGTGGGCTAGCTAATCAAGTTTTTTATTTATTTATTTATTTATTTATTTATACTTATTTATTTTTCTTCCAATTTACACAAAAAAAATTTTGAGTGGTCATTTACAGGGATGAAGATAAGCTATGATGAGGAGACTAAGTTTCACAACCTTTTGGAATTTGGGGTTGGGCAAGAACATGCAAACTTTTCCAAAGACGACCTTCCCATCCTCTTTTTTCCCATGGTTCCACCTAGTGATTCTTTTGGGCAAAAATTTAACAAATTTTCAACTTGAAAAATGTGATTACTAATTATAGAAAGGATTTTAAAATGAAAAATTGCCAAAAATCTGAATTTTTCTTCTACAAATCACTAGAATTATGTAATAGGTTGGAAAACTCTCCACACCCCATTGCCAAAGAATTTCTCCCTCTAGAGTTGTTTTGGAGAGCCAAGTGATTTTTGCATCACTTATGGGTTACAACTTATACATGATTATAACATTTGTATAATTGTAAGATTGACAATTTGTATCACTTATTTCAGGTCTTGGAAAGAGTGGCACACCACCATTGTGCTCAAAATACATCAAGGAACAATGTTGCACTCAAGTGGAAGGGGAAAATAATTGCAATAGGTACACAAAGGAGGTGCCTCCTTTCAATATCATACTTCTTGAAGATCAAAAATTGAGTTCTTGATTTTCAAGAAGGGTTACATTGAAACAAAAGCACACTATACACATAAACAATTGGTGGTGGAGGCAACAAGTAATGCAAATTTCATGACAATATACCAAGTTCATGGCGAGATATGAATGTGGTGGGAATCATTATTTGTGCACTTTTATGATGTGTTGTCCCTTGTGAAATCAGAAATTTGTGTTTGTGGTGCTTGTGTGTGATACATTCACATGTCTTCTTAAGTAGGTCCTTTGTGCCTTGCTTTGCAAAGTGTTTACATTCACATGTCTTAAGTTGATCCATTGGGTCCTTGATTTGCAAATATTTTACATGCATGCCAATCTCAAGTTGGTCCTTTGGGTGCTTGGTTTGCAAATATTTTACATGCATGCCAATCTCAAGTTGGTCCTTTGGGTCCTTGGTTTGCAAAATGTTTTACATGCACAACCTTAAAATTGGTCCTAATTTGTGCCTTGCTTTGCAATTGTTGACATGCATGCCAATCTTAAGTTGGTCCTTTGTGCCTTGCTTTACAAGTGTTGTTTTAATCATTGGTGATGTGTTGAAAAACAATTTCATTTTAAAGATTTCATGTTGAAAACTGGAATCTTCCAGAATATCCTAAGTGATTTTTTATTTTCCTTCACAATTTTTCATGCTTTGATTTTTATATAAAAAAATTAAAAATCTAAAAAAAAAAAATATGTTTATGTATTTATTTGAAAAATTTAACATTTCTGAAAATAAACATAATGAGTGTCAAAGTTTTCGTGGTACTACAGTAATGCATAATCATGAACAAACAATTTCGGGTTTCTATTATAATTGCTTCCAAAGATGCAAACTCTGAATTAAAATGTAACTCAAGGATAAAGAAATGATGTGGCATGGCGTTTCGCACTTGGAGGAGATGAAGTTGGGCTTATGAAAAAATATTTTAGAATTTAAGAATTTGCCAAATTCTATCCTAAGTTCCCTAGTACATAGCCAAAAATATAGTACAATTTTGTTTTTTTAGTTACTTATTTTTTATTGCCATATCCGGCTGAATAGTCACTTCAGCTACATCACAAAGTTGAAAAGAAAAACACTTAGTTAAGGTGTGTTCACACTTGGTGTTAGGGACGATAGTGTTGAGTTCCTTATCACCATTACTACTCATCTAAGAATTAAACTTATTTATCATGAAGATTTATCTTAAACTAACATTCACTTAACAAATCAGAGCTAATAAGAAAATTTTGATGTGGGTCTGGTGATGAAAGTGTTCTTTAGCCAATGATTTACACAATATTTTTAAAGTTCAATTCAAACCCATGATCCATGAATGATAAAAAGATTCAGTTTAAGTAAAATGTTCTTCCATTTTACCATAGAGAAACATAATCAAGTTTGATGCTCATACCTTTTTTCTCATTGCTTTATTGAAGTGCCATAATGCTTCTGAATGAGTCCTGTGTGAGGCCACACTTGAATGAAAAAAGGGGTTTAATTTTGTGAGGTAGATGTACTCTGGGGATCATCCATAAGAAGACCTAGCCAAATTTACTGGAGACATAACCACTGTGGGGTGAGTATTAGAATAGAGCTCGGGCATTAGCTAGTTATGAGATTAGGTGTATGCATATATGTTAGTGGGGGCTTAGTTTTTCAGAAACCCAGACCTTCCTCCTACCTTGGATTTTTTTGAAATTACTACTCAGCCTCACCTCATAACCTCATAATCATAATCATATTTGATTTATATTTGATTTTATATTTGATTTTATAAATCAAATATATGTAATCAGACTTGACCCAAGGTGAAATATAGGTATTGAGTATCTCACAAAACTTGGATTCATATCTTTTTAATATTTGGAGGAGTCTTAATTAGAGTTAGGGTTATATTTTAGGGTTTTGTAGTTCCATATGTGCTTATAGTTGTTCCTTGTTTTGTTGTTTTGTTTTGTTTTGTTTTTGGTCTTTTTCACTTTTTGCAACTATCATTTGTTTTCTTTTGCAATGTTCACAATGCGCTATTGAATTTTTGCAATGATGTTATGTCAATTCTACTAGCCATTCAAAGGTATTGCATGTTGGAGATGAATCAAGCTTTAGGGTAGGATGAACCACCATTTATTAGTGAATTAAAAGAAGGTATGCGGCTTAATGTGTTCTATTCATGTTTCTTTTTGCACTTTGCACCTTGTATTTGTGAAATAGTGAAGATCAAGGGGATCTTTTAACAACTATCATGCATGTTTTTGTCGCCTCTTACCTTTTTCAAGTCACAAACTTTGATGCTTCATTGTTTGTCAATGGTCATGATTCATTATATCTCATTTCATCAGTCTACTATTTTGTTGCTCCAACATTTTGTGATTTTATCATTCCTTTGCTTTGTTGTTTCCTTGCTACATCATTCTTATTATGCTTTATCATTGCATCACTTTGTCATTGTTCTCATGTTTTGTTGTTTCATCATTTTGTCATTGTTCTCATGTTCTATCACCTATTGCTTTTCATATAACATTGTTGGCCTTTTGTTTGCACCTTATCTTGTAAACTACTATTCTATAACTCAAGCAAGAAAGGGCATATTTTCAAGATGCAACTTTTCTTTGTTCCCATCATGGAACTACAATATTTAAACTCTAAACCTCTAAACCCTAAACTTGGCTAAACTTCCATTTCCTAAACATTTGACTATCACATTTTGTTGTGATTGAATTCAAGGTTCAAGGGAATGTGAAATTTGAAATAATATTTGTCAATTGTTTCAACTTTTAAATTCTTAGTTTTTATTTGAAGCAATGGCTTTTTCTTCAAATCTTATTTGGAGTGTTCATGGTATCAACTTTACTAATAATATCCCTCTAGCATTTGCAAGATATGGTCATAATTATAATTTTGACAATGTGGATCTTGCTCATCAAGGTGGGGATTCAAAAATTCTAGATTTTGTTGTTATTGAAGAACAAATTGCCATTAGAATGCACTTTGAGAATTTGCAAAAACAAAGAATGGTATAGAAACTACATTACCACAATTCACCTACTTGGGCACATTTTAAGGTGAACAATAACCAACCCATGGACCTTTTTCAAAACCAAATTATGAGATGTCATAATGATACAACTCCACCTAGAATATTGGCCATGCACATTAGATGTAGAGGGTCTCATTGCATACCATATGTTTAATCAATGACATAACAACCATGAAAAAACATGTAAAATCTAAACACTTTATTTTATTAAATGTTTTTTTAGAAGATGCAACAACCATGGCCCCAAGATCTTCACTTGATTGTGAGCCTAATAAAAAGAAGGCACATGTATCTCCAATTGTAATATTTTGTTTTTTTCTACTACTAGTAAATTCAAAAGAGATGTTGTAACACATATGGACTTTGTGGAAGATTTACTGTTGTTTGTGGTTAAGGGGCTATTGCGTCTGAGGATTATTGAATTCATTTGGCTTTAAAGGTTGGCATACAAGTTGTGTCCATGGGTTATCTTCCCATCCAAGAAGATGTTTGTTGAAGATATTTTGCCAAGTTTGGTTGAAAAACCATGATTACATATGTGCAGTTTACATTGGTTGATTGTTTATCAACCATTTGCACATTTGACTTGTCGATGTAAAAAAAAATACACAATGTTTTTGTTGTTGTTAATTTTATCTCAAATGACAAGGAGGCATGTCACTATTGAGTTGTTTGAAATGACAAACACAAGTGGTGTAATTATGGCTCCTAAATTGCAAGAACTATTGGACATGTTTTCCTTTACCAAAAAAATATTGCTTACATTAAGGATGAAGGGTCCAACTTGTAAACCTATGCAAATGCCTTAATTTTTATTGTGTCATGTAATACTTTGGCCTTGTTGGAACCATTTGATGGCTCATGTTTGGGGCACACACATTCAAAAGTATTATAATATGCTATTGCATATGAAAAAATGATTCTTAGTTTACCTTGTACATTTATAAAGGCCATTCAATTTGTCATCCAAAAATGTATTACATGGCCCAAAAGTTTAATAAAGGTACGCAAACATGAGACAAAACTTGAATTGAATTTAGATTGAGGCCTAGAAAACCCAACACGCTTGTGAAGACAAGGTAAGCCTTTTTTAATCACATTTTTATTGTTTTGCAGTTTCATGATTTTTTTTGGTTTTGTGGTTTTCTTTTTTATACTAAATTTATTTTTTGGTTTTGTTTAAATTATAATTTTTATTTGGTTCATGTGTGTTAATTTTAGGTTTTTTTTTGTTGATCATAGATTTTTTAATCAAGTATTGTTGTTCCAACTTTCAAGATGCATCAACTTTTCAGAGCACCATCACATTATGCTACAATTAATAATTTATGGCATTACAATCTTGTGTACCATCTTTAAGAATCTAGGCTATTTGTGAAATTGTGGTAAAATTTTTATCCCTAATTATTATTAGTTGTGTTTTGAAGCAAACTCATAGACATTCGTTGTTCCTAGATGTCTTGCATTTATGATATCAACTTGTTGGGATATTTGAAAAGATCTAGCATTTAAAAAAATTCTTAGTAGCATTGTTGAGGAGGATTTTGTTGATCATGAGTTGAAAAAACTTATGGTGCACATGAAGCAATATATTCTAATGGTTTTTTTACCTTTTCTTTCCTTGCATGCATTTGATAGGAAGTGAAGCCATAATATGTTGCCTTTGATGTTTAAAAACATGCAGTTGGTAACCACATATTTGGGTTGTGAAAATGTTGTTGTATATCATGAAAAGCTCTTGTTGCTTTTACTAATAGAAGTAACCAAATTGTTGATGCATGTTAGTATTGAAAAAGTTGAAGATCTTCAAACTCAAGTTCATGTTAAAAATATGTTTCACACCACAACAATAAATGCAGACACTTACAAGGACCTAGTGTCAAGAGGACCTATTGGATTCTATTAATACCCTATTGATATAGAAATTTTCAAGTCTGCTTTATCTTAGTGGTGCAAAGAACAAAACAAGTTTCCAACCATTGTTGTAATAACACACATATTCTTGGCATTTTAACCAATGAAATCAAAATAAAAAGTATTTTTTCTATTGTTGGCATTTTTACTACACTTCAAAAATGTCGTCTCCAAACAAATAATATGGACAAATTGATATTTGTCAACAAAAATTGGCCATCCAATCCATGATTGGCTACTTGAAACTTAATAACTTTATATATACATGTGAGTGGAATTTGAATTGATGATAGAGTTAGAAACAAAATTTGAAAACCAAATTGAAGGTGAAGATTTCTTAGACTTGCATGATTCTATTTAATTTTATGTGGAGGTGGTTTTCCATGCTTTGGGTGCTAGGTTGAAAAAGATGAATTAAATCATTTGTGAAGGTGGCACATTTTGGACAACTCTTCCATGATTTTGCATTGTCTATCTTCTACTTGTAATATATGTCTCCTTTCACTAGTCTTAGGCTTAATGTTTTTTGATGTTTATGTTTATTGTGCATATTTTGTTTTTAATGTTTTTGTTTCTAGTATGTGTGTTTGTGTCTATGTTTGTGTTTTTAGTATTTATGTCTATGTCTATTTGTGTCTATTCATATCTTTAGTGGTTGTGTCAACAATAGATGTTGGAAGTTCATGGTGCTTGATGTGTCATATGAATGTTTTCTTTGTTTTGGAAGTTTATTGTGAGTGTTTTGTTTTCTACAGCTTATGTGTTCTCAACGCGTTTTCAATGATTTATACATCATATGTATTGGGTCTATGTTTGTTATGGTTTGTGTGTCTAATATATGATGTTTGTCCTTGTCTTATATCTCCATTTGCAATTTGTTGGTCGCTTTTTGGGGTGTCTATTGAAGGTTGGATTGAAGATGGAATGATGGAAGAATTGTCTTAAAACTTAGAACCATCAAACATGACATAAAAAATTTGATTCTAATTCTCTATTTGAGTTAGGCCTTTGAATTTCAAGTAATATTTGTGTAATCAAACTAGAACAAAACTTTCATAGAAGATTTTTTGTAGCTTGAAATTGCACCATGACCTTTGAAGCCTTTTGTTTTCTATCATTTGTAAATGTTTAATATGCAACTTTGCCTTGAAATTTCAAAACTTGTCAATTTGCTTTGTCTCTGTACTTGTAAATGCAAAGAACTTGTTTACAACCCAAGCCTTGTAAGGTTTAAGACCCAACACTTGTTTTCAAAAGGGGTTGTCAAATATATTGGTTAAAAAATTTATGTATACTCGTCTTGATATTTGTTAGAATTGGGCCTTCAAAAGAGCTTTCAAATATCTTGGTTAAAAAAATATATATATACCCGTCCAAATATTTGTTATAGAAGGGGGGCTTGTACTTGGTTAATCACATACCCAAACCCCACACCCACCTTATAACCACACATTGTTGAGTTTATGAAACCTGAACCCAAGCAACTCCCTAAATCTTAAAAAATCAAACAGCTGAACCCAAACAATTCTTTCCAAAAAAAATAAAAAATTCTAAAAACCTGGACTCAACTATTACTTAAAAAAATCAAAAACCCACCTCACACTGGACATAACCTATGGTTTAAATTTAAAAAATTCCCTCAAAATATGGCGACATAGGGGAGATTTTCCCCCAAAAAAAATCCTCTGCACAAGATGCAGCCCTTTTTTTTTTTGGGGTTGCCCCAAAAAAAAGAAGAACCCAAACCCTTGCACAGAGTAAAAAAAAAACAATGGCCTTATTACTGGTGGTGGTGAGTGTGCAGCCCAAGTTTATTTATTGGCCTTGCCTACTACCAAGGCAAGAAGGACATTGTGTTTTAGATTCATTATAGAGTATAGTAGCTTAAGGGATTTTTATAGGCCCCTACTAGGTAATAATAATAATAGGTCTACTCTTATATGGGATGGACGACCGGACGGATTCAGGGGAAGCTTCATTTCTCATCCCGACGTCCTTTACAATATATGATTTTTGAAAGATAATATTTTGGCTTGTGTTGAAACTTGAGATTAGTTATAATAGAGTTATAATAATATCTTGAAGGATTTTGGTTTTTTTTAGAGGATTTTTTTTTTTGAAGATTATATTTTTTCATGGTGAAATATTTGAGTTTCCATAAAACAAAAAAAAATTTATCATAAATTTTTTTAGTACCTTAAGATACTTTTTAATGTAAATGGCAAGGCCACAATGTGACACACCTCTTGTTTATTATTACTTATAACAAAAGTAAATTTCTGGGACAAAGCGTATGTATAACAACGTATGATATGATGCTGCTGCTACCGCAGTTCTTGGCATCTCTTAATAGCGCTGCTTTGTCGCTTGCTTGCTTGCTCCCTCTCTCTCTCTCTCTCGTTCTCTCTTTCTCTTATCTTCTGCTCCGCTGTTAGCAGCAGCAAAGCAGAAAGCTGCAGTAGAGAGAAAGGATCTTTGCTAGACCAAAGAAAATTTAAAAAAAATCTTTGCGGCAATCGTCGGTTCTAATCTTTGGTTGTAAGCTGGATTCCTGATTTGACGAGATTGGACTTTGTGTGTGTGCACCCGCGTATTTGTGTTGTTGTTGTTTTTGTGGTTTTTGTGGTTTTTGTTTTTTGGTTTTGGGCTCTGAGTTCTTTTGTTGTCCTTTGCTTTTCTTCGGGGGCTCGTGGGTCGTAGTAGTAAGTAGATCGGTATCAGTGGCAACTCATGTGGTGGTATTATATCTCTCTTTGAAGTTTGCTCTCCTCCGAGAGCAAAAGAGACTGCTTCTTGGGTTTGTTTTGGTTTCTTTTTTCAGTTGGCGCGGCGACAACCGTGTGGGTTTGTTTTCTGGTTGAAGGTTGCCAACTTGTTGGTTGTGGCTGTGAGAGAGAGAGAGAGAGAGAAGGGCACTGGGGTCGAGGAGGGGGGAGAGGTTTGTTCTACATCCTAAAGCAAGCAAGCTTTGGGTTTTTGTTTGAGGGTTTGGGGGGTGAGAGAGAAGAGATCTGAAGAGAGAGGCCTTGAATATTATTGTTATGGATAGCAGCGATGTGAAGGCGCTTCTGTTGGGATTGCTAGGGACGTTCCTGACGCTGCAGGCGTATAACCAAACCTACATGGATACCACGTACTGCATGTTGTTGGGTTTTGTAGTGCTTCTAGTGGCTTGGGGAGTGAAAGAGGGCCTGATCCCTCTTTGAAACAAACAAACAAAGCTCACCAGCTGCAGCTGACTAGGGAGGAGCTGAAGAACAAGGACTGTGTGTGAAAGAAAGAAAGAAAGAAAGAAACCGTAACTACTAGTAGAAGACGTTGCAGGTATCATCATGACAGATCTTGAGTACCGCCGCCAGCCCGGGGTCACAAATTTACTCAATGCTCTCTGGAGCTTCTGCGCCACTTTGTATAGACCTGTGGTACCCATGAGAGAGGGGGGCGGGGGAGGGCAGGGGGAGGGGGACTAGCTAGGGAAGTTCCAGGATTCCTTCCGTGGGCTTTTTGCCAATGTGTCTCTCATTTCTTGAAGGAGATTCTGGAGGACATGAGAGAGTATGGGTGTGAGAAGCTTCACATAGCATTGAGTTGATTTGTGACCCTGTTTCAGACACCCCAGTGTACAACTGTAGAAGAGATACACATCCATCCAGAGCTGCCCGCTGCTTGTGGTTTTTCCAATAACCTGAGGTTGGCACTCTAGGGTTCATGTGTATTGCACAAGGTGTACACAACGAAAGCATCAGGGATGATCCAACAGTACGTATGAGTACTACTCGAACTGCTTTGTTAGTTTTGATCAGATGAACCCAAAAACCTGAGCTCTTATGAAAAAACTCATGAGAGTTTCCAGCAAATGTTCATGAGAATCATGACTTTATGAACTCAAAGAAGATTGCAAGTAGAGTTTTTTGTGAGTGCTAGAACTTGAAGGTGCAAACATTCTCATGTGAATTATCCGGTTGTAATTATTCCATTGATGATGCGTGTCGTCATGATCAATGCAGAAGCTCTAGAATGGTGCGTGATTCAACAACTGCGCAGTGTTTTCAAGAGAACAGTCAGGTTCATGAGATCCATCATGGAGCTTGCAACTGGTGTCATTTTTAATACCCATCTTCCAGTTCTGATTTTTTTTGTTGATCAACTGGTGGGAATCTTTTTTCTTCTCCCCCTTTCAGAACATCTCAAGTTTGAATTTTGTTTCATTTTGAACTCTATAAAAGTGGGATATAAAGATGGAAGTCCTCTCAAGGGATTATATATGCACACTATCAGCTAAAGAAAACCCTTTTTGGTAATGAAGGCGCTTGAGTCTCATGCTTACACATGGGTACTACCATCACCAGTCTTGAACCTGTCCATCTGATTCCTAGAGGAGCTAGACCTTACAGTACCTAAAATTCCCAACTGTACCCGCTCCAATGTAATGCCTACATATTCTAGAGGCTAATCTTCCGCTCCCATCCCTGACTGTAATTTACAAAGTTGAAGGCTGCTTCTTCCAGAACAACTGAGTCAAGCTCATGGATCCAGCAGACAGAAAATTCTGTGTATATATTTGTGTTGCTCCTTAGAACAAATCCAAAAGTCAAGCCCACTGACAAAGCAAAGAGGACCCAGTGCAACAGATCCTGAAAGCAGCTGTCCAGAAGGGGGAAAAAGAAAAATACAGTATTAACATATATTTTGTTTACTTGAGAGAGGCATGTACATCCCATCCATGGGGGATTCTTCAGATTGCATTGCAATGTACAGTACCTACTCTGCAAGTAAAATCCCTAAGTTTTTGGAGTCTTTCCATGATTGAGGCTCAATATTCTGGTGGTGATCACAGACAGCTTGAGCTTTCATTTGAAAGTATGGGTTTGCTCTTGGATTCAGGTGCATCCTTCCCTTCAATGTTTTGTTGCTAGGGTTTGAATAAATACTCCTACCTTTAGAGAAAAACAAATTGTGTCTGACAACCCTCGAACTAACTTATATCAACATTTTAGCATCCCAAACAGAAACACAGTTGCATTCGAGTGCCTTAATGACTGTGAAATCAGCAGCAAATATGCCAGGAAATCACTAACTTCACACCTCAACATCTGACATGGGTGTGGAAGGTGCAAGGAAGGGGTTACTGAATTTTTTTTTCTGTAGATAGGTAGCACCAGTGTTTTTTAGGGTTTAGGGTTTTAGGAATTTCTGTTTGTAGCCAAAACTGGTGATCATCCATGGGAAGATGTAAAAAAAGTAGCTATCATCCCTAGGAAGATTTAGCCAAATTAGGCTATAAACCAAACATGAAGTACAAATCTTTAATCATCCTTCTATATTTCTTACTAGAGATTGAAATCCAAATATAGAAATATGATCATTTTTTTTACTATTTTCTTTCCCTCACTTCCAGCGATTTGAAAACCTCTCAAATTCACTTTATCTTCGAAATTTTTAATTTTCATTTCATTTCGCTTTTTGGCTACTGGGTACGCACCTCAACACTCCCGCTTTGATGAAAAGTTCTCCATAATCCATTGACATCAAAGTCAAGTATGGTATTTTCAAAAAACATGCGCAGCGTGTGCATCGAAAACTGGACCGTTAGAGATCCGATTCCGCTGTAAAGGCTTGAAATTATACTTGTCGCCAAGCATCCAAACCCCGAGGTCTCTGAGTGCAGGCGAGGTAGTTCTTCGCGTACGAAGTCAATATTACAATTCTCGAAATCAATCACCAAATGCAATCACAGATTGATTGGTCCTAGGCACGCAATGAAGGAACTCGTTGAATTAAGATATGCTGCTTATACGATAATATTCATCTCCAGCATCAAAGTTGCAACAGTTTATTAGTACTTTAGGAATCAGTAATAAAACCCTAAACCCTAAACTCACAAATTACAATGTTCCTTAGTTCTTCTGCAAGTACATAGTTAGGCACAATTTCAAACTACATTTTTTAATTTCTGTCACTCGATTTCAAGTACCCAACAAGTTTTTCCATGTAGGATAACACTCAAGGCCATGGGTATTATTACTGGATCAAGGGCCTGTGCAAGGCGAAGCCAAGGCCAGCCTGATTCTGTCATTTCAATGTTTAAAATGCCTTCTTGCTGCTGACACTTGAGTACAGTGTGGAAGGCATCCTCCATTTACATTGCCACAAAGGGCAGATGTTTTCAAGTTTAAAAAATGGACGATGAATGAAGAGACCCAATATCAACACTTTGAAATAACTTCTTGGGGGATGTCTGCATACCAATTTTACAGTGTTATTCTTTGCCAGTAGATCCGATCCTTGGCTTGGGCCCTCCTGCTTTTGAATCCCAGTACCTGACCCTGAAGTGCCAACTTCCCGTCCTTGTTGAAATCAAAGGTCAGCACAATGCAACGTTTCAGTAGTATTTCTCCATAGTTTAGTATGACCTCTGTAACCTGTTGCTAGGGTCCAGTCCAGGGAAAAAAAAACTGTTTGAAGTTGTTATGTCAAAGATGGCAATCAAAGATCACCTGTGATTTGCATTTTGCCAGGTTGAAAAATTGGCTGTCAGTTTGTTCAACACCATACGTAGTAGAGGTCTTGAGTAATAACCTGCATCAATCCACAGTGCACACAGTGTTTGACAAAAAAGACTGGGAATCCTCTCCTCAAAATGCTGTCTTGTAATAAGTTTGACAGACTGAGTCTGAAAGTTGGTTCAGGAATCCTCGGAAGCTGTGCATTTTTGTTTAGACTTAAAGCGAGCCATGCACATAAATGCACAGCTGCTTCCAAGTTCCATGGTTGCTGGTCCATGCTCACAGGCACTTTAGGAAAAAAACAGAAATGCAAAGTTTGCTAAGTGACTAAAATGATGAAACCCTGCCAAACTTAATAGAAAGAAAGCACCCAAGAAAGGGAGAGAAAAGGAAACAAGGGGCAATGACTGAAGTCCAGACAAGCAAACAACCCAACAAAGGCGGCCCACAATGAGGAAAGGGAACCATTAAGAGTCGACCCCACCACCAGTCGCATGAAGCAAATCAACTAAAGAAAGGGGGAGGTAACTCAATAAAAATCCTAGCATAAAAGAACCCTCCCCTGCAATAACAACCCGTCTCGAGATGGAAGCAATATGTGCTCTCTATAATGCCATTGACACTCTCTATTTACAAAAGGAAAGCAACATTGATAAAGGAGCGCTTCCAGTGGCTTTTGTCATCTATGCCATGTTAGCACATTAATGAAAGAAGCTATCGACCTGCTAGTGAAGATACCCAAAAATCTCTATGGCAAGAGGGAGAAACACATCCATTGGGTAATAGTTGTGATAAAACCCTTCCTTCAACAAAGTTGCCAATGTCGTAGCCACTGCATGAGAAAGAACCGACGGTGATACCAAGTTTGTTTGAGTGGGTTCAATGACAACATTGGCCAATGTGCGTATGCCATCAACCAACAAAACAATGTCAACTAGACAACAAGAAGATTGAAGAGAAGGTGGTGAAAGAATGTGTGATTACTCACAAAAAACATGAAACCCCACATCTTTCGCAATGGATGTAGAAGCATTCTAAATAACATCATGCAATGTAGTCCGCCCCCTACCATGGGTGCAATGGAGGAGGTGGATCCACAAGGTGTTTAATGGCTAGTCATAGATGCAATGTGTCAGACCGGGAACCAAAGGATGGGGGAGGCCTAGTCTAATTTGCAACATAGAGGAGAAAACATCTAAGGGTGGACAAAAGCATGGGATGATAAGGTGAGTAGATAATCAAACTCCCATGCCCAACCCTACACAAGACCTCAAATGTGTTCGATGCAAGTCAAAAGACATGTCAAAAATGATGTTAAAAAAAGAATGGTTGTGCAAAATTTCTAAAATACTTTTCTAAGGTTGATATGTTCCCCTCTCTACAAGTTGCTTGAATGGGGTAGACATGTTGCTATAACTGGGTCAAAAAACTTTCGAAACAACGTCAACTGCACCTGGAAGGGAAGTGAATCTAAATTATCCACCCCAATAGCCTCCAATAAGAACATACATGAATACAACAAGAATCTAAAAGCACTAATAGGCATTACTAGTGCCCAACTTGCCAAGTAAGTTGCTGGCACAATGGTCTTTGCAAAAATGAAACCTATGCCTTCACTATAAATGGGGAGTGAAACGTGCCAACGCACCAAAGGGGTCTTTGGACACTCAAGAGAACATGGGCCTAAAAGCCTCTCGAAAACCTACATGAAGGCCAAATCAAAGGAAACAAATTAGGGTCGAAAGCTCAGGAGGGGGAAGAAAGCACGAAGCAAATAAGAAAGCCTTTGTGTGAAACATCAAGATAGGATCCCAAAAGCAACCTAGACATCCCCCAACCACAGAAGCACATTTGCATGGCAAACATCCTTGTCCAAAGTGTCCAATAAAAAGGAAAAAGATAACAACACAGAGTCAAAGGGGACCCTTAAAACCTTAATGCCATTAGGAAGGCAACAAAAGCCATGGGGAAGGGTAAAATTAGTGGGCAAGCCAGAAGGGGACTAAACAGTGCACTCACAAGGCTAGACAACCAAACCTACTAAGGCCAATTTGGAAGAAAAATGGTCAAAAGTGAAGGGAACGAAGGAAGCTAGGTTGAAGATGTGAATGTCATCTACCAATGTAAGGAAAAGACATGAAGAAAAAACAACAGAAAAAGCTTGTAAGGCACGAAAATGAACAAGAACAAAAAGATGCCCCATAAGTAGGTCACCCTAACGCATGCCCACAAGTAAAAGGATAACCGACAACTTTCCCTAAGGGAATGATGACTAAAGAAAAAAAACAATTGTTGGGCATAAAAAGAATAAACAAAAGGGAAAAACAAAAACAACTTGCCTCCTGCCACATAAGGTTCCTGGAAGTTGGCCTTACATGAGATGGAGTTCAATGCATTTGTGTCAGGTGTGTTAGTTTAGTTGTTTAGTTAGGTCTTAATTAATTAAGGATAAACTAAGTTAGTTAAACTAATTAATTAATCTCGAACTAATTCATGTGTGAATGGGGTTCAAGATATTTGTCATGGGATATAATCCCATCTTGTGTGACCTTAAATCACTTTTGGTGATTTGAGATTCCAAAACATAGTTTGTACTTTGCAATTTTCTTTGTTATACAAGTGTTTTGGTTTTCTATGTTTTGGGTTTGGATTCTTATGTTATTATAAGTGAATAGTTTTTTGAATCACCAAAAGTTTAGATAGTTGTTTTTGTGTTACAACTATGCTAGCATTGTTTAGCACGGGAGTTTGGGTTAGTAGCAAATGATGTGTTGTTTGTTTTGGTTTCTATATTGCAAGTTGGTTTTGTAGGAGTTTTGTTTGAACTGCAAATATTGTTCGTTCATGGATCCTAGTTTAAAGAAACTTGCCTAGTGATTTTGATGTTTTTGTACCTATTTTTCATCTATAATTCCTTTGGGAGTTGAACCCAAAATCCCTAGAGATCAAAGGTTGTGCAAAGTTGGGGAAGAAAAAAAAAATGGGGCGTTCAAAAAAATCAAAGGAAGGCACTTGGTTTTGTCCATCAAAAGCCCACAAAACCTATAATAGCTATTGTAGTTGCTATACCAACGTAAGGGAGAAAGAAGAGGGAGGGGGAGCTCCCTCTTCAAGTCTCCTTGGTGTGTTTTTTTCACTGTGGTGTTTTCAGGTGGCAATGGCTGTAGCAAAAAAGGAGGAAGAAGAAAAAGAAGGAAATAAGGAGGAGGTGAGGAAGAAGAAGAAGGAAAGAAAAAGGAAGGAAGGAAGAAGAAGAAAAAAAAAACAAGTTCGGGGAGGTGGCGATGGAGAGAGCTAAGCTCCAACCACCATCGCTAGAAGCTCGAGCTCTCTTTGAAACCTTTGAGGTTCAAGCACAAGCAGAGGCTCGCATGCCTAAAGGGAGGCTCAGGATAAAATGGGTCGAAGGGGTCCAATCTAGACCTCCCTTTTTAATTTTCATTTTCTTTCAAATTCTTGAACCTAAGGTGCAGGTTTGGCACCAATCCAAACCTACCAACATTTTTATTTATTTATTTATTTATTTTCATCCATCTAAAGGATTTCATCCAAATTTTGGATGAAAAAAATCATCCATATAATTAAGAGTAGCTAGTGGATGAATAGGGGCTAGTGATCATGTGGGTAGGTTAATTAGCAAAAAGCCCACCTTTGAGCATACACTAAATGATTTGACCTTTAAAACTAGACAAAAAATTGATTTTTAATTCATTTTCATTTTCGTTTTGAATTTTCATTTTGAATTTCTTCAAAAATTCATATCTTTTGCATACAAAGTCAAATTGACAAACCATCTACATTGTTGAGTTTTTGGAGAAAAAAACTATATGCATGTGAAGCTGCAAAAGTTTTGGGGCCAGAGGTTGATTTGGTAATTGTGGAATTTTTGCCATTCAACTTTGGGAATTCGTTTCTCACTCATATGAAGGCGAAATCAAGAAACATTTATGTGACAATTTGTTCTTGGTGAGGAGCATTTTTAGCATGGGAGCTTTCAGCTCAATTGGAGACAAGAACTTTTGGAGGCTTAATCCAAAATGTTGGGTGGTGTGTGGCCCACTTTTTTGTACCAAACATTTGAAGATTCAACATTATGCTGGTGAATTACATTTTCTACACCTTATAGGTGGTGGAGTGCCATGCCATCAGCAAATGCAAAGGATTTGAATTCATGTCGTGATTCCTATGTGGGGATCACAAAAGTGGAGATTTGTGTTGCATGAGTTGTGCATCTACATTCATGTTTGTTGTATTGCGCTTGTTGCTTATTAGCATGTTGATCATGTTATCATATGCTTTCAAGGGGTAAGGGGACTACCAAGGTGTGTGCCATTCGACTACAACTTGGGGATGAACACATGCTTTCAGGTTGACCTTTTGGTAGTCTACGATTACTATTTAGTGTGAAATTTCAAGTGAAAGGTTATGTGCCTTCCCACACGTGCCATTATTGTTGTAATGAACTTGAGGGTTGTGATTGGTGTGGTTAATGGTCGAACATGGGACAAAGCTACCACCCAATCCTGATCATTTAGCAGGTCCTACTTAATTCCAAGTTTCCTTAAACATGTTGATTAGTTTTTAATCAAGGTTTAGGTTGTACTAGGAGGTATAGTTGTAGATATGTCTAGATTTGATCACCAAGATGTCCAATTTTTTGTTGTTGTGGTGAGACTAGGTTGATGACCAATAGACCACCTTGTGTTCATAGTGTGCCCTAATTTATTGGCCATGTGAAATGTTCTTGTGGGAGTAGGTGCCCTAGCCATACAAGTGCAACAACCTTAAGTTCATGTTATGAGGTTTATGTTTTGGGGGTTTGGTTAAGCCACAACAAGTTCAACATCCCTATAGATTGTGTTTGAACCATCGAAGGTGTATCATCCTTATGTGATTGGATTTTAGGATAGATACCCAAGTCAGGGTTTAAAGTTCATCATGGAGGTGACACAAGATTCAAGGGATAGGGACACTATTACTAATGGCTTCACCATGCAAGGGATACAATTCACACCACCCACACCACCTTCATCATCATCTGGGGAATTCAATTTTTTTTTCAAGGTTTGTCATCCCACCACTGTTTGGGACATGGAGAAGATGTATGGAGCCACCAAAGGGCCCTATCAATATTTAGGGGCAGTTGGCACCATTGAGTTGGATGATTTCATCCAGGAGTTTGACAGCTAGTGTGATATGCAACAAATGCATAATCCCCAATTGTTCACACCTTTCATGGCATGGAAAGGTTTGTTTCAACATTTGGAGGGGCTGCTTATGGATGACTATCATGAATTCAAATGTGCCCATGATATTCAAATTGAAGAGTGGTGGCTATATTGGTCTTCCAATTTGGTCATTTCTAGATGGCCATGCCAAGGTCTTTCATAGGTGGGTATAAGTTGAGGACTTTCCAATCCCAGGTCAAGTTTATTCTAGGAATTGATTCATGTTGTGCAACATTTGTAACAATCACATATGCACCCATGTGCATATTTGTTGGAAAATGTCCCACCATTGGGGGATTTTAGGCCAACTATTTTAGCTAGATGGTAACAAATTAGGGCTTGGATTGGCAAGATAGTGAGGGTGGATGTTGCTTCAATTGGTTCACAAGCTCATTGGTTCTGATGGATGTGGACTAACCTAGCACCACCAAAGGTGATCCAACAAGCATATGAGTTCACTCCTAAGTCACCCACAGGCTTAATGGATGGCATATTGGATCCAGGACGCCATTCATGCGGGGTTCATCATGATGACTGACCACTTGTCACTGTGTTCAATACGGATGGCCTTCCATGATTAGCCCTACCAATATTCTTGAATTTTCCACATTTTCATGCATTTAAAAATGGGGGCCCAAGGATGATTTGGGACTCGCATTCATCCAATATGGAAGAACCCAATGTAGATGAGAGGGAATGGGCCATGGGATTTTGCATCGACGCCACAATTGTGCAAGGCATTTCTAAAGGAGCCTATAGGTGGCTTTTGGGGCAAGTTATGGATTTCAACTGCCTCACATGGATTTTCAACTTTGTCTTCACAGAAGAGTTATGTTTTGGCCAATCACACCCACCCACTCCACCCCATCTTTTAATTGTTACACCTTTTGCTAGATCAACTATGGTGGTGCAAGGGGGAGGTGATGTTACAACAAAACAAGTACATCCATGGCAATTATGGGATCAAAGATGCCAAGGGACATTTATGGGTGTGAAACATGAAATTATTGATGTGGGGGCACTAAGACATGATGGCACCTTTCCACATTTTACATAGCAATCACAAGCCATGCCTTCAACCTCGGGTGTTGGGGATGTTCCATCATCCCAACCCAAGGTACATGTGACTACAAAAACATGGGACCTAGGAATTAGCCCAATAGTTATAGGAGGTGAGGTGCATGAAACATGATAGATAATATGAGATTTCATTAAATGTTTTGCCTTCAATTTGAAGGAATGGGTCAGTTAAGGGGACAAGAGGTTCAAATCATATTGAAAGATGATAATCCAATTTTTAGGTGACCTTATAGAATTAATGAAGTGGAGAGAACTTTGGTTTAAATTCGAACGAGATAGTTGCTAAATGTTGGTCTGGTGGAACTATCTAGGGGTGAATATACTTTAACAACAATGATGCTAGCCAAGAAGGACATTTTTGGCAATTGGATTGAATGCCTCATGTGTGGGGATTATCATCTGGTGAATAAATAGACTTGCTCATACAAATATGCCATGCCTTTATTGAAAGAGATCTTTGATGCCTTTAGATAGGCGAAGGTTTTCAATACCTTATACTTAAGGTCTAGCTACCATCAGTTGCCATTGAGGGAGGGTGATAAGGTTAAGACAACATTTTGGGAAATTGACTCCCATGCGAAGGATTATTTGTACCAATGAAATTTTTTGCCATTTGGTTTGAAAAATGCCTTTACAAAATTTCGAAGGGTCATGGATTGAGTGTTGTTGGGTCTTGGTTTTGCCAAATGCTACATTGATGACATCATTGGTTTTAGCATAACCCCAAGAAATCATATGCACCATTTGTAAGATGTGTTTGGAAGACTTAAGGAACATAACCTTAAATTTCATCTGAGCAAGTACCGGTTCTTTCACACTCAAGTAAAATACTTCAATCACATGATTTATCTAGGTGTGACACACCCCCAAACTCGAAAAACTCAAATACAAATCCGAAAATGAAAACAATGGAAGAAGGAGTTGGGGTATGCTTTTTAACTTGGAACACTTGGGGGTGAGAGGGGCGTGCTAAAGCTTCGGGATGGGAACTAGGACAAATGACAAGCAGGTCAATTATTCATATGAATCTACACAAAAGAAACAACAAGTTGGTTAGTGCATAGTTAGAGCACTTTTGGTGCACGGACAAACACAGGCATACACGGACTCACAAGATTCACCTCAGCCCGAACTTGGGGGAAGCCACCACCTTCTTTCTTATAATATTCTTTGTGTTTAGCCATGGGGGCTACATTCAAATGTTATTTTGTATTGGGGACTCCCAAGCTGAATTTTAACCCCTGAAATTGCTCTCAAATTTTTTTGAACTCCATAGGGATTCCAACTCCCAAGGTGGGAATCCACTCAGGAGTGTGTGGGCTCATTCCCTCACATTCTCTCACACTACAGGAGTGTAAATGTGATTCCCATGTTGCACTTTCAACTCGCATCTTTCCATGCCTTTACCTTGGTTGTGAGTCAAAGGCTAAGGTTGTGACAAGGTGGATTGGGATTCAAAAGGCCAAGGTTGAAGCCATTTCACAAGTTCCCCAACCAACAAATGTTAGTTGATTACGAACTATTCTAGGCTTGTGTAATAATTAACAAAGGTTTGTGAAAGGCTCAGTAACATAACCAAACCTTTAACCTAATTAACACATATTGACCAAGAATTCATTTGGGATGAGCCACAAGAATAAGTTTTTCAGCAGTTGAAAGCCAGGCTTTCATTAGCCCCCATTTTGAAGCGACCTAATTGAGGACGATCATTACATTGATTGGAAGACTTTAAAGTTGAGAGCAGTGTTTACCCAACTTGATGATGATGGTCGAGAGTTTGTGGTGGCATATGCCAATCAATCCAACAAAAAAATGGAATATAGTTCATATGAAGGGGAGTGCCTTGTAGTTGTTTGGGTTGTTTCATCATTCTAATATTATCTTTATGGTAGCCCATTTCACTTTGATTATTGATCACCAACCTTCGAAATTCCTTATGGAATCAAATTGGCTCATAGGAAAGTTGGCTAGGTGGGCACTTATCTTACAAGAATATGATTTTGATATAATTCACAAGCCTTGTAAGGTTGATCGAAATGCTAATGGGTTGAGTCAAAACCCAAGTTCCAACAAGGAAAATACCACTGGGGCTCTTTGGCATGATGATGTGGATTTGGAAACAATACCAGAATGGCATGCCTCTGCATACCTTTGTACCTTATTGGGATGTTTTGGGGATTTACCTCAAACTAGTGTAAATGATGGGGATCCCCATGATGTGGACATGGAATCAAAGGGCAATGGTGCCCTTGATATTTATGATGATGCACCTATCATTACATATTTGCAAGCAAGTGAAATTCCAATTGGATTAACACCCAAGGAAAGGGACTGTGTTGTGCATAAGGCCAAGCAATTCAAAGGGGAAGGTAATTCGTTCTTATGGATGTGAGTAGATGGACAAGTGAAGGTTATGTTTCACCCATAACAACTTGGGAGCCTTGTGAAGCATGCTCATGAAAAGTTGGGCCATTTTGGGGTCCAACAAACATACAGTTTGCTTTAGACACAATATTGGTGGTGAAGGAAGTAATTGCAAGTTCAGCAATTTGTTTCTAGGTGTATGGTGTGTGACTGAGTTCGAGCATCTTTCAATGCACCTAGACTTCACCTATAACCTTTACCAATTATGGGGCTTGGGTACCGATGGAGTTTGAATTTTGTTGGCCCATTGAATTTGACATTTTAATATAACTGATATGTTTTGGTTATGATTGAACATTTCTCCAAAAGGTTGGAGTTGGTTCCATTGCCAGATCGTAGTAGTGAAAAAACAACATATGCATTTTTGGACAAGGTATTTAGTAGGTTTGGGGCTTCAGCCGAAGTTTTCATTGACCAAGGTACAAAAAAAAGTTGTGTGAGAAAACATTTATTGATCATCGCATGACTTCACGAGACCATCGTGAAGCATATAGGTTAGTCGAGCAAATGGTGCAGACGGTGAAGCAGGCTTTACAAAAGTATGGTCTTCATAAAGGCCATACTCGATATTGGGACTTACGATTACCATGGTTAGCTATGGGGTATAAGTTTAGTTGACAAGCTTCTTTTTCATCTTTTTCACCATACTCCTTATTGTTTGGTCGTGAACCCAAATTACCAACCTCAATTTGATGAGATGTGATGGTAATAATCAACATGGATGATCATAATGTGTGGATTCAGGCATGTGAACAACGAGCCACCTTATTCCAACGTGTTATACCCATGGCTATGGAAAATTTGGCAATTGCCCAACACTGGGATACATTGCGTTATGCCACTATATGTGGAGGTGGTAATCAGCCTTAAATTCAAAGGTTTGAACGAGGAGATTATGTTTACTTGTAATAGACAACATCGATTACTTTGGATGTGACTCTAAAACATGTTATTATATGTGTGCAAAAGGTTTTACCTTCTGGAGTGTTGTTATTGGAGGGCCGAGATGGTCAAACATGGAAGGACCATGTGTGCAATTGTGCACCATGTCGTCTTCCCAATGTGGATGGCAAAATGGACCCATCCTTAACTATGGTTCCAATTGGCTTACAATGCATGTTATGTGGGCAAGCTTTAGGAGCCGCCACTATGTTGATTTGTGACAACTATTATCAAGGTTGGCATATGAGATATTTCATGCCACCAATGGAAGAAGTGTTAGTTGGCAAATGGTTTTACCCTCGGTGCACCCAATAGACCTAGGTTCCTAAGGTCACATAGTAGAACTAATCTAAGGTTTTTTTCCATAATAATTCACGTTTGGCTTGGGATTTAAAGGATTACAATTAGGTGATTAACGATGGGATCACATTTGCACATGGCCTAATGATCCTTTTGCCTTGGAACCAAAGTGTTCATCCATGGTGGATTTCCAATAAATAGTTTTATCATGTTATTTAGTTTAAGGGGACCTCAACCCCAAATAGGGGGGCGGTTTGGATGTGGTGTACCATTCAAGGTATTTTTATGTTATGTGTTGTGAGTGTCGTGACAACAATGGTTATAGGCACTGACATAGGAATGCATGACAAATGTCAAGTGTGTTAATTTAGTTGTTCAATTAAGTTCTAATTAATTATGAATAAACTGGGTTAGTTAAACTAATTAATTAATCTCGAACTAGTTCATGTGTGAATAGGGTTTGGGATATTTGTCATGGGATATAATCCCATTTTGTGTGACCTCAAATTAGTTTTGGTGATTTGACATTCCAAAGCATAATTTTTGCTTTATAGTTTTCTTTGTTATACAAGTGTTCTGGTTTTCTATGTTTGGGTTTGGATTCTTGCATTGTTATAAGTAAATTAGTTTTTTGGTTTGGATGTGGTGTACCATTTAGGGTATTTTTATGTTATGTGTTGTGAATGTGGTGATGTTGATGGTTATAGGCACCGACATAAGAGCGCATGACATTTGCCACATCTACTTGCAACACCATCCAATTAGGATGGACATCCAAAACAGTTCGAATATCATGCACCACCGCCCCACGCTCGCCCCTAATTGCCATGCCAAACTAATGAAATGACAAGTGAAAAAAGAATGCATCTCAAAACTATAAACATAATGGTTTAATGATCAATTCATAAAAGACCTTGCCCACTACAATTGGTTTGATGCCACAGGTAGGATTGGCCAAAGCCAAAAGCCTAACAACACCAAGGACACAAGCAATGGACCCTAGGAAATGACCCATCGCAACATGGGAATTCAGCTGGTGTAGTTGAATGAAGCTGTTGGTAGAATTCTTGAGGTTAAAAGCATTCCGAAGATGCTTAAAAACCATGCCAAAAGGTCTCCCTTGAAAAGATGGGACATGCACAAAAAAGTTGACCTAAAAGAATCCAAAAATAACTTTAGGTTTCCATTTGGTTAAAAGTTCAAAAAATCAAAGTAAAAGGAAAGCGGAATTGAAAGGTGGAGAGCCTACAAAGTTGAGATGGTCTCTAAGGAAATAAAAGTCGGGGCCAAGGGGCAAAGGCCCTCACCACACATGCATACTTTCCAGCACACCTTAGAGCTAAGCTTCACCCAAGTCATTATAAAGGGGGGGGGGGAGGCAAAAGAAAATTTTCAAAGGAGCATGGGCATTAAAGGTCTTCAATCCACAAATAAAGTAACCACAAATGCTTACACCCACATAAAATGTTTTGCCTAAAGTTCCTCCCAATCTCCAAGCAAAATCATCATAATCAGGCCCTAGTTTTCGGTGCTCGGTTGCACCACCTCAAGTGGGGAAGACAAGACACCACTAAGGGAAAAACAAAAATAAATGTCAGGCACCAACGTCAAACAGGTCATGCAAGGCACTCCAAAAATAGAACGAAAGGGATCCATGAATACAAAAGGGGCCAAAGAAGACCCAAATGGAAGGCACCAAGGGGTCCCATCCCTAACGCCCAAGCCCAAGCCACAAGAGGGGGAGAAGAGGTAAAAAGGGAAGTTGAAGGGCAAGAAGAACCACTAAAAAAAAAAGTTTGGAAAGCCTAACAATGTTACTAATGATGAAACATGCCATGTTGCAAAAAAAAGGCACCACACCCAGAACAAGGAACATCATGCTAGGCTCCCACTCTTACTTCCCTTGCTAAAGCGAACACACTGCAAA
>Ga0209611_10002157_pt1 | contig 34530 bp, 32 predicted proteins | sample S1TSphgellanicum_3_FD_187693 | JGI IMG/M metagenome (GOLD analysis project Ga0209611, IMG submission 187693) | Host-associated microbial communities from peat moss isolated from Minnesota, USA - S1T2_Fc - Sphagnum magellanicum MG (SPAdes) (version 2) | ecosystem: Host-associated > Plants > Peat...
GCTGGTTACAGGTCAGATAGGGGAAAAATAATAATTAATTTTGCCAAACCCTGCTATGTATTGGCAACTTGCGAGAACCTATAGCCTAAATATGATGGTTAATTTCAACCTCTTTTTTTTTTTTTTGGCTCAAAATGTGATGAATTTGGGGGATTTTTCCCCAGAAAATCCTTTGTAAAAGTTCATAGCCCCTTTGCTTTAATCACCAAGTTGGCAAAATTTGTGGCCCAAAAGAAGACCTTGCCCCTTACAGATATTATTTTGGGTCATTAGAGAGGAGGATATTATTATTGTTATGATTATTTTCCAATTTTGTGAGGTAGGTGGACTGGTGATCATCCACAAGAGGGCTTAGCCAAATTTACTTTGGTCACATACATCTGAATAAGAGGAGAGACACAATTAGTTATATGTAATACCAAATAATGAGTTTTTTTTGAGAGCTACAACCTTTTCCATCAAATTTGAGCACAATTTGCACACATCCAGGTACATAAAACATGATTTATTGGGCATGAGTGTGTTTTCTCCCCTAATGAAATTCCCAAATTCCTTTTTTAAAACTAAAAATATTTGGCTATTTTTAATATTTTTCTCTCCACGAGAATATGTGTTGCTTGTATTTGTCATTGAAAAATATCTTGCACTTGCTGTGGTTCATATCTATGTGTTTGTAGAATTGTAGCAAATCGAAACAAAGTTTTGTTGTTTGAGTTAGTTTTTTTCTTTTGAGTTCAGTTTTTTTTTTAAGGTTTTGAGCTTCAGGTTTTGGATCACAAGCATTTGTACAATGGACTTTCCCCAAATTCATATTTCATTTCTCTTTACATAGACACAATTTGCTATTGGGTGCAACAGCAATCATCACATGTGCTGGAAAAAGGGGGAAAAAAATTTATTCAAACGGATAAAAATAATTCACTATTGAGGATGATGGGTGGTACCACCTTTGAGTTTGGGATTGCAAGTTGGGAATTAGATGGATGAATGCACGCATCCTTCCATCCATCCATCCATCCATCCAGACTCATATAAACTGAAGGACCAAATGCAAAATGGGTAGTTCATTAATTGCCAAGGGACACCTCACATTAGTGTAATGACAAGTCATGTGCTCTTGTTGTTTTTGGGGGACACAAGCAGACAAATTGATAGACTTGAAATAAATCCTCAATTTGCTTACCGAGGCAAACAAGCCAATTAATTTTCAGCCTTTAAGGAAGCAAGGTAAGGCCAACTATTACTACACCCAAGATGCTACTCTCTTAAGTGCATTAGAATGGGCAAAGAGTAAAGGTAAAGTGTCCTTTAGCAGGCCAGAGTGAACCTGCACCCCAGCAGTGCACCATCCACTGGATACCTGTTATTACTCAGTTGTCGATGAACCTCACCTGAGTTAATATTTCGTTTCACCTTGGTAACCAATTCTGTTGGAAATAGAACTTTTACATAGGTAGATAGGTAGGAAAATAGGTAACTACTAGGTATGTAGATGGTTTTTTCATACATATGTAAGGACTGTTTTTACTACCTACTTAATTTAGTAGGTAGATAGGGGGAAAAAAAAAAAGCCCAACTGAGCTAAACCACCGTGGTTATCTAGGGAACTGAAACTCAACAGAAAAGTGTTTCCCGATCACTTACCATTCATCCTTCATGGTGCACTTGTGGGTGCTGGTTCATTGTGGCGTTTGAAAGATTTCTTAATTTGAAATTAGCTCACATTAAACACCAGCAGAACTTTTTCCATTTTTCCATGATACCCGGTGTGTATTACAGGAAAAAAAGACTAAAAAAATGGTGAGGAATTTCATAAACACTCACCCCTTTTGTGAAGGAAAAATTCTACTTGATCATGTGTAACATGCCCTCCAGATACACTAGAAATTTTCTGCCAGTGCTTTACAAAAGAATTAGAAAGTGCTTCCCTTCAGATCCCCAATGAAAACTGTATGAAATCTTGCAGGGACAAATTGTTCATCATGGATTCAGTGAAACCCGAAAACCCTAAAACCCTAGAATTGTGCAGAAAACCAACCATAGATTAATCCCCAAAAGGAATTTACCACCAATGGGTCAATGTAGGTCGAGTTTATAAAACTTTCAATTCTATGTACTTGTTGTGAATGGTTTGCCTCACTCTAATCATCAGAATATATGCAAATTCAACTATCAACTTTATTTTGAGCTTGACAATCTTGTACACCTTTAGACACGAGGATCCGAAATGGGTACCTAATAGGAATCATGAGAGGAAGGGTATCACAACAATATGTCGTGTAATTGATCCCACAAACCAACCTCACTCACCACTCCTAAAGCTAGTAATAAGCTGTTATAGCACATTACTACTAGTCTTTGGCAATTGCAGTGAGTACCACTGCTTTCACAGTCTTTAAAAAGTCGGTTACAAAAGTGAAGTGTTTTTCTTTTCTCCAATTTTGTGATGCAGATGAATTGGCGATCATTCATAGGATGATTTAGCCAAATTTGGCTATTAAAATATGAAAGTTAAAAAAGTTATGCATCCTTCTTCTATATTTTTGGCTAACTACTGGAAAAAGTTGTGATTTAAAATTGAAAAAAATCTAAATTTGGCAATTGTCAAACCTAAATAAACATCCTTTTTGGCCATTTTGAGAAAAAAAAATTTGCCAATGTGTGAAAAAATGCCAGGAAAAAAAACACCGCCGTCAAGGCGTTCAAAACACATTGAAGACTTTGGGTTCCAGTGGAAAAAGGGCATAGATTCTGCAACTGCAGTCAGGGAGTGCTTCACACTAGGGCCCGAATTATGTGTCCCAATTCAATCTTGCAACCTGATTGGCCTAGAGCTCCAAATTGACACCAAGTCCTTCACACTAAGGCCCGATTTACAAGTCTCAACCATGAATGGGAGTCCTACATGGCTACACTTCTTGATTCCATGTGTAGGGACTTAGGCAAGGAGTTGGGTCAGGCAAAAATGGAAACCCAACTCCAAAGACAAGTCCTGACCATTTTTTTATTATAAAAATCAATTAAAAAATGGTTCATTCATCAGAAGACCAGTTATGACTTCAGTACTTTTCTTTTTCCTTTTTTCTCATCATAAGGAGGACACACAAATGGACTTTGCCATCCTCACAAGACTTGCGCCTTTGGCTTGGGACTAGGGCTTTGGGCTTGGGACTAAAGTCCTTCACACTATGGCACACCAACTCCCAACAACAATAATAGTGTTTATTATTGTACCTCAAGGGCCTGATTTCCTTGGGACTTTGCCTCTTCTTGGCACTTATGATGTTGGGCCCTGGGATGTAGTGTGAAGCGGCCCTTAGAAGTAAGATCGCACTGGGATCAATACTTGGGGAGTGTGATCATTGAAGGGGCCTTAAGTAAAAAAATTCTTTTGTGTATGTGTGTATGTGTGTATGTGTGTGTGTAGGAAAGATTATATTATTATCATAGATGCTTGATGGATAATTCATATGATTTCCATCCAACCAAAAGCAAGATGCTTTGTTGCTGAACTTGTTGGTGGCCAAGCCTGACAATGCCTTCCTAAGATGTTTACTCTCTCTCCCCCTTGGAAACCTGACATTGTTTCTGTGAGCAGAAAGTGGTTGCAACAGATTGTGTGCAGATGGAATAATCCATCCTCTCAACATTACTATTACAATCTTCTTATTCCCCATGTCTATTGATCAAGTAGGGTAACACCCAACCAACAGGGCATTCCTGAACTAAGTGCATCTCAGCTCCACCTTGGGCGGGCACTTATTTTGGGAATGCCCTGCTCTCTGCCCTTTAACCAACAGAAAACAATGGCAGAATTTATTTATTTTTTAAATTCCCCCCTAATACCTAGTGGATAACAAACTGAAAAGAAACAAAATACCCACGAGACCAGAAATTCCCTTTTTCAAAATGCCCCACCCTTGGTAGAGGAAAAATTATGCTTGATAATTTGCCTTCCACATACACTAGAAATTTTGTGCTGGTGCTTTATGTTTGTTGGATGGCATCAGCGGAGAACTTGCAAAATTGTGTAGCTTTAAACAACCCTCACAATAATGTTGATCCAATTCTCCACCAATTTGCAAACTTGACCCACCAGTACCAAAATAAAGCCTGCACTCCAACAGAATATGGTTTTTCTTACAGCAAAAAGGCAATGGCCCATAATGCCTGTCAGGTAAACTTTGTGGTTTCATCCATTACAATTGTGGGATCCTTTTGCTAAAATTGGGACATTCTGACTAAGATTTTAGTTGGGGGGCAAGCTGTTTTGTCAATATTTCACTGTTTGGACAGGTTTTTGAAATTGTTGCTGTTTAATGCTAAAGACGACTTCTTGGGATACTCGATAAGGTTGCTACATCAGAAAATGGAGAAAAAGAAAACATTGACTACAATTAGGGTTTTCTTTCCCTTTTTCTGATATAAAAAATTTGGTGAGATTTTTCAAAAATATCAAAGCTTAGTTAAATTTAGACTACAAAAATGCATTTATCCCAATTTTTCCTAACTTTTTTGTCACAAAAAGGACAAAAGATTTCAACCAATTTTACATTGATTAGAATGTAAAGTATGTGGTGTTTACAATGGCACATATTATAGTAATGTCCAACTCAAGAGAAACTCTAACATTTGTGTAATATGTGATGTTGAATTTGACATTAGTGTAATATGTGTCATAATAAACTCTGCATATTTTACATTGTAATGGATGAAAACACAAATTTTACATCACATGATCTAATATACATTAGAGCTTGAAACTCATGAAAGAGTCCAAGTCTTGATGCCCCAGTTGCTCAGAAGGCGGGTGTATCTGAAGGGATTATGTGACCCAGCACCCACCAAATTCACTTTCCTTTGGAAACCTGGTATGACTTAGTAGGAAATGTATCACGACTAAGTTAACCAGGTGCAACCTTAAACCAAGGTGGAATTGTGGTGACTTAGGACCAGTTTTGGTTACTTCTGGTCTTTCGATTGGGTCTGGGTTTGGTTCAAAGAACGAAGCTCGACAAGTCTACATGAGTCAATACCCATCACGAAACCTGACTCAGGACCGTATCTCAAGAATTGGACCCACACTCAAACTGAGGAAAACCAGGGTTGAGTGCACCCAGGCTGGAGGTTTTAGACCCTTTGCAACACACTTGCAGCTCTCCAAATGGAAAAGCAACTGTCCATGCAGCAAGAAACAAGGCCTTATGTCAATGGCTTTCCATTAGGCTGCTCTATCACTATGCACACTGTGTGTAGTTGTGATGTCAGCAGCCTCATGGAGAGAGACCCTTCTCCTGTAAGGGCATCTTTCCATTAAGTAGCTGCATCTCCAACTTTGGAAGGCACAGTTGCTTTCCATTGGAATGAAATTCGGAAGTTGAAGGTGCAGCTCGCTGGTCTTGTGAAACCAAAATGCAAGTCTGGAACATCAAAACCATGCTGGTGGGTGTCAGTTTACTCTGACCCTCCCAGAGTGAACCCACAGCCACCAGAGCAAACCATCCATTGGAAGCCCGTTATGACTCAATTGCAGATGAACCCAACTGAGTCGATGTCAGGTTTAACCTTGATATCCTATACTGCAAAAGGCAGGTCATGTAGGTAGGTAGGGTAATATGTAGCTTCTAAGTAAGTAGATGGATGTAAATTTTTAGTATATAGGTGAGGGCTACTGGGTTGTTAGTAGGTAGTAGATGGTAACAGCAGAAACTAACCTGAGTTTCGTGGTTAGCCAGGGAACTGGAATCTGATGAAAAAGTGTTTCCTGTCCATCCATCATCCATCTCTCATGGTATGCTGGTGGGTATTGGTTCACCCTGACCAAAACTCCCATAATGAAGGTGCAGTGCAGCCTTGTGAGGATTGGAGTCCAGTCCTCCAGCTCTATGGTTATAACAACTGATAGAAATGCAGGAGAGAGAGACAGTTAATTTTTTTGCATGAAATGCTGCATTTATTGGACCTGAAAAATATTATTTTGACCTATACCAAAAGAAAAAACAATGAAAAAAGGAATATTTCCATATTTTCATATTTTAATAATGGGTTCCGATAGGTAGCAAAGAATATAGAAACTAAATGATTAATATTTAAAGCTTTCACATCTTATTTATTACCAAAAAAATTTATGATCAGCACTTTGGTTATGTCATAAATTTGTGAAGAAAACACTGGAGAGGGGAAATTGAGGACAGAGATCATTATTCTAAGACAATCAGGTATGATGGACATAAAATGAAGAAGAAACTTAAAAGGGGAGGGATCTCATGATCAAAGTGTCGTGAAAGTATCCATTTGAATATTGACTCTTGATCAATATCTGATTGATGTGATCATCATGTGGTGATTCCTCAGCACTATCGAAACTAACAAAATCACACACATCAAAACTTGAGATAATTTTCTCAAACACAAAAATGCTAGAACCTTGTTCACCATGAATTCAAATCAAACAACAAATAAACTCATACCAAAAGTAATGATTTATAGTAAATACCTAACGACCAGTAGTACAACAAGAGCCTCGACCAGCCAATTCATTAGATTACAGAAGCAACCATTCATTGAAAGTGCATTATGAGTCAAATGTGGATGGACCCTAATTAAATTAAAGTTGGTTTTCACCTTTGTAACGTATTTTATTAAAAAAATGTTTCTATAGGTAGTTAGTAGGGCAATAAGTGGTTGATATGTAAGTGTATGCATCTAATTGGCTTATACCTAAATTTTACGACTAATGGCATGCTAATTATAGGTAGGTTGGTAAAATAGTAACTAAGCTAACCATCTTGATTAGCTTTGGTTAGCCCTGGAACTAGAACCCAATGGAAAATTGTTTCATTTGTCATGTTTTACTAGATTGATGGCCAACACTATCAAAACTAACAAAATGACACACATGAAAACATGCACATGTAGTAAAGTTTATGTTTTTGTTATATTTTGTGTTTTTGAACTTGGATTCCTTCTACAAAATGTGAGTACATTTTGTAATTCAAAAGATAAGATCTCAAAATCACACCTTGGAAATAAACCAATGTGAGGTGGGTATCAAAAAAAAATTCAAGCCCTTGTTGGATATCAACCTAAATATACATATGTAGAGACAATGGATGTCAAATTCCCAAAGACCCATCCCTACTTTGTACCCTAGATAAGTATTGTGCAAGTACCCATCCTTGCCTCATACATAGCCCTTTTCATTTTTTGAAAACAAGAAACCATATTTGACCCTAAGAGTAAATGATGGGAGGGTATTTGGCAAAAACTTGAATACCTCATGAAAGGTATATTCAGCAATGATATACATTAGGTTATGGCTTAAGGTTTTAATATTTTTCCTTGCTTTTCCCCTTTTGGCACTTTTGTAATAATTGATTATGAACATTGTTGATTATGGACGTTGCGTCTCCTTTTTCCTTTCCTTTCAATGCAAGGTTCAAGCTTCAAATGTCTTACAATCTAATCATCAATGCGATTTATTAACAATGGGAGTTGTGGAGCTCACCTTTTTATCTAAAATCAAAGATGTGTAGAAGAAGGTAATGATTTTATGATTTTTTTATTTTTCATTTTTTTGTGAGATGTATGTAGTTTGCAATGGTTGTGCTTTGGGTTATCTAAACTTTTGAAGTTCTTTGGCTTTGAGTTTTGTCTAGTGTTCTTGTTGTATTATTTAGATGTTTTGTGTGTTGTGTATACAATGAAATGAAACGTGAAATAAGGTTTGTGAGAGGTTCAAAGATTATTGGTTTAGGGAAACTTTTTTTATTTTTATCTATTGTCACCTCTCATTAAACTATTGGAGAGCTTTTTATGTTGTTTTTTTTATTGCTTCAATTCCAAGATCATTGTGTGAAGTGACAAGGTTTGAGGGTTTAAGGTTTGTGAGAGCTTTGAAATTCTAATCTTACGACCTTACCTTTTATGGTTTATGTCACTTCATTAATCATTTTTCAGTTTTTCATCTTGTTGCTTCAACTTTGAAATAATTGTGTAAAGGAGAGAGGGTGTGGTATGAAAGCCCAAATTGGGGGTTGCAAGTTGTGAGCTTTGTCAACTATCATTAAACTTTTGGCCTTCCATCTCTCTACCATTTTTTTTATTTTTCCACCTCTCACCAATCCCCTTTGTCTAATTCTTTTGTGATTAACAACAATCAACCAATAAACCTTTCTTTGAGCCAACTAATGCAATGCATAATTGCCATAATGAAGTTATGGGTCTTGAATGTTGTGGAAGCTTTATCACCCACTATCAAAAGCTATGTTTTGAACTAGAATCAAGGGCATTGGCTACTTGAGGATGCCTTCCATTTGTCATATCCACATGTTGACAACTTCACGAAGAGATTTTTTGCTAAAGGGTTCCTAATAGCCTTGTTGAATAGGAGGCAAATGTGTTTGATTTTGAGGTGAAAAAAGTCATTTCCCATATGAAGCATAGGGTGTTTAGGTCCTTATGCCCTTCATTACCTTTTTACATGCAATTGATGTTTAAGAAGGCCATAACACATTGGCTTTGATGTTGGATCCTAGGTATAAGAATATGTGATTAATAAATATTTATTTGGTTGTGACATTGCAATCACTTTAATTGTCAAATACAATGAACAGTTATTATTGCCTTTGTTCATAATGACTCACAAGTTGTTGATGTCCAATAGGGTTCAAGACCCTAATGAATAGGCTTCATTTGTGAACTCTTCGGACCTATTTTAGTAGTTTAACACAAATGTAAATACATACAAGGAGATTGTGAAAAGAGAGCTTGGATCATTTTGTCATTATTTTATTGATCTAAAAATTTGCAAATGTGCTTTCATGGTTATGTTAACATTATAAATTTTAGGCATCTTGAATAGCCAAATCAAAACCCCAAAAAAAAATTGTTGTCAAAAATCTCACAACACTTTGAAGATGTGGGTTCCAATTTGACAATTTGGATAAACTTATTTTTGTGAACCAAAACTAGTTAGACAATCCTTGTGTTGTTTGCATTAAACATGTAGATTTGGTATGTGTATGTGAGGTTGAATCTAATTTGATAAAGGAGTTGGATGTTGAATTTGTGGATGAAATCAAACACACAAAAATTATAGATGTCCAAAATACAATTTATAGGTCAATGTGACACTTTGTGAATAACTTTTGGAATGTGTAGGTGTGTAAAGTTTATAGCTTTTTGTGGCATGGCATTTAGCCAAACATATAAGTCCTTATACATATTGGGTGTTCATGAAGACGATGAAAAGATTTTTATGTTAAGGTTTTTTACTCAAAATGTATTTTTTTTCATGTTTTCAAATTGTGAAGTTTTGTTTTTGTTAGGAATTTTTTGTTGGTCACATTTTTACATCTTATTTACAATACATAAATTGGGCAAGTTAGCTTGGAACTAGTTCCAATGTGAACAAAATTTTAAACATTTTATGTGTGGTAATCCCAAGTTGTTTAACATCATTTGAATCGTTTTTGATGATTCACTACTACAAAATGTGGGTGCAGTTCACTAGTCCCCATTCACTAGACTAGTGAATTCATTACTTTCCAACTATTCCTTGTTTACTAAAACTAGTGAAATCACTTGGCGTACATGGACACCTTTTGTTGTAGTGATTTGTGATTTTAGAACATAGTTGTTTTCTACTTTGCAAGTTTATAAATTTTTTATGCAAATTTCTTTTGCACTTTGGTTTGGTATTGTTTTTCATTATATGTTTTAGACATAGATTTTTACTTATTGCAAATGAGTCATATTTTTTTAATCACCAAAAGTCATTACATCTAGAGTCACAACAAGGCTAGTCATAGACCACTTATGTTGATAAGGGTCAAGGTTGTGGAAAAAATTAAAATTTTAGAAAGGGAAAAATGTGGTCAACAAGGGGTTGGTCAACAAACTAACTCTAAGCCAATCCAACACCATGGAAGCCAAATTTGCACAATTGCATGCCACATTTATGAACATGATGGCCCAAGTGAAATCCAATGCATCTAGGTTAGGGAAGGCAAATAATAAAAAAGACACCTTGTTTTCAAGTTTATATGTTGACCCAAGATAATTTTTCAAAGCCAAAATTTTTAATTTAGTGGCCCCAAACCAAGTCATGTTGGGTGTTTTAGAAGGCCATGATAATGGGAACCAATTTAAGGTTTCCAAATAATCAAGATGTTTTTTACAACCACACTAATGGGAAGAATGAATGTTCAAGCTTTAGAACCTCAAGGTGTTGATTAAAAGTTGGACCTTGAACACATTGAAATTCAATGCCAAGTTCATTTCCCATAATCATTTATGTTAATGAACACAATTCCCAACCTTATGGTGACATTGATATCCAATGGTGTTCCAACTACATTGAGGGTGGCCTTTAGTTCCACTTTTGGAACTAAGGCACCAAATAATTTGTTGGAGGTGGCAAATGCAATGTACTAAGCACTATTGTATTGAACATTGAAACAACGGCCAATTTTTGTATTCAACTAATGACCATGTTTCACATGGTGGCCACATTATGTGAGAGTGGGGGAACATTATAGATGGTGGCTATGTTGGAAAACCCATTAAAATTGACTAGGTTTTCCCAACATATTTTTAAGGCCAAACTTCAAGACCTTTTTACACATCGTAATATTGACTAAACATGGGTTATTCCAAGTGTGGTGGTGGTGCATAATGAGGATGGAATTTTCCAAGTGAAGGGGGTGTCAACATGTTAATACTAACCCCACAAGGTTTTGTTGGACTCAAATGCTAAACTTTTGATGTTGGCCAAGATAGTAATCTATATGATCTTGGATTGACCAATGTTGATTTCTAGCCATGCCCATACCGAATTTTGACATCTATGGGCTGATTAAAGAAGGTTCAATGATTAACTAAACAAGAAATTGTGATCCAAATTAGTCTTGATGAATCAACATGTTATACCATAGTGTGAACTCAAACAATACTTACATATCTTACGTTTTATGACATATTGACCCCTAGGGGTTACTTTAGATTTTTGGGAGGAAATTGCTTACTACCAATTAGGACGGTAAACAAAAACTAGCCATAAAACTTCACTGCCAATGAGATTTATCAAGGGGCAAACATGAAAATCCAACAAGTTGACAATGTTGACTAAATTTTAGTCCTTTCACATGGGTTTGATTTATTTGAAGGTAACATCCATGATCAAAATGAACCTTTGGGTGATGAATTGGCAATGTCGAGGTCACATGGATCCCATTCATTTAAAATTCCACATTGGATCCCAAACTACCATGGGGCACATTGATTAAAGACCAAGCATTGGCCAATCATTACATTCATCAAGTTTAACACATTTTATTGTCACCAAGCCCATAATTACTTAGTGATGTTGGTAATGGGCCATTAGGATTAATTGAGCCCATTAGACGTTAGGGTTATTAAGTGGCATACTCTCAAGGATGGGATGTGCATACTAAAGTTATTTGGAGGCATTAATTTTAGACTAGTTCCAATATTGCAATTGGGGATCCCAATACCTTGATACCACTATGTGGAATGATATCCACAAGCTAGGCAAACCTCCATGTGTCATGTCATGATGTTTTAACAACATCCTATTTTGTTGCCAACATTAATTATGCAGATTATTAACATTCCTTATCGAACAACATCACATTATTAGGGGTGTTGAATTTGGATTAGATTAAACTAATTGATTTGGTCATTTCAAAATGGTCATGCTAGGGTTTTTCACAGGCTTACACTAGCCAAGGATTTTCAAACCCTAAATCAACATTATTTAAAAAGTTGACTCAATTTTTATAATATTTACAAACCTCCTAGATGCACCCTTGTGCATACTTGTTGGAGAATGTCCCACCATTGGGAGATTTTTGGCTAATTATTTTAGTTGGATGGCAATATATCTATCTTGGATCAACGAATTAGTGTAGTTGGATCCTATTATGGTTGGTTCACAAGCCCATTGGTTCCGATGGATGTGGACTTATCTAACACCACTAGAGGTGATCAAACAAGCATATGAATTCATCCATAGGTCACCCCCATGCTTGGAGGATGATATATTAAATCTAGGATGACATTTATGTGTGGTTTGTCATGGTCACCACCTACCTTTGGCTATGGTTTATAAGGTTGGACTTCCATATGCATCTTTCCTTACTTTTTGAGTTTTCCTTGGTCTCATGCATTTCAAAATGTGAGCCAATGGATGATTTGGGATTCCAATTCATCCAATATGGAAGAGCTAAATGTGGATGAATGGAATTGAACCATGGGTTTTCAAATTAACACCACCATTGTGTTAGGCATGTCTAAAAAAACATGTAAGCAAATATTAGGGCCGATCATGGACATTTTTCAACTTCTCATGGATTTTTAATTCGGCCATGGCAAAACAAAGACGATGTACTAAATCACACCCACCCAAATTCTTCATAAGTTGCACCTTGAATTAAGATTGCCATGTTAGTGCAAAAAGGGGGTAATGTTATGACAAGTTGGGTTATACTTCCTTTGCAATTTGTGGATCAACGATGCCAAAAAGGATTTATGGGTGTTGGGAACAATACTAGAATTTTTGGTTTTTCAAACGGTCCAAATTGATTGATTAGTTTTTTTTTATTAGTAACATGTACATTTTGATTAAAGGCTAGGGGCTTGAATGACATGTGTATCTTTTGACCAGTCAACATGGTTGAAATGACCTATTTGACTATTTGTTAACTTGGACATCTAATCAAATTGGACAAAAAGTTGACAACCTTGGTCAAAATTGCCAATGACACTTAGTCAAATGGAATATCTAGTCAAGTTGGAAATAAACACATGAGACCTTTAGTCAAAATGGCCTTGATGGAATTTTAGTCAAATAGGACATTTAGTCAAGATGGCCAATGTTATTACTTCATACATACCTACCTACCCACCCGTTGACCTATTACAACATATTAACCTACTTACCTACTTACCCACCAACCCACCCATTTACCTACCTACCTACTACAACATACTTACTTACCTACCCACCCACCGACCTACCTATTACAACCAACCAACCTACCTACCTACCCATTCATCCACCCACCTATTTTCCTACTACAACCTAACCACCTACCAACCCACCCGCCCACCCACCTACTTACCTACTACAACCTAGATACCTACCTACCCACCCACCTAGCTACCTACCTACTACAACCTACCTACCCACCCTAATACAACCTACCTATGTACTTACCCACCCATCTACTTACCTACCTATTACAATTTATTTACCTACCCACCTACCTATGAATTATTACTTACATATTTACCTATCTACCCACCCACCCACATACTAATTAATTAATTGTTACAACCTACTTAACTGCCCACCCACCTACCTGTGTACCTCATAGTCTTGTAATGATGTGTCAAAATAAACATGTGAAATAAAGTTGAACACCTTTTGATGGTGTGGTCCATTGGTTAAGGACTTGGTTTATCATTAAGGAAGTTAAAGGTTTAATTCCTAATAGTTGCAACCTATATACATGCTTACGAGGCTAAAGTAGGTAGGTTAGGCTAATGTAAATAGGCTATAATAGGTTAGGTGAAATAGGTAGGGTAAGGTAAGATAAGCTACCACCTACCTACCTGCATTTTTATGACCTACCTACTTACTATCGTAAAATATATATTTTTAATAATTATTTAAATAATCTAACTAGTCAAATAGTCAAAATGACCAGTCAAATGGTATTTGCTTTGCTGGTCAAAAAGACCACCCCACTCACACTGGACATGTTAAATTTGACTTATCCAAAACGATGAGGGGTTTTTTTGGCCCCTGTCCAAATTTGGTTTTTTTACTAGAATTTCCGATTTGAAAAACCAAGAATTCAAGTAGTGCAAGGATGTTGATGATGTGGGGGTGTTAGGACATTATAGCACCTCCGCACATTTTGTGTAACAATCACAACCTATGCCCTTAACTTTAGGTACTAAGGATTTTTTGTCATCCCAACCCAAGGTATAGGTGACTATGGAAACATGGGAACAGAAGTTCGTCCAACAATTACATGAAGGGAGGTGCAAGTAATATGATGACTATTGTAAGGTCACATAAGATGTTTTGCTTTTAACTTGAAAGAACTAGGCCAATTGAAAAGACAAAAGGTCCAAATCATATTGGAAGATGATAATTTAATTTCAAGTGAACTTATAGGTTTAATGAGGTTGAAAAGACCTTGGTTTAGACATGAACAATAGAGTTGTTGGGTGCGGGTTTGGTGGAACTATCAACAAGTGAATATGCTTTAACAATAATGATGCCAACCAAAAAGGCTTGAACAACAAAATTGTTGGATGCGAGTTTGGTAGAACGATCAAAAGGTAAGTATGTTTCAACAACAATGATGATGGGGATGAATACGAGCATTCGAGATGTTTTATCATATCAATTTGAGGTATAGGTGATCACAGAAAACATGGGGCCCAGAGGTTGGTCCAACAGTTACAAAAGGTGAATGTAAATAATATGATGATTATTATAGGGTCACATTAGATGTTTTGTTTTCAGCTTGAAAGAATTCGGCCATTTGAAAGGACAAGAGTTCCAAATCATATTGGAGGATGATAATCCAATTTTCAAGTGACCTTATAAATTTAACAAGGTTGAAAAGAAATTAGTTCAGGCCCAAACAACAAAGTTGTTGGATGCGGGTTTGGTGAAATTATCAAGGGATGAATACACTTTAACAATAATGATGCCAACCAAAAAGGACATTTTTGGCAATTAGACTAGACAATGCTTGTGTGGGAATTACCATTTTGTGAATAAACAAACATGTTTAGACAAACATGCCATGCCTCTACTTGAGGAAATCTCTAATGCCTTTAGATAGGCCAAGGTTTTTAGTACCTTAGACTAATGGTTTGGCTATCATTAGTTAACATTGAAGGAGGGTGACAAGGTCAAGATGACATTTTGAGGGATAAATGCACATGGAAGGGACTATTTATATCAATGGTGTTTCTTGCCTTTTGGTTTGAAGAACACTTTTGTAGAATTCCAAAAAGTTATGGATTGAATGTTAGTGGCCTTGGTTTCCCCAAATGCTACATTGATGAAATCATTTTTAAAAATTGAAGTCCACATGATCACATGTAACATTTGTAAAAGATGTTTGATCAATTTAAAGAACACAACCCAAAATTGCATATTAACAAATGTTTATTTTACCAAGTTACTGTGGAGTCCTGGGTGACATGATTTATCTAAATGGATTGGGCTCGTTAAAAAGGCCAAGGTTGGAGCAATTTCATAAAATCCCTAACGATCGGATGTTAATCAGTTGTGAACTTTCCTTGGCTTGTGTAATTATTATTAAAGGTTTGTTAAAAGATTTAGTAGCATTATTAAACATTTAACCTAGTTGAAGGAGATTGATTAAAAGTATATTTGGAGTGATGCATAGGAACATGTTTTTCAAAAGTCGAAGGTCGGGCTCAATTTTATTTCCATTTCAAGGCAACCCATCTAAAGGTGACCATTTCAATTACATATATATTGGAATACCTTAAGGTTAGGAGCGGTACTCACCCAACTTGATGATGACAGTTGAGAGTTCATAATGACATATGTTAGTTAGTTCAATAATAAAACAAAGACAAAATACAACTTGTATGAAGGGGAATAATTCATTGTTGTTGGAGTTGTTTCATCATTTTGGTGTTATTTTTTATGATAACCCATTCACCTTGGTTATTAATCACTAATCATTCAAGTTTTTTGATGGAATGAATTTGATTCACAAAAAAGTTGGTTAGATGGACTTTTATCCTATAAGAATATGATTTTGATATTGTCCATAGGGTTGGTAGGTTTAATTGAAATGTTGATGACTTGACTCATAACCTAAATGTTAATGAAAAGGATACCACCAAGGTTCATTATCATGGGGATGTAGATTTGGAAGTAGTACCAAGATGGCATGCCTCGAATTACCTATGTGTCTTATTGGGGTATTGTAAGGATGTTCTTCATAATAACATGGGCGATTTGGAGATTGAATTAAAAGGTGATGGTGACTTTGACATATATGAAAAGGCACGTGTCATTGCATATTTGCAAGCAAGTGAAGTTTCAATTGGGTTGACACCCAAATAATGTGATTACGTTATGCATAGGGCCAAATAATTAAAGTGGGAAAAGAATTCCTTGCTTTAAATGTGGCCAAATGGACAAATGTGGGTTATGTTTTGCTTAAAATAGTACGAAGTCCTTATGTGACATGTTCATGAGGAGTTGGGTAATTTTAAGGTTTGATGGACATGCAGTTTGCTCCAAACACAATATTGGTGGTGGGGATGCAACTATAGGTTCAACAATGTGTTTCATCGTGTGATGTGTGATTGAGCTTAGACATCATTCAACATGCTTACACTTCATCTACAACCATTACCTATTATGGGACTAGGTTATTGTGGAATTTAACCCATTAAATTTGACAATACATTCTAGGAAATCATGGTTTTTCAAAAGGTTCAACTTGACTAAAATTTCCGCATTGACCAAAAGGATTTCCACTTTGACAAAAGGCATGGGGCTTGAAAGACACATGGTATTTTTTATTAGTTTTTTTTACTATAGTGACCATTTTGACCAAATGTTAAATCATACATCTAGTTGAGAGTGACAAATTTAAAAAAATGGTCCATCAAAATGCCTATGATTTAGTCAAATCAACCATACTAAATGGTTGTGCTTAATCAAATTGGCCATATTAATTTGGTTAGCTAGCTTATTTGTTATACCTATTATGCTACCCACCTAGCTACCTATGTCCTACTTACTTGTGAGGAATACATATATGAGATAATTGAATCAAGTGAATTTTGGTCTACAATCATGATTCCAAAATTATATGGGAATTAAAAATTGGGAGTAGTAGTAGAAATGGTTATTAAAAAAAAACAAGAATTTCTATTTGGAGCCTATGTCAAATAGAGATAGAGAAAGAGAAAAGAACAATAGATTGAAAGACTGGAGAAGAAATAATCAAAAGGAAGTTAGAGAGGCTATTATTACAGCTCAACAATCTATTACATAGAATAGATGGAGAGGTTTTAACACGATTTTTAATGCACCAATAGCATATCAAGTGTTTCAACTTGTAGAAGATGAAGCAGTAATTATTGTTGCTCAAATTGATGTTGAGGAAGTAAATGGATCGACAAATGATGGAATTCAACAATCCACACAAACGGGTTCACTGAATGTTGATCATGAATATAAAAAACCAACTGAAAAATTAAATACGTTGTTATTGATTACATTGGAGACTACTATCAACGCATTTGGAACAATCGACTAGGTGACAAAAGAGGGTTGGCCTCGAATATCAAGATGGCAAGCTAATGGGAATTAGTGAAAATTCAGAGTGACAATGGAAATAATGATCAACCACTAGAGAGAGAGTTATTTGGAACAACTCCAAGTCCTAATTTGTTGAATAGAAAAACTTTGTCAACTCAACAACCAATAATTGTTGGAGTAATGATGAACATGAATCCATTCATAGCTATCATACATGTTAATGTTTTGCCCATTCAACTACTAAAGTATCATGACAATGATGATCCCGTTCTACATATAGTACCAACTTTCCTTCTAAAAAACTTTTCATCTTTCCCTTTTCATCCCTTTGTTCTTTGCACAACAGTTAAATATGGTTAATATTTTCTTTGGCTTGCCAATGAGTTTCATCCAATCTAAATAAATCTTCCATCCTTACCTTGATAGTTTTGTTTAGATCTTCCTATGGTAAGTCGCAAACTCTTTTAGTTGGTACCGCAAATTCTATCGGCATAATTGGTTGAGTGCCGTAAACCAACATGAGGGGTGTATATTGAGTTGTCACTTTATAAGCCATTTGATATGCCCATAGAACAATGATTAACATTACATCCCAAATTCGTCCAATTTGCTTACCAATTTGACTAATATTTTATTCAATGTTTTGTTAATCGACTCAACTTGCACATTCCTTTGCAAATAATAAATCATTGAAGTCTGATGTGAAATCATAAATTCTTCCACAAATATCTCGATAGTTTTATTAATGAAATGTTTGCCCTAGTCATTTACAAGATGGGTCAGGTAGCCAAAGCGAATATTAATTTGTTCATAAATAAATTTAATGGTGTTTTTAACTGTGTTGTCATGAAGTGCTTTTGCTTCTACCCATTTAGTAGTATAATCAGTTGCTACTATCATATGTCAATTTCCAATATATCTTGTTGTCAGTTTGATTGGTCCCATAAAATGAAGACCCCATTTCATGAAGGGTTCAAAAGCCATAACTAGTTTGAATGGCCCTTTACCACTTCACCATATAGGCTTTAAACATTAACAAATGTCATAGTTTTGACATAGTTCAATAACATCTTTATGCATAGTGAGCCACTAATAACCTAAAAATAACCCTTAAATGCCTCTTTTGGAAATAAACATTGTTGTAGGACCCCATTTAGTCTTAATTTATACAATTGTCCGTCATATAAGATGTAACCCTTATAATTATTTGATTTCTTTCCTCTTTAGGTACATCATGGTCAAAGTACCCTTTCTTCAAATATTATATGATTGGGTCATACCCATCAACTCCCACATTAAATAAATGAACATCAAGTAACTGATCATCTACCCCTTTTGCCTATTCCCCATGACTAATTCTAAATAGGTGATTTGGTAAGAAATGGACTTGACCCAATTTGTAAACAACTTTAAAATCAAATTCTTGTAACATCAAAAGCCATTTGGCAATTCAACTTGATATTGTCAATTTGTTCACCAAATACAATAATGTTTGATGATCCACAAAGAAAATGAAACTATTTCCTAACGAATAGTGTTTGAATTTTTTCACAACATATATCATTGTTAAAGCTTCCTTTTTAGTTGTCGTGTAATTTTTTTTTACACTATTCATAAGTCTACTTACATAATATATTGGTTTGTTAATGGTATTATTTGGGTTTTGATCTAACATAACCCTTAAAGCAAAGTTTGTTGCATCGATATGCACATGAAATTTGATTTTGCAATTGGGCACCATTAATATTAGCAAACATGTCATAAATGTTTTCATCCACTCCCAAAATTTATTGCAAGCTTTGGTCCATTTGAATTCTTCATTTTTCTTCAATAGTTTGCACATGGGTGCCACTTTGCTAGCAAAGTCTCAAAAATAACATTGGTAGAAACTAGCTAATCCCAAAAATCTTTTTATTTCAATCACACTAACTAATACTAGCATTGTAGTGATTGTAGTAATTTTTATAGGATCCACTAATAATCCATCACTATAAATAATATGTCCAAGTAGAACACCTGAATTAACATAGAATGCACATTTTTCTAGGTTAAAACTTATGCCATTTATCTACATTTTTCCAAGCATTTTTGTAATTGACCTAAGTGGTCCCTTTTACTTCCATATACATTGAAATTGCCCAGGAATACTTGCATAAACTTATTCAAATATTCCTTAAAGGCTTTGGTCACCACTTTTTGAAAAGTGGCAAGAGCGTTGCATAACCCAAATGACATAACAATATATGCATATGCACCCCATTATGAAATAAATGTTGTCTTTTTTAGAAATCTTCTTATGCCATTTTAACATGGTTATAATTGCTATAACCATCCATAAATGAGTACATTTCATGTCCAACAATTGAATCAAGAACTGAATCTAGGAAAGGTAACATAAATGGATCCTTCTTAGTTTGGGCTTTTAATTTTTCATAATCCACACATATACGCAATTTGCCATTTTTTTTTGGCACAATTACTAAAGGGGATAACCATCGAGTGGTTTGTATAAGATATATAAATCCAACGTCTAGTAATTTATCAAGGTTTTCTCTAATTCTTAATGTATAATTTGGATTCATTCTATATTTTTTTGCTTAACTAATTGAACATTCACCATCAGTTCAATTTTATGCTCACATAATTTTCTTGGAATTCCTCTTAATTCTTTATGGCTCCATGCAAAAACATCTTTGTATTCCATTAAACCTTTTTTAATTTGTGCTTGAAATGCACTTGGTAGCATGGCATTAATTAATACCTTTATAGGTTCTTCTGTGCTTCCCAAGTTGAGTTCAACCAATTGTTCTTCAACTATCACTATCCCACCAGCAATTTTTTAATCTTTGGCAATGATGTTGGTAGCCTCATCCAATATGAAAACTTCTTTTGGTTGATGTTCATAAAAATATATTAGATAATCAATTATGTTTTCTAGTTGTAACATACCACAATCTATTTCTTTTAAAATAGTTTTATTTTATGTTGTTGTTTTAACTACCCTATGTTACTTTATGATCAACCTTATATTATTTTAGGATACCTTAGTTATTTTAACTTATATCCTAAGTTATTATAGGTTATTATACCTTAAACTATTATACGTTATTATATCTTAATGTATTTTAGCTAGCTTATCATAAGTTTTTTTACTTTAAATTATTTTAAGTTAAATTATTCAACTAACCTTAGGTTATACCTTAGGTTATTTTATTTTAAACTAATATATGTTATTTCAAGTTATACTTTAGGTTGTTCAAAGTCACTCTATTTTATGTTATTATAAGTTATTTTATCCTAAGTATAACAATTTTAAATAATCCAAAATAAAATATAATGACATAAATAACATGTAATAACCAATAATAACCTATGAAAAATATTTTTAAACAACCTATAATAAAATAACTACCAATAACCTATGATAATAAATAACCACCAATAGTCGTAATATAACTTAAAATAATTAAAAATAACCACCAATGGCCATTAATAAAATAATCATTAATAGCCACCAATAGAATAGCCATCAATAACCACCAATGGCTTACAATAATACAGTCAACAATAGCCATTAATAGAATAACCATTAATAACCACCAATAATTAGTACTAGAATAATTACTAATAGCCAATAATAAAATAGTCACCAATAACCACTAATAGAATAACCACTAATAACCACTAATAAAATAACTACCAATAACCATTAATAATCACTAATCAAATAGCCACTAATAAAATATATAGGCACCAATAACCACTAATAGAATAATTAATAATAGCCACCAAAGCAATAGTCACCAATAACCACTAATAGAATAACCAACAATAGCCACCAAAAAAAAAACCATTGATAAAATATATAGGCACCAATAATCAAAAATAAAATAACCAACAATAGCCACCAATAAAATATATAGGCACCAATAATCACTAATAGAATAACCAACAATAGCCACTAAAATAATAGCCACTAATCAAATATATAAGCACCAATAACCACTGATAGAATAACCAACAATAGCCACCAAAACAATAGCCACAAATAGCCTATGGTAATATAACCTATAATAACCAATAATAACATAAGGTGAAATAGCCAAAAGTAACCAATAATAACCTCACATAGCTAAAAATAGCCTAAGATGAAATAACTTAGAATAACCCAAAATAATTTATAATAGCCTTCAATAACCTAAATTGAAATAACCTACAATAGCTAAAAATAACTTACAATAGTTGAAAATAACCTAAGGTGAAATAGCCTAAAATAATAAAAAATAACTTAGAATAACCATAAATAATGTAGGATGAAATAACTTAGAACAATGAAAAGTAGCCTAACATAAGTAGTAGTATTATATTAACACAAATCTTATCCATTTATTAAACATTTTCTTTTTCAAAAAAATGGTTATTGAAATGTTATTGAATAGTGATATTCACAAAAAAATTTGTTCAAATGATTTTACACTTTCAAAAGGAAATAAATTTAATTATGTAAATTATTGAAAAAAATTTAAATTAAATTTTAATCATTTCATTTGGACAAAATCTCAATAAGATATGAAATTTTAATGTTTATGTTTTTGTAATGTTTGAAATGAAGTATAAATAAATAGAATGCAATGTTACACATTATCACAAATGTGGTGGTTCGATGGTATGGGTGTTTGCTTCCATCTTAAAGGTCAAGGGATCAAATTTCACAAATGGTGTGTTTGTGGTTAATAGTGGTAAGTTGACCGAATATTTTCCTATGTGATTCCTAAAGTGGGTGCCTACTTAAGTTGATTACATGGCCTATATACCTAGGCTAGGTTTTAAACCTAACATAGATAGTGACACATGTTAATAATTCATAGGTTGAAAATCATGAAATTATCAACAATATTAAATATTAAATAATTTAAATTTAATTGATTTCCATGTTGTTTAATTAATTAACTAACAAGTGAAATGGCTTGGTAAATTTGTATTTCAATAGGTATTAATAGACCAATTCACTATCTGTAACAACTAATCCCTGTTCACTAAGGGGTTGACCAATTTCACCATGGTAAAAATGTCCAAATTCATTCAAAATATAGTGAAACCTATAATGAACTAAGACACATTTTTTTGTAGTGATTAGGAAGTTTAGTGGAGAGAAGTTTGTAAAAGAATATGTGTAGAAACGACATTCTTTTCGGTCTATAATCGTAGATAAGTGAAGAACTTTTTATAAACCACTAAACCAAAGAGTAAAAAAAAATAAGGAAGAAGAAACTAGAAGTGAGGAGGATAGTATTTCTAGAGTGACAACACCTACAAGTTCGGACTTCGAAAACATGTGGAGTTTTAATCACCCCCATCTGAGTGTGAAAGAACATTGGGAGAAATTACATTGAATGGAGGTGCTTGTTGAGAAAGGAACATTTTGAGTTTTCCAAGAAGAGGAGCGCGACAATTACAATTACACTTTGGAATCAAGTTTATTATGAATTTGGGAGTACACAAAGGCAAAACAAGAAGAGAGGTTTGTTCTTTACAATTCCTAGAAGCAAGAACAATTAGAAAAGGAGGTGATTTTTCTAGGGTTCAACTATTTCTTTGTCGGGATATACAAAAAACCTTAGAAGCCACCTTACAAAACCTACATTATAGTCTTTTGGAACTGGGAGTTCAATTTGTATAAATAACATAAGTTGGTAGTGGGTAGAATGAAGCATGAGATGGAAGAGAATAGTGGGGGCATTGCTTTAAAACAACACAAAATCAAGGAATTGGAGAAGTTGCCAACTCCCAAAAATATTAGGAAAAATAAATTTCTTGGGTTGTACACATGGTAGCATGTGGAACCTAATGAAGGAAGAAGCAAATTGGGCAAAGAAAATAGGGCTTGTCAGATTCAAAAAGTTAGACTGGACTTTAGTTGATGAGCTAGTAGTGAAGGAAATGATCAGTAGTTATAACCATGTTAATCAATATGTCAAGCTGAAAGGAAGATAAATCAACGTAGGAGAAGGAGTGGCAAGGATTTTTGGCCTATCCTATAAACGGATTGTACCAATTGAAAAGGAAAATTACAACCCAATTATTGCAACTTATTTCATTGGAGATGAACATGAACATTACATACCATACTCATGTTATCTAATTGCCAAAACATATGGCAAATAAGAGGTAGCTAGATTGGAAGCATTGATGGAGATTATATCTTTTAGACAAGGAAACAAGTTTTGCTACTACTATAGGTAAAAGGGGAATAATGTTAAAAAATGGAGCTAATGTAGTAAGCATATAGGCAAGTTGGTAAGCATAGACAAGTTGAGATGACAAAATAGGCAAAACAATGTGACAAAGTAAGCAAATCGGTATGACAATATAGGCAAATCGATATGGCAACAGATCACTATGTTAATAGATCGCTATGTTGATTCACCAAACAATTAAGCAATCATAATTATTTTTTGGGAAGTATAAAAAACATTTCGACTAATTTTCAAGGGGTTTGAATGCTTGTTGTCTAGAGGTGATTGCTATTCTTTTAGGAGAGGAATTAAGCAAAGGAGTGATGAGAGGAAGGAAGGGAGATAAACATTGTAGAGCTTCATGGTTTATGGAAATATAAAGGATGTTTTTTTATCCTTTCTTAGTGTTTGAATGTTGTATGTGGAATTAATTGAATGAATCCCCATATTTAGAATGGATTAAATGTTGTCCTAGTTAGGGTGTTTACATGGTATTCATTCTAATAGAGTAGGACAAGGACTTAGTATTGATATATAGGTAGTTAATTTATTCAGGGAAAATTTGAATTAACACCTACAAAATTATATCATTAACACCTAGTTACCTACTCACCCACCTACCTACTTTACTATACACCCACCACCTACCTACCTACCTACCTACCTACCTACCTACCTACCTACCCACCCACCCACCTGTCTCTTGCAACCTACCTACTTCATACCACATAGTTTTGTAATGATGTGTCAAAATAAACATGTGAAATAAAAAAATTGACAAAAGTTGAACACCTTTTGATGGTGTGGTCCATTGGTTAAGGATTTGGTTTATCATTGGGGAGGTCAAAGGTTTAATTCCTAACATTATAACCTATGTACATGCTTAAGGGGTTAAAGTAGATAAAGTAGGCTAAGTAAGATATACTAGGTTAGGTTAAGGTAGGTCATGTAGGATAAGGTGGGGTGGGGTACCACCTACATACCTACCTACCTACCTTCCTTCCTTTTATGACCTACTTGCCTGCCTACTTGCCTTTTTATGACCTACCTACTTGCCACAATGTTTTTTTGATACATGTAAAACTTTGAATAGTAAAATGACTAGTCAAATGGTCCATACTTTGCCAGTCAAAAAAACCACCCCAGTCACAACAAATATGTCGAAATCAACTTGTCCAAGATGACTAAATGGTCTTTTTATGCATGTTCAAATTGGGTATTTTTTAATTAGGATTGCAAGTAAAAAAAACAAAGTTTTTTTAGTAGTATCCATTCTCTTGCTATAATGGTAGGTATGTTAGGTGGTGGACTAGTTGCTTACATTTGTTATATGGTTTCCACCATAGACTTCTTCAACTTTTTTTCTTCTTTTTCTTAGTCAACTATAGTTTTGTTCTTTTGTGGTTTTCAATATTTGAACACCTATTCTTCATTTGCCTTACTTTTGAGTGGTCACATGAACATGAACCATGTTAATGAAAGCATTAACAATTTTTACTTCAACTACAAGCTTGGTTTTTGCAATTTTACCTCCTTTGTCCTTGAACATGGTCTACATTTTGCCAAACTTTGGAAAATTCGTTGATTTGTCTTTCACTATCCCACAAATATGACAATGATAGTTTAATGGTCTTGGAGGTTTACTAGCCTACATAGTGGCTTTAGCAAAGTTACAATAATTACCTCTTTCTTTTTGTTTCTACACATCTCCACATCATGGTTTATACGATGATAGTTTGTACAATACATACTCAGCTTTGCAACTATTTGGTTTCCCACAGTCACAATCATTGTTCTTAAAGTTTGTGGCATAGATAAAGAACTCTATGCTTCTAATACAAAAATACCTTTTTCACACATTAGTGTAGATTCCTCATGTTGTTGTAGAGTTTTTCATTTCATCCTTGCTATAGCAATACGCAAATAAAACTATAGTCCAAATTGGAACATGGTCATAAAAATAATTGTCACTAGTAGGAGTTTATGGATTATTACCCAATTTTAGTAGTATTTCATAATACACTTCTACTTATTTTGTTGATTCCTACTTCAAATTCTTTAGTTGTAAATACACATGTTCATTGTTCTACCTTGTTTAGTGTCGTTGACAAAAAACCTTCTTTAACTCTACAAATCTATAGTTTGGATGATCTTGCATGTAGTTATTGCACCATTTTAATGCATTGTTTATCAATGTAAAGTTGAACAAATTGGCTATTTCCTCATCTACTATTTCACCATTAGCTTTGATGATGGCTTTGAATACTCATACATGAGCATCTAGATAAGAGTCTTTCTTGTATTTAGGATAGTTAAGAGGTTTTTTATAAGGCTTAAAATAAGGTACTACGGGTTGCATAAATGTTATTATAGTACCTCCTATGGGTTTTGAGAATCACCTCCTAAATTTGGTGGTATTGATTTAGTAGTAATTATATTGTGATGGTATTCATATAGGTACCTCTACATTAGGTTCAACTACTATAGATCTATTTAGTCCAAAACTAGTTGGTATTATTTTAAGGCCATGTGAATAATTTCTTCATGTGGTCTCAATAAATTTACTATATACTAATTTGTGCAAATGAAAATTATTTATTGGTACTATAGAAATTCCTTAGTTCCTTATAGATATTGGATATTTGATTTCATTAATAGGCATGAACCTATTTTAATATGCAATTGTTGTGGTTATACCATGCATTTCATTATTAACTACTATAAAAAATTATGGAATTATATCAACCACTCCATCATGAAATGATACACTATCATAATGTTTAGTTGTAATGTTTAATATTCATTGTTCCTCATTCCAAGCACAAATTTAATACTTTTAAAGGTTGTAATTCTTACATTACTTAAAGCAGGATGGGTTGTAATCATCCTTATTCTTTCTGAAATAGAATGGGGTCTAAGGGGGTTGAAGTACCCTAGCATCAATCCTCCATACTTCACACCTTTCATTTAAGGTCATGTGTTTATTTATAGTTATGTGACTATATCGGGTTCACAATGTTCCATTGCATGGTCATTGGATTATGTTTTTCCTCTTGGAAGTTCGATTTCATCTACACTTTGGTTTAAAAGTGATTGATCATTGCATTATGTACATCTTTCTCAATGAAAGGATATTATAGTGTAAGAGCATGGCCTTTTTGTTTGCAAAAATTATAGTGACTGGGTGAAGGTCTAGGTTTTTGATCTTCACCTTGGTTAGATCTAGTCCATACCCATTATCCAGGTATAAATATGTTTTGCCGACTTTACTTAACCTTGGATTCATGTACTAGTTTGCAAGACATTTGCTCTAGTTGTTGTCCTCATTTTTGTATGGATTAATGTCATTGGTGGAGTGTTGCATTCAACTCTATTTTCCATCCTTGATTGGTAAACTATTTCAGTTGTAAAAGCTTATTCCTCCATATCCTTTATGAGGTGGAATTTTGACATACTATGGAAGTGCATGTTCAACTTCATCATTGTCCAAGTCTTCATCCCATTCCTCATGGGATTGATGGTATTAAGGTGAAACAAATTGTCAAGTAGAACCTCTATTTCTGAATTTTATTTCTAACCCTTCCTATACTTTTTCATGGACATGTATATCTCTTTTGATTTGTACAAATTATAATGTTTTCAAGATGATAGATTCATCTTTTTTTTTTCATATACCTTTCATTGCAAATCTACAAAGGTAACCCTATTTGCATTGTTTCCCCATCCTTTTGATTCAACATCTAGAACTATTGCCTTCATCAATAGCCTCATTTGGATATTGGGTTGCTTCATTGCTCTATTAGTAAATGTTTCCCAAGATTCCATAATTGTTGTAGATAGCATCTTGTACTTTACAGGCCGTTCCTTTATCCTAGGTGTTCATGACATGGTATACTATATTATTTTTGGAGTTTGAAATTTTGTTGCATTATTTAGCAACAACATTTCTTCTTCTACTAAATTTTCTTTTTCATTCTATTGGATTGCAACTTTATCTAATTATTTTTGTAGACTTTGGGTCACCATGCAATTCATGTTTGTCGCCATTTTACCATTTATTTTTTTGGAATGTTTTTTTTATCACAAATTGAAATCCTTACAACAATTCTTTTATTTAGATACAAATCCCAAAAAAAATTTAACAAAATTTAAAACTATAAAACCAAAGAAGAAACCAAAAAAAACTTTCACAATAACCTTTTTATGCTTTTCAAAAAAAAAAAACTAGAATAAAAACAATTCATAGAAATTTGAATTTTCTACCCCAAATTCATTCCTAGGGATGGTCACCAAATGGCAAATACTAATATTCTAACATTGTTTCATTTTGGAATTTTGTATTTAACATTTTATTTTCAAACACACATAGTTTATTTAATAACAACTATAGATATTAGAGGTGACATTCAACCAAAAATGCATTACAAAATACATATATGCACAATCATTGCCTATGTAGTGATTTGAAAACTAAATCAAACCATATCATATTGGGTTTAAAACATAAACATGAAACAAAATTACATTGTAAGATCAATGTTTTTCTCCATCAAAACTGATTTCTAATTCTAATAGGAGATTTTCCATATTTCAAAAACTATTCTCTATTCTTTTGAATCATGATTCCTTCATGTTCTAATGTCTAGGCATCTACCCCACATCTACAAAACTTCTCTAAAAATCCTCTTCAAGTTCTTACCATAACTTGAATTCAAAACTCCTCATGGATTTTAATCAATTCACCTATTCTATCTTGCTACTCCTTTGTCCACCTTGTTAGACATTGATGTTCCACTTTTGTCTAGTTTGTTTAATAGGGACAACATAGTTCCGCCTTTAACATAAGTGGCCACATTAACCAAATTTCAAAATGACTGGTTTTTGGTTTAATTTTCTAGTCAAATAAACCATGATTTCTTATAATGATGTAACATCACCATTATGTCTTGGTTATGATTAAACATTTTTCCAAGTGGTTGGAGTTGATGTCATTGTTAGATTGTAATAATGAATAAGTAGCATATGCATTTATGGATAAAATGTTCAAAAGGCTTGGCGCTCTAGTTGAAGTACCCATTGACCACAATATGAAATTTTGTGAAGAATTCCAAAAGTTCTGTGAGAAAACACTAATAGATCATTACATTATTCATGAGACCATCTTGAGGTAGATGGGTTAACTGAGTAAATGGTGAAATGCAGTTTGTGCAAAGTATGGGCTTCAAAAAAACCATATTAAAGATTGGGATTTATAACTACCATAGTGAATATGGGGTATTGGTTCAACTGACAAACTTTTCTTACATTTTTGTTGCCATATTTTCTACTATTTGATTATGAACTCAAGCTACTACCTCAATGTGATGAGATGTGATGATGATCATCAATTTGGATGATCCAAACATTTAGCTTCAAACATGTGAGCAACGAACAACTTTGTTCCAACAAGGGTTTGCATGCTATGGTGTACACAAAAAATTGTATCAATTTGAGATTTTTTAGTATTTAGTTGAGTTTCATGCATCATGGTGAAAATTTGGACAATATTTTTCATTAAAATTTTGTAATAGATGATGGTTCATGTTTCAATCCAACATTATGTTGTGAAAACAATGCACATACATGATTTGTGGAACCTTGAAACATTTTTGCAATTCCAACAAATAAACAAATAAGTACTATACATTTAATGAGAATTTTCCCATGAAATTTTACACATACAAAAAAGAAACCAGAAAGAAAATTCTTCCCCATCAAAGTTTTCAATTTAAGGTGAGTTTGTGGAACTTAAATTACATGATTTAAAAATGTTCATTAGTACATTATGGTATGATAATGATGATGATTATGATTTTTTAAGGTTGAAAAATGTTTTTCCATTGAAAATTGACTTGGGTTAATTTCTTTTTTAATCATTTGACAAAAATAAGATGAAGTTTTGATTTTTTTAAAAAATGGAGCATTATTGTCAAATAAGGGTTTTCAAAAAACCTTTATTAAATTATTGGTGTACATTTACACAAATGCACAATTATGATTCAATTTTATATTCATGATTCTTGTGACTTCTTTTTATTTTGAAGCACAAATAATTTATGTGTGATATTTAAAGTGATTCAAAATGAATGAAATCTTATGTGTTGTTACTTTTGATACTAATGTAGTTCCAATTTTGAAACAAAGTGTGTAAATTGTAGCATACACCCCAACATGTTATGCCAATGGCTATGGAGAATTTGATAATCATTCAATATTGAGATACATTTCAATATGCTAATATTTGGGAAGGTAGTTAACAACCTCAAGTTTGTAGATTCAAGCTAGGGGATTATTTTTATTTGTAGCATTCAACACCAACTATGTTGGATATGATTGTGAGACGTATCATTTTGCATGTACAGAAGGTGTTACCTTTTGGTGTGTTGATGTTGGGGGTATAAGATAATTAAACATGGAAGGATCATGTACATAATTGTGCACCATGTCATCTTCTTAATGTGGATGGTTGAATTGACCCATCCTTGGTGATTGTCCCTACAAGACTTCGTTCTATGTTGCGTGGGTAGGCTATGAGAGTTGTCACTATGTTGATTTGTGATCAATGTTTTAGAGGTTGGCATATGGGATGTTTCACACCACCATTGGAAGAAATGTTGGTCAGAAAATGGTTTTGCCTTCAGTGCACATGATAGACATAGATGCCTATTCTTCTTGTTAAATAATAGGATGTAATTTAAATTATTTTTTAGGATGATTCACATTTTGTTATGGAAGGATTGTAACCAAACAACTAACGATGGGGCTCATATTTGCACATGACCTATTGGTCTAGTCACTTTAAAATCAAAGTGGTTTATTCATGGTGTATTTCCATACAATATTTCTTATGTTACTATTTGGCTTAAGGGCACTTGAGCCCTAAACTGGGGGCTAGTTTGAATGCGTTGTGTCATTTAGGGTATTTTTGTGTTATTTATAATATGTGGATTGACAACGATGGTTGTAAGCACTAACATAGGAGTGAATACATGACAATTTCTTTGAAGGGAGTTTGGGGGATTGAAGGTTTGTTGTTTGTTTATTTTTAGGGTCTACCTTAATTTTTAAGCTTTGTTTCTTTTTGAAGGGAGTTTGGGATTGATGGTAAGGTTTGTTTTTGAAGGGAATATCTCTTTGAAGGTTTTTGTTTTTGAGTTTGTACCTTTGATTGTGAGGTTTTGTTTTTGTCTTTGAATGTCCATTTTTTTTTGGTGAAGGTCTACCTTAATTTTTGAAGTTTGTTTGTCTTTGAGGTATGTCTATATCTCTTTGAGGTATGTTTGTTTTTTTGAAGTCTATTTATCCATCTTCAAAGGAAGTTTGGATTATGTGACTGAAGTCTTTTGAAGGGCCATCTAGAACCATGGAGCGTGGAAGAGTGGTTTGTAGTAGAACCAATCTAAAATTAAAAATTCTTAGAATGATTCATGTTGCCATTACCTCTTTTCAATTAGGTTTAAAAGTTGAGAACCAGACAATGATTTTGTAGTTTTATTAGTTACAATGAAGTTTGGAAACTTTGTGCATGTTTGTTGTTGGTTTGTCTTTTGTTGCATGAATGCTTGTTGTTGGTTTCCCCATTGTTGCAATGTTTCATACAAAGCAAAGTTAGGCTTTGTGAATGCAATAGGAAATATTGGAGCTTGCATCTAAAGACTTAGGTAAAGAATGATTAACTATACCCAGTCAGGTTTCTCTAAAAAAAATTCAAAGAACTTAGTATGATATTAATTAAGTTTTTTTTGTTAAAAGTCGTGAATGTATACCCATCTTCAAATGTATCCAACCCTTGGCCTCACCTCATGTTAGCTTGTTGTTGGGATAAAAAAAACCCAGAACTGGCCTATTTTTTGACATTTCCAATTTTGATAAACCCGGACCTGGCCTGTTCTTTTTATTACAACAAACTTAAACCCAAAACCGACTACTATCAGAAATTTCTAATACACATCTCAAACTGAAATAAACCCCCCCAAACAGCCCCAAAAAAAAAATCAAAAATCAAAACCCTAATCACATTGAACCTAATTCCAACAACACAATAAATCCAATGAAAATTTACCTTTTGATAGCAAATACCTGTCCATGCACCATCCATCCCTCATGGTACACTAATGGATGATGGTCCATTCTGGTCAGATAGTAGTATGCTGCCAGATTCCAGAAGGCATGAAGAGGGAAGCATGAAGCCTATGGAATCTGGATCACCTGTATGTCAAGTGGGCTGCTGGTGGCCATAGGACAGTGGCAGTAGCCTACCAGATCCCTGGCTCTCAAACTTGATCCTAAAGAACTCAGAGAAAATTCCCAAGTGTATTTGGAGGGTACCTTATATCCATAGTTTCTCACCTAGAAAGAAGAAGGATATTATGCCTACTCTTTAATGGTGGGAGGGACCTTATGCCTAAGGGCCCTCCCACTCATAAGGAGTAGGTTAAAAAACCCTCCATGTCCTGTGCTGCGTGATTTACATCCCTTTAGGTTAATGATAGTTTTGCTTTGTGCTTTACAATGGGTAAAGTTTATGAATTAGGCCACCATTCCCAAAATGTGAGGCAAAACTGACAGTTGTTGAATCCTAAGCCCCTTATTTTGACAATGCCCGCCACCCTCAGTTGTTACTCTACAGATGAAGCAATTAGCAATGGGTCCTTATTGCAGACAGTACCATAAACATGCCTTTGGTAAAACACTTAGCGTCTCAACGGTCGTCGAAATGCAGGGGAGTGCTCCTTTCATTTTGGTGGAGGATTGTGATACCATATTACACAGCCAACCAAAGCGTGTAACATAAATATAATAATAAGACACAAAATTTATGTCTGGGCAGCACCAAGACATCTCTGTCTATTCATCACCAGGCACAACTTGGTAGGGAAATTGGGCAGTCAGTCAGGGAAAAAGGGGACGAACAATACTTTTGTACTGCCTGCAATAAGGACCCATTGCTGATTTAATGTCATCCTCTTTGAGAGGTCTTGTGGGTGAGGAGACAGTTTTGTGCTGGAAAATTTTCCTCTCCAACATGATACTCTTTTGCACCTGAGCTTGTGTTCAAGTTATCCTGATGCAGTGATCATCAGTGGATTTTTTTCCTGACAAATTTTGTCATTTTTCAACCAAAAAATTGAGATTTTTTTTCCATAGTGTAAATTTGACCAATTTTGCTAATGTTTTGGAAATTTTGGTCAAACTTTAAATATCAAAAAAATTAAAGGATAAGGAAAAAGGGGGGGAAAAAAAAAACCTGCGGATCATGTCTCATCATGTTTGGGACTTAGTTCAGTATGGGGCCTACAGAACAAGCATCCCATTCACCTATCTATCTCTGTCATCAAGGGATTCCAAATCTTTTGAGTCATGTCCAGGCTTTTGAACTATTCTCTGGAAGTGAACCTCATTTCTTGTTTGAGTAGAATTGCCATATCTGTAGAGAAGCAACAAGGCTCTCTCTCATAAACCCACAAAAGAAGGCCTTTTGTGCACAATGCGCATTGACAAAACAAATAATTAATCATTTTAAAAAATCAATTAATCTTTACATGATTTTTACACTAGTCTACTATGATATTGTCCATATGAGTAGTGAATTATTCAGATCATCATTGCCCCTGATAAATTTTAATAATTTTGAACACTTCAGCTTCTTAAATTTTTTTTAAAAAAAAGCTTGTCGAATATTGCAAAATTTTATTTATTGACTAAACTGACCCTAGGGCAAGCTATAAGCTGACCCTAGATTAGGGTAGTATAAGTAAGCCTAACTTGAATCCAAACACAAGTTCTGAGAGCCTGAGTCAACAACCATAGCTCATGAACTAAAAGCACTCGAGTGAGCATTGCCTCACCACCTCCCACACATGGCAGTGCACATGATCATTGGTGGTAGAACATGTCCAAAACAACTTCACTGTCAAACATTGTCAAGCACTGAAAGAGTGGTAATCTAGATACGGCAGTTGCAGGGGTAAGTTTGGCTCATTGTGAACAATTCAGATGGAGGCGTCCACTATGTAACTTGAGCCTTATGTAGGGGGCATTATGCTTGTAAGGCCCCTTGACAACCGGGTTTTCCATCTTTTTACTACCTAGTTCACTAGAGTTTTACACAAGATAAGGTTTTACCCCTTCAGTTATAGGGAGTTAACAACCATTAAGCGCTTGGGAGACATTTCCTAAGTGTATTTTGAGGGCAAGTGAAAACCTTCTTGGTTTTTTCAGTGTAGCAAGAGGACACCTTATAAAGTGTAAAAAGTTGACAAGCCTTTCAAAAAATGTATGTGGAGGCACGCATTTCATAAAAAGCTCCCTCACTTATCATTTTCATTTCAACCCTCTCTACCTTAAGGTGGGTGAAGAGACTCTCCCATACTCTTCTTTGGGAAGAGGAGGCTCTTATAATAGAGCTCACCTCTGACAAGGTGCAGTAACCTTAGAGCATCTCTAGAGGTGCTGAGTCTGTGACCTTGTTTGTATTTGTCACATCTAAGTTTCAGTTTTTTAGTTTTTTCCAACCCCATCTATAAAACTAAAACTAGGACTGCAAACAAATAGGTGAGAGACTACTAATAGCGAGCCACCTGGACCGATGAAACTATCTAGCCAATCAGAAACAGGAAGCAGTCAATAAATATGACTCGATTGTACTTATTAGACTCTTTCCAGGGGCCCTGGAAGCTGATCATTTTTCCAGGGTCGCATCAGTCTTCCAGTGGATTTACTAGATATGACTCCTGCACCTCTTCCATGATTTTAAGTGTAGGGCCACATACTGAGCACTGGTGGAGATGCTCTATAGGAAGAGTCTCTTATTTGGGAAGAGGAGGCTATCATTTAGGAATGCTGACCGACGCATTTCTCTCTCTCTCTCTCTCTCACACACACCATATATTG
>Ga0209611_10002158_pt1 | contig 34525 bp, 30 predicted proteins | sample S1TSphgellanicum_3_FD_187693 | JGI IMG/M metagenome (GOLD analysis project Ga0209611, IMG submission 187693) | Host-associated microbial communities from peat moss isolated from Minnesota, USA - S1T2_Fc - Sphagnum magellanicum MG (SPAdes) (version 2) | ecosystem: Host-associated > Plants > Peat...
ATCGAGCGCACCCCACGGGCGATCTGCCTTGAATTCGTGCGAGCGAATGACCTTCATGCAACATGCCCTTGACTCTTGTTCCATGCCTCCGCTCGCCGAGCGGCGGCTTCCCGCCGGTCGCGAGATGCGTTGAGTCGCTGCTGCGCCGCTGCGACAATGTCGGGACGGGCGCGTTCCGGTCGCCCGGCGTCGAACGGTGGGGCCGGCGCATATTCGAGACCCAGCTGGACGGTTTCTGCAAAGTCCGTCCCCGCAATTTCACCGACGACCGTCAGCGCCATGTCAATTCCGGCCGTCACGCCGCCGCCGGTAATCACATTCCCGTCCCGCACGACGCGTCCGGGGTCCGCCAGCGCCCCGAAGATCGGCAGCATGTCTCTCCAAGCCCAGTGGCACGCCGCCCGCTTGCCTCGCAACAGGCCGGCGGCCCCAAGCAGGGTCGATCCCGTGCAGACGGACGTCACGTAACGCGCCTTCCCGGCCAGCCGCACGATGTTGCCGAAGGTGATGCCGCCATCCGCTTGGATTGCCTGACCCGTGGTCGAGGCGAGCACCAATCGCGCCCCGCGCAATCGCGCAAAGACTTCATAGGGTCCCGTGAAATCGAGCTGGGTCACGCGGGGATAGACGGCGAACACGATCGGAAATTCTGGTGGCATGACGCGAGCTCCTTTTTTGACCGGCTCATCGTAGGCAGGTATCGTAGTGGCGGCAATGACGCATATCCCTCGATTTCTGCCATGCCCCGCCCGATCGACTTTCTGATCTTTCCGGGGTTTCAACTGCTCGATGTGGCCGGGCCGATCGCGGCCTTCGAGGTCGCTTCTCGGTATTGCGCGGGGGCCTACTCGCTGCGGATCGTGGCAGAGTCACCGGGCATCGTGCCCAGCTCCGCGGCCGTCGGCATGCCGGCAGAGCGGTTCAACCCCAGACGCTCGCCAGACACCCTCGTGATAGCCGGCGGAGACGGCACCCGCATGGCCATGCGCAGCACAAAAACCGTTCGCTATGTGCAATCCGCCGGATGCCGAGCGCGCCGGGTCGCCAGTATCTGCTCGGGAACCTACTTATTGGCTGCCGCCGGGTTGCTCGATGGGAAACGAGCAACGACCCATTGGGGTTGTGCGGGAGATCTGGCTCGAAGATTTCCGCTCGTCAACGTGGAGCCTGATCACATTTTCGTCAAGGATGGTTCGGTCTGGAGCTCGGCCGGAGTCACCGCCGGAATCGACCTCGCGCTCGCATTGATTGCGGAGGACCTGGGAGAGCCGGTGGCGCGATTGACCGCGAAGCAGCTGGTCGTCTACTACCGCCGGCCCGGCGGACAGTCGCAGTATTCGGAACTCCTCGAGCTGGCACCGGATGGGATTCGGTTTGAGAAACTGATCGCATACATACGCACGCATCTTCACGAACCATTGTCCGTGGAAAAACTCGCCCGTCGGGCCGCCATGAGTCCGCGACATTTCGCCCGCACGTTTCGCGCCGAGATGGGCCTCACGCCGGCGAAAGTCATCGAACGCCTGCGCGCCGAAGCCGCCAGAGGAGCGTTTGAAAGTGGGGCCCGCTCGGTACAGTCCGTCGCTGCAAAGTATGGATTTGGAGACTCCGAACGTCTCCGGCGCTCGCTCATTCGACTCTATGGAGCGCCGCCGTCAGCCTGGAAGCGGAACACGCGCGAGCCCAATTCGGTTTCCAGGTAACTCACCGTCCGTTCCGGTGCCCGAGCTCGGCAGTGAACCGAACGATCCGGGAAGCTTTCTCGCGCTTCGCCCAGCCAAGATCGCACACCCTCGATAACAAGGCGGCACCCCGCGATCCGGCAAGGTGATATCGCCTTTTGCTGCAATCCGCCGACTCGTCACTCCCCCTCCCAATCGAACCGCCACACCGCGATGAGCGCAAACACCACGGACCAGCCGATTAGCACCGCCACCGGCAGGAGCGCCGCGTGGAACGGCAGCCCGCGCCAGGTCATCGCGTCGAGTCCGTCGACCGCCCAGCGCGTCGGCACGAACTCGCTGACGTTCTGCAGCCACTCCGGAAACAAGAAGGCCGGCACCCAGGCACCGCCCAACATGACGAGAATCAACGCGACGAGTATGGACAGCCCGCGAGTCGCGCCCACCGAGCGCCCGACGCCGGCGATCATCAGGCCCGTGGTCGCCGCCAGGATCGCGAAGGCGACCGCCACCGCCGCGAAGCCGGCGACGCTGCCCGCGATCCGCACGCCAAAGATCAGCATTGCGGCAAGATAAACCGCCGTGAAGATCAGCAACGCGATCAAGGTCGTGCCGACCACCCGGCTGCCGAGCAGCACGAACCGTGACAGCGGCGCAGCCCGCAGCCGGCGCCACACGCCCTGCTGGCGCATCAACAGCAGCGTGACGCCGGCGTCGATGCTCATGAAGAGTGTGAACTGCACCGTCATGCCCGCGAAGGAGTGCGCGTACGAGTTGTAATGCGGACCACTGCTCACCGCCGTATTCTTGAGGGTGAACGGCACGGGCTTCGCGTCGCGCGTCGCCTGCCGCATGACATGCTGCGTCAGCAGGCCCTCGACGATCGGGCGCACCAGCGGCTGCGATGGGTCGTAGAGCACTTCGACCGCGGGCTTGAGCGACGCCCCCGCCAGCGCCTCGCTCGCGGCCGCGCCGAAGCCCGGTGGGAATACGATGGCGGCCCGCAGCTTGCCGCTGCCGACCCGCTCCTGCGCCTCCTCGCGTGTCATTGAATTGATCACAAGCGAGGGGTCACGCCCAAGATCGGCGACGATCGCCGTCGACAGAGCGCTCTCATCCTGATCGACCACCGCCAGCGCCACCCGCGTCACCGGCGTGTTGTCGCCGTTGCCGCCGAACAAGAAACCGAAGAAACCCGCGATCAAGATCGGCGTGACCACGCTCACCACCAGCGCGCGGCGATCTCTGAAGAACAGCGCCAGGTCCTTGCGCACCAGCGCGCGAAATGCCGTCAGCGTGGAATTCATGAATCGCGCAGCGAGCGGCCGGTCAAGGAGAGGAAAACGTCCTCGAGATTGGCGCGTCGGCTGGTCAGTTCCCGGCAGCGGAACCCGCGCGCCGCCAAACGCTCCAGCACCTGTGGAGCAGCCGTGCCAAGATCGACTGCGGCCACGCTGAGCTCGAGTCCGGACAGTTCCACGCGCGTGATGCCCGTGAGGCCCTCGATCTCCGCAATCGCGTCGGCATCGGGCGGCGCCTCGTAGCGCAGGTTCAGCATGTTGGGCATCGGCGCGCGCGCCAGAAGCCCTGGCAGCGTGTCGTCCGCGAGCACCTTGCCGTGGTCGATCACCACCACCCGATCGCAGAGCCGCTCCACTTCCTCCATGTAATGTGTCGTGTACAGGAGCGTGCACCCCGCGCTCGCGAGCGCCCCGATGGTTTCGAAAATCGCATTGCGGCTCTGCGGATCGACGCCGACCGTGGGCTCATCGAGCAGCAGAATCTGCGGTTCATGCAAGAGGGCACAGGCGATGTTGAGCCGCCGCCGCATGCCGCCGCTGAACTCTTTCGGTGGATCGAGAGCCCGGTCCGACAGGCTGGTGAGTTCGAGCACCGCGTCGATTCGCAGCGCGAGCGCGCGCCCCGACAGTCCATAGAGCGCCCCGAAGAACTCCAGGTTCATGCGGGTCGGCAGATCGTCGAGCAGTGCAAGTTCCTGCGGCACCAGCCCGAGATTGCGCTTGGACGGATCCGCGCCGATGCCGAGCGCCGCGCCGCCGACGCTCACCGTGCCTCGATCCGGACGCATGAGGCCCGCCAGCATGCTGACGGTGGTGGACTTTCCTGCCCCATTCGGCCCGAGCAGCCCCAACACCGCGCCGGGCTCCGCCGAGAAAGAGATGTCCGCGACGGCGATGAGCGCGCCGAATCGTTTCTCGAGATGATCGGCGACGAGGCGCACGCGACGAATGGATCCTGCGATAAAGAATTGAACGCGGTCTAGAATAGCCAATATCTCGTACAATTGCTGCGCGAGGCAGCCATCCACTCATGCAGCAGCACGACGACATCCGTCATCTTCTGACCGAGCGCGGCATCGAGCACGTCAAGATCGGCGTGTTCGACACCGACGGAATCCTGCGCGGCAAATATGTGAGCCGCGATAAATTCCTGTCGGCGCTCGACAAGAATCTCGGATTTTGCGATGTGATACTCGGCTGGGACTCGAACGATCAACTCTACGACAACACCAAGTTCACCGGCTGGCACACCGCCTACCCCGATGCCGCCGTGCGGGTGCTGCCCGACACGCGCCGCGACATTCCCTTCGAGCCCAAGACCGTGTTCTTTTTATTGGAATTCGCGGGCCGCGCCGAATCGGTTTGCCCGCGCGGAACGCTGCGGCGCGTGCTCGCGCGGGCCGCCAATTCAGGCTACGAGGTCAGCGCCGCCGCCGAATTCGAATTCTTCGTGTTCGAGGAAACCCCCCAATCGGTCCGCGACAAGGGTTATCGTCATTTGAAAAACCTGACGCCCGGCTACTTCGGCTACTCGGTGCTGCGCAATTCGGTGCATTCGGATCTGTATCACGAACTGCTCGATCTCGGCCAGAAAATGCGCTTTCCGATCGAGGGCCTGCACACCGAGACCGGCCCCGGCGTACTCGAAGCCGCGCTCACCTATTGCGATGCCCTCGAGGCCGCGGATCGCGCCGCGCTCTTCAAGACCTATGCCAAGGTGCTCGCGCAGCGCCACGGCCTGATGGCGACGTTCATGGCGAAATGGTCGAACAGCGTGCCCGGGCAGAGCGGCCACCTGCACATCTCCTTGCGCAAGACCACCGGCGAGCCGGTCTTCCACGACGCGTCGAAACCGCACGAGATGTCCGACGCCATGCGTTGGTTCGTGGGCGGCCAGCAAGCGTTGATGCCCGAGCTGCTCGCCATGGTCGCGGGCACGGTGAACAGCTACTCGCGCCTCGTCCCAGGGTACTGGGCGCCGACCTCCGCGACCTGGGGCGTCGAGAACCGCACCACTGCGCTCCGCGTCATCCGCGGCGGCCCGTCGAGCCAGCGCGTCGAGTACCGGATCGCCGCCGCGGACATCAATCCTTACATCGCTCTCGCCGCGGCGATCGGCTCAGGGCTCTGGGGCATCGAGCACCGCATCGAGCCCGACGCGCCGATCGAGGGCAACGCCTACGACCGGCAGCATCCGCCAGAGCGACGCCTGCCCGCGACCCTGTTCGAGGCCGCAGAACGCCTGTCCGCCTCAAAGCCCGCCGAGGACTTGTTCGGCTTGGCATTCGTCGAGCACTATGCCGCCACTCGTCAATGGGAAGAGCGCGAATTCCGCAAGGCGGTCACCGATTGGGAGCTCGCCCGCTATTTCGAGATCATTTGAGACCGCACCAGCACCGAAGAGCCCATGACCGACACCCTCAAGACCATCAGCCCCGTCGACGGCCGCACATACGTCGAGCGGCCCCTCGACACCCCCGCCGGCATCGATCGTGCGCTCGAACGAGCCGCCCAGGCGCAGCCCGCGTGGGCCGCGCAACCGCTCGCCGCGCGCTGCGAGGTTCTCGGGCGCGCCGTCGACGCCTTCGTCGCCAAGGCCGACCCGATTGCCGCTGAAATCACCTGGCAGATGGGTCGCCCGATAAGTCACGCCCCCGGCGAGGTCCGCGGCTTCGCCGAGCGCGCCCGCTACATGCTGCAGATTGCCGCCCAAGCCCTCGCACCGATCGAGCCCATCGCGAAGCCGGGATTTCAGCGCCAGATCAAGCGCGTGCCGCTCGGCGTCGTGGTCGTCGTCGCACCCTGGAACTACCCCTACCTGACGGCGGTGAACGCCGTACTGCCCGCGCTGATCGCCGGCAACGCCGTCGTGCTCAAACATTCGCACCAGACCCCGCTCTGCGCCGAACGCTTTCTCGAGGCCTTCGCGAGCGCCGCGGTCCCCGCCGGCGTGTTCCAGTACCTCAATCTCTCGCACGCCGATACCGCACGCCTGATGGGCGACCGCCGGGTCGCGAGCGTCTGCTTCACCGGCTCCGTGCCCGGCGGGCGCGCGGTCGTGGCCGCGACCGCGTCCGGTTTCGCCACGTCCGGCCTCGAACTGGGCGGCAAGGACCCCGCCTACGTGCGCGCCGACGCCGATCTCGCCCACGCGGTCGACACCCTGACCGACGGCGCGTTCTTCAATGCCGGCCAATCCTGCTGCGGCATCAAGCGAATCTACGTGGCAGCCCCTCGCTATCAGGATTTCGTTGCAGGGGTCGTCAAGCTCACGGCCGAGTACCGCTTGGGCTCACCGCTCGATGCGACGACGACGCTCGGACCGCTGGTGCGCACCGCCGCGGCCGATGCCGTGCGCGCGCAGGTTCGTGATGCCGTGGCCCGCGGCGCACGCCAGTTGATCGATGAGGCAGCGTTCGCCGCGAGCCAGCCCGGAACGCCCTACCTCGCGCCGCAGGTGCTCGTCGACGTCGATCACTCCATGCCGATCATGCGTGAAGAGACTTTCGGCCCCGCGGTCGGCATCATGAGCGTCGGTTCCGACGAGGAGGCAGTGCGGCTGATGAATGACAGCGAGTTCGGTTTGACGGCGGCGATTTTTTCATCGGATCCGGTGCGCGCCGAGGCACTCGGCGACGCCCTAGAGACCGGGACCGTGTTTCTGAATCGCTGCGACTACCTCGATCCCGCGCTCGCCTGGACCGGCGTCAAGCATTCCGGCCGCGGCTGCACCTTGTCGAGCGTCGGCTTCGAATCTTTGACGCGGCCGAAATCCTATCACTTCAAGGTCACCCTATGAGCGAGGTCACCAGACCCAAGGTCGGCGCATGAGTGCGAGTTTGCGCGGCAATTGGAATTACCCCACCACGATTTGGGCAGGCCCGGGCCGGATCGCCGAACTCCGCGCGGCCTGCGAACGGGTGGGCATCAGGCGGCCGTTGATTGTCACCGATGAAGGGTTGGTCGGCACGCCGATGATCAAGAACGCGCTCGCTGCGCTCGAGGGCAACGCAGCGCTCCGGGACACCGCACCGATCGAGTTCGCCGCGGTGTTCGGCGCGGTGCGCGGCAACCCGGCGTTGAGTCACGTCGAGGCGGGTCTCTCGGCCTACCGCAGCGGCCGCCATGATGGGGTCATCGCGTTCGGCGGCGGATCGGCGCTCGACGCCGGCAAGGTCGTGGCCTTCATGTCGGGGCAAAGCCGCCCGCTGTGGGACTTCGAGGATATCGGCGACTGGTGGACGCGGGCGGACCCCGCCGGCATTGCGCCGGTGATCGCCGTCCCGACCACCGCCGGCACCGGCTCGGAAGTCGGCCGCGCCGGCGTCATCCTGAACGAGGAGACGCATCAGAAGAAGATCATCTTCCACCCGCAGATGATGCCGCGCATCGTCATTGCCGATCCCGAGCTCACCGTCGGGCTGCCGCGCGCAGTGACCGCCGCCACCGGCATCGACGCGTTCGTCCACTGCTTCGAGGCATACTGCGCGCCCGGTTTCCATCCGCTCGCGGATGGTGTGGCGCTCGAAGGCATGCGCCTGATCCACCGCTATCTGCCGCGCGCCTGCGCGAACGGCAAGGACATCGAAGCGCGCGCGCAGATGCTCGCCGCGGCTTCGATGGGCGCAACGGCCTTCCAGAAGGGCTTGGGCGGCGTGCACGCGATCGCACACCCGGTCGGCTCGTGGTTCAACACTCATCACGGGCTCACGAATGCGGTCCTCCTTCCCTACGTGATGACCTTCAACCGGCACGCGATCAGCGACAAGACCGACGTCATCGCGCGGGTTCTCGACCTGCCCGAGCGGGGCTTCGACGGTTTTCTCGCCTGGGTGCTCGCTCTGCGCACCGAGCTCGGCATACCGCACTCGCTCGCCGAGATCGGGGTCCACACGGACAACGCCGAGATCATCGGCCGTGAGGCGGCGCTCGATCCGTCGGCCTCCGGCAATCCCATCCCGGTCGATGCAGCCCGGTTGCAATCGATCTTTCGGGCCGCGGTGAACGGTACGCTCGGAGCCGTGGACAGCGCTGCGTGAGCGGTGCGCGGATCTTGGTCATCGACGGGAACGTCGCCGAGATTCGCGCCAAGTTGGTTGCGGCCTTGGGGTATGACTCGGGCGTCGGCTACGCGCGGACGCTGAAGGGCATCGACTCCTCGCTGCACGTCGATATCGTCACTCCCGCCGACGGCGCGCCGGAACTTGCCCAAGGTGTCGGTCTCGACACCTACGACGGCGCGACCATCACCGGATCGGCGCTCAACGTCTACCACGGCGGTGCGCCGGTCACCCGCCAGATTCAACTCGCGCGCGCCGTGCTCGAAGCCGGTGTGCCGCTATTCGGCAGTTGCTGGGGGCTGCAAGTGGCGGTGACCGCTGCGGGCGGCGAGGTGCGCGCGAATCCGCGCGGCCGCGAGTTCGGCTTCGGCCGGCGCATTCTCTTGAGCGACGCCGGCCGCGCTCACCGGTTGTTTGCCGGCAAGCCGTCCACCTTCGAGGCGCCCACCGTGCATCGCGATGAAATCGCCTCTCTGCCGCAAGGCGCCCTGATCCTGGCAGCCAATGACTTCGGCCTGCAGGCGGCCTCGTTCAATCACGCACGCGGCACGTTCTGGGGCGTGCAGTACCACCCTGAGTACACCTACCTGGACATTGCCGCGGCGGCCGAGCGCTACGGCAACACACTCGTCGCCGAGGGCATGTTCCGCGACGCGGCGGCGCTCGCCGAGTTCGCCGCCGATCTTCGCGCCTTGCAGGCGAATCCCGCCGATGCTGCACTCCTCTGGAAGCACGGACTCGGGTTGGCCATGCAGAGCGCGCCCATGCGCCTGCTTGAAATCCGCAACTGGCTCGAGGCCCAGGTGCAGCCGCGCGCGATGCGGCATCGCTAGTCGATTCGCCTCGTCGAGTCCCCTGCTGCAGTCGCGCGCGTTCGCGCAACGCTCGACATCGGCGTGTGCTCATGGTCCGCACAGAGCCGCAACAAATTGCACGCATAAACTGTAAATATTACTTGCAACCGGCACGAGAACAAAGTGACGCCGCGCGCCACGCAACGGAGTAGTATTGGCCAATCGAGCAGGCACCGGCCCGGTAGCCCTCCATTTGTCACAACGTCGCAGCGAATGACACCCGGTCGACACTCTTTCGACGGGAATTGCGGCGCACGCAGCGGAATGTGAAGTGCATCGCAGCCGCCTCTGCTCGAACATGCTCACTTGCATCAAGTGGCAAGAGTTTGCACGGCTAGTGTTTATACGGTAAACATTATCCTACGGTTCCAAATGCTTTTCGGAATCCGACATGGTGAGGGCTTAACGTGACAGCGAGCTCAATGCTTTTTGATGACTTCAAAACTTCCTACGAAAGGAGCGTGGCTGCGACGTTCACGCTGCAAGAGTTCTTCGAACTCTGCCGCAAGGATCCGATGACCTATGCGCTCGCGGCCGAACGCATCATCAAAGCCATCGGCGAGCCCCGGTTGGTGCAGACAAAATCCGACCCGCGGCTGCTGCGGCTGTTCGGCAACCGGACGCTGAAATACTACGATGCCTTCGCGGACTTCTACGGCATGGAAGGCGGCATCATCGAGGAGATCGTTTCTTTTTATCGCCACGCGGCTCAGGGCCTCGAGGAGCGCAAGCAAGTCCTCTACCTGCTGGGGCCGGTCGGCAGCGCGAAGAGCACGCTCGCGATCAAGCTGAAGAGTTTGATGGAGGTCTATCCGATTTATGTGTTGGTCGACGGCGATACCGGCGAGCGCAGCCCGCTGCTCGAATCGCCGCTCGGCCTGTTCAATCCTGAAAAGTTCGGGGCGCGTCTCGAGGGAGAATACGGGATCAGTCCCCGCTATCTCACCGGGCTGTCGAGCCCCTGGGCGCAAAAGCGCATGCAAAGCTATCACGGCGACCTGTCGCGGTTTCGAGTGCAGCGCATCTACCCGTCGGTGCTCAACCAAATAGCGGTCGCGAAGACCGAGCCCGGCGATGAAAACACCCAGGACATCAGCTCCCTGGTCGGCAAGGTCGACATGCGCAAGCTCTCCAAGTTGAGCCAGGACGATCCGGATGCCTACAGCTACTCGGGCGGCCTGTGTCTGACGACCCAGGGGTTGCTCGAGTTCGTCGAAATGTTCAAGGCGCCGATCAAGGTGCTGCACCCGATGCTCACTGCCACCCAGGAAGGCAACTTCAAGGGCACCGAAGGTTTCGGCGCGATGCCCTACCAGGGCACCGTGCTCGCGCATTCAAATGAAAGCGAGTGGAGAAAGTTCAGCAGCAACAAGGACAACGAGGCGTTCCTCGATCGCATTTGCATCGTCAAGGTGCCTTACTGCCTGCGCGTCACCGAAGAGGTGGCCATCTATCAGAAGTTGCTGCGCGAGTCGACCTTGGCGAAGGCTCCCTGCGCTCCCGGCACCTTGACCATGCTCGCGCGTTACATGGTGCTGTCGCGGCTCAAGACTCCAGCCAACTCCAGCATCTATTCGAAGCTGCGGGTGTATGACGGAGAGAATCTGCGCGAGTCGGACCCTCAGGCCAAAAGCGTCGCCGAGTACCGTGAAATGGCCGGTAGCGACGAGGGCATGAGCGGCTTCTCGACACGCTATGCGTTCAAACTCATTTCCAAAGCCTTCAATCGCGACGCCTCGGAGGAATCCGCCGATCCGGTCACGCTGCTCAAGGTCATCGAAGAGAGCATCGGCACTTCCGACTTCAGCCCCGACCTGCAGAAGGCCTGCACGGTGCACTTGAAGGAGTTCTTGATCCCCCGCTATCTCGAGGAACTCACCAAGGAGATCCAGGCGGCGTACCTCGAATCCTACGCCGACTACGGCCAGGAGTTGTTCGACCGCTACGTGGCGTTCGCCGACTTTTGGATCCAGGAAGAAGTCTATGTCGATCCCGCGACCGGAGTCGCCTTCGACAAGGCAGCGCTCAATTCGGAGCTCGAAAAGATGGAGAAGCCCGCCGGCATCGGCAATCCGAAGGACTTCCGCCACGAAATCGTCAATCACGTGCTGCGGGCCCAGAACAAGAGCGGCGGCGGAAAACTGATCTGGACGAGCTACCAGAAACTGCGCGAGGTGATCGAGAAGCGTATGTTCGCGGCAACCGATGACTTGCTGCCGGTCGTCTCCTATTTCGCCAAGGGCAGCGCAGAGGACGAGAAAAAGCACCAGGCATTCATCGCGCGGATGATCGTCCGGGGTCACACGCCGACTCAGGTGCGCCGTCAGGTCGAATGGTGGACCATGGCCCGGCGCCAGTGAGCCGAGACCCCGAACGGAAAGGCACACTTTGACCACCATCATCGTCGACCGGCGACCGGATAAGGGCAAGAGCACCCCGAACCGACAGCGCGTCTTAAAGCGCCTCGACGGCGCGCTCAAGGCCCAGGTCGACAAATTGGTCGCCCGGCACAAGTTGCAAGACTCGGACAAGGCCGTTGAGGTCACGATCGAGCGCAAGGACATCACCGAACCGCGTTTCATTCTCGACCCCGCTTCCGGCACGGTCGGCAGAATCATTCCGGGGAACGATCAATATCGAGTCGGCGATAAAATCCCCCGCAACCCCGCGCAAGGCCAGGGTGCCGGCAGCGGTCAGGGGGCCGGTGAGGGAGACAGCGACGAAGAGGACACGTTCCGCTTCGTACTCTCCCGCGAGGAATACCTGTCCCTGCTGTTCGACGAACTCGAACTGCCGCCCCTGCTGAAGAAGGATTTATTGGAGATCGACGAGACCCGGATGCGCCGCGGCGGTGTGGTGCGCTATGGGACCCCCGGCAGCGTGAGCGTCGCGCGCACGTTCAAGGCCTCCATCGGCCGGCGCCTGGCCGCGGAGGCTCAGTACCTGGAAGCTCTCGAAGAGGCCGAGGCCGCTCTCGCGATCGCCCGGGCGAGCGGCACGCCCTCTCGCGTCGAAGTCGCGGAACTCGAACTTGAGGAAGTGCAGCGCCGCGGCGCCGAGATTCCCTTTTTGGATCCGGTCGATCTTCGCCACCGCAGCCTCGTGGAGGTACAAGTCCCGCGCACCGCAGCGGTGATGTTCTGCCTCATGGACGTGTCGTCCTCCATGGATGAGAAGCGCAAGGACTTGGCGAAGCGCTTCTTCACGCTGCTCTATTTGTTCCTGACCCGCAAGTACAAGAAAGTGGATCTCGTCTTCATCCGCCACACGGATCAAGCTCAGGAAGTCGACGAGGACACCTTCTTCAACGGCACCCAGGCGGGCAGCACCAAAGTACTCTCCGCTCTCGCCAAGATGAGCGAGATCATCGGTACACGATTTCCCGCTTCCCATTACAATATCTTCGGCGCGCAGGCGAGTGACGGCGACTCGTTCGGCGGCGACTCGACCGAGTCGTCCGCCTATCTGCTGTCGCAATTACTGCCCTTGTCGCGCTACTTCGTTTACGCCGAAGTCGGCGACGGCGCAGGCAGCGGCTCGACCAATCTGTGGACGGCCTATCGGGCGATCGAAAGCGACCATTTCAACATGGCGACGGTGAGCGCCCGCAACGAAGTGTATCCGGCGCTCGCGAAGTTGTTTCAAAAGGAGCAGCAAGTCTGAGTACCGGACGCGCAAGGTCTATGCGAGAACTACGTAACCTCAGCGGCAGCGAGTGGACCCTGGACGATCTCATCGCCATCGAACACGCGTGCGCCGAGCATGCGGCGCGCTACTCGCTCGACACCTTTCCCAACCAATTGGAAGTCATCACCAGCGAACAGATGCTCGACAGCTATGTGTCGAGCGGCTTGCCGGTCAATTACGGGCACTGGAGTTTCGGCAAGCATTTCTTGATCGAGAACGCCAAGTACCGCACGGGCGCGAACGCCCTCGCCTATGAGATTGTGATCAACACCAATCCGTGCATCGCGTTTCTGATGGAGGACAACTCCCTCGCCATGCAGGCACTCGTCATTCCCCATGCCTGCTTCGGGCACAACAGTTTCTCCAAGGGAAACTATCTCTTCCGGCAGTGGACGCAGCCCGACGCCATCCTCGATTACATGCTGTTTGCGCGTAACTACGTCGCCGATTGCGAAGAGCGCTACGGCTTCGACAAGGTGGAACAGACCTTGGACGCGCTGCATGCGCTGCGCGACCAGGGACTCGACAAATACAAGCGGCCGCGAAAACTCGATACGCGCAAGGAACGGGCCGAACAAGCCAAGCGGCTGTCTGAAGCGCAGGAAACGATGCGCCAGGCCGAATACTACAGCCTGGTGCCGCAGGCGGCGAAGGCCGCCAAGACCGATGCGGTGTTCCCGGCGAGTCCCGAAGAGAATCTGCTCTATTTCATCGAGAAGCACGCCCCCAAACTCGAGCCATGGCAGCGCGAACTCGCCCGCATCGTGCGCAAGATCGCCCAATATTTCTACCCGCAGCGCCAGACTCAGGTGATGAACGAAGGATGGGCGACGTTCTGGCACCATCGGCTCATCAACGACATGTACGATGCGGGACAAATCGACCAGGGCATTCTGCTCGAATGCCTGCACTCCCACACCAACGTCATCAAGCAGCGCGAATATTCGAGCCTCAATCCGTATGCGCTCGGCTTCGCCGCCTGGAATGAGATCAAGCGCGTCTGCGAGAGCCCGACGGACGAGGACCGGGAATATCTGCCGGACATTGCCGGCAAGGATTGGCTCAAGACTTTCCACGACACCATGCAGGACTACCGCGATGAGAGCTTCCTGCTGCAGTTCCTGACGCCGAAGTTGGTGCGCGATTTTCGCTTCATGAATATTCAGAGCCGCGAAGGACTCGATCACTGGAACGTCGCGAACACGGCCGGACCGGAGGACTTCAAGTCCATCCGGACCGAGCTCTCGGCCGCCTACCGCCTCGAAACCTCGATGCCGGAGATATCGGTCGTGCGTTATGCGCACGACACTGACCGCAAGCTCGTTCTGCAGCACCAGAGTTACGGCGGCAAAATGTTGCTCAAAGCCCAAGCCGAGCAAACCTTGAAGCATCTACGGATGCTGTGGGGTTTCGATGTGTCGCTCGAAACCGTCGATCAGAGCGGACGGACACTCGCGGCGTTCGGCTAGCGCAACGCAGATTGCCCGCGCGACGCGGCACACGGATCACGCCGGCTGCTGCGGCTGTACCCGGCCAATTCCTGCGCCAGGTGACCGAACAACAGCCGGATGCGCCGGCTGTTTCGTAAGTCCCGATGCATCGCGAGCCACATGTCGAGGGAAAACAGCAATCGCGAGTGCAGAACCGGGACGAGATTCTTATCGCGCCGCGCGATGCCGAGTTGGCAGATGCCGATCCCGAAACCGGCGCGCAGCGCCGCGAGCTGCGCGTGGTCGCTGTCGCAGCGGAAAGCCAGGTCGTTACGCGACAGAGTGACGCCCGATAGCGCGAGCGCGCGTGCCGGGGCCGGATCACGGTCAAACCCGATCAGGGCGTGCGAGCGTAAGTCCTCCATACCGAGCGGGGTAGCGCGCGCCTTCAAATAGCGGCGATGCGCGTAAAGTCCGATGTCGACCGGGCCGATGCGCTTGGCGATGAGCGCGTCCTGCGTGGGTCTCACCATGCGCACGGCGATGTCCGCTTCACCGCGCAGCAAATCCTCGTTGCGATTGGTGAGGACCAATTCGAGCGCGATCCGCGGGTGACTTTTGTGAAACCGCGCCAGAATTGCCGGCAGCACCTCGCCGCCGATGACGTCGCTCGCCGTGATCCGCACCGTTCCGCTGTCGGCGTCGGCTTCGCCGGATGCGGCACGCTCCGCCGCCTCGGCGGCGGCGGCCATGGTTTCGGCCGCGCCGATCAGGCGCAGTGCCGCCTCCGTCGGCGCAAGGCCATCGAGCGAACGGGTAAACAGGCTGACCCCCAAGCATTCCTCGAGAGCCGCGATCTGACGGCCGACGGTGGGTTGTGTCTTAGCCAGCGTGCGCGCAGCCCCCGACAAGCTTCCTTCACGCATCACCGCGAGGAAGGAGCGGAACAGATGCCACTCGGGTGGGCCCTTCGGGTTCATGCTGGTAGCCATACAAAATCGTATAGTGATAATGCCTTCTTAGGCAATTGGCGTTTAGGGCAAGGCAGCCTAGCATGCTCTCCATCGCAACGATCAGGAGACTCTCGATGGTCAAAGATTGGCTCTACTCCGCACTCGCCACCGCTCCCCTTGTTCTCCAGGATGCAACCGCGACAGTGCAACCGACGCAGCGGCAGCCGAGCCCGGCCCAGCAAACTCGCTTCCTTACCGTCGCAGAGGGCCGGATCGCCTACGACGACACCGGCGGCGATGGTCCCCTGATTCTTGCCATTCCCGGAATGGGCGACCTGAGGACGGAGTATCGACGGTTGCGTCCGGCATTGACGGCCGCGGGTTACCGCGTCGTGACCATGGACGTGCGCGGCTTTGGCGAAACTTCGGCGCGGTGGAGTGATTATTCCGCGCATGCGGTCGGCCGCGATGCGCTGGCGCTGCTCGAACATCTCGGTCGCGGACCCGCCGTCATCCTGGGGAATTCTTTCGCAGCCGGATCGGCGCTGTGGGCGGCGCACGACGCACCGACGCAGGTGCGCGGAGTCGTGCTGCTCGGCCCCATCGTGCGCGACGGCAAACCGTCATGGTTTGGGCGCATCGCACTCGATGCAGGGTTTGGGGGACCCTGGCGGGTGTGGTTCTGGACAACCTACTGGAACTCACTCTTTCCGACGCGAAAGCCCGCCGATCAAACCGAGATCAAACGATCCATCGCACTCAATCTACGGGACCCGGAGCGCATGTCGGCGCTTCGCACCATGATAAGTTTGTCGAAAGCCGATACCGAAGCGATCCTCCCGAACAGCCGGGTGCCGGCATTGGTCGTGATGGGAACCCTCGACCCCGACTTTCCCGATGCGCGGGCAGAGGCCGGCTGGCTGTCGGCGGTGCTTGGCGCCCCCAGCGTGCTGATCGACGGCGCGGGCCACTACCCACATACCGAAATGCCGGAGCAAGTCGCGCCGGTGATCATATCCTTCATCGAAGACCTGGAGCCGGCGCACCCACCGGCAGAGTGACGAGCATCGGCATGAAATGCATGATGATTGACATGCATATCGATGATACTTATCATCGATACTTAGCCAGGAGAAACCCATGCCGCGCGTGTCGCGCGAACAAACTGCCCATTACCGGCGCGCGGTTCTGGAGGCGTCGGCGCGCCTGTTTCGGGAACGCGGCTTCAAGGGTGTCAGCGTCGCGGATTTGATGGGCGCCGCCGGGCTCACCCACGGCGGCTTCTATGGACACTTCGATTCGAAGGACGCGCTCGCCGCGGAGGCCTGCGCGCTCGCCTTCGGCGAAGGTGTCGACAAGTGGAAGCGCCGCGTCGCCGGCAAGCCCGACGCGGCAGCGCAGCGGCGGGCGCTCGTTGATGGCTATCTCACCCCTCGAAGCCGCAACGACCCGGGGAGCTCGTGTCCGACGGCTGCCTTGGTCAACGACGTCGCCCGCGAGGCCCACGATTCGCCGGTTCGAGCGGCATACCTTGCCGGCACGCAATCACTGCTCGAGATCCTCCTGTCGATCCAGAAGACCGGCGATGCGGCGCTCGATCGAAGTCAGGCGCTGGCCGACTTCGCGACGATGGTCGGCGCCATCGTGATTGCCCGCGCCACCGCCGGCAATCCACTGTCGGATGAGATCCTCGCCGCCGCCCGCGACCGACTCGACTCGGTGCCGGCCGCTGCATCGCGGACCAAGCACCGCACGAAGGCCTGACATGTTTGCGCTCCTCGCCTCACGCTGGTTCGAACGGCGCGGCCTGCACTACGCGTGGGTCGTCATGTCCGTCATTTTTCTCACCATGCTCATGTCCTCCGCGGCGCTCGGACTGCCCGGCGCGTTCCTGCGGCCTCTCGGCCAGGAATTCGGCTGGAGCACCGGACAGGTGTCGACCGCGATCGCGGTGCGATTCGCGCTCTTCGGGTTGATGGGGCCGTTCGCCGCCATCCTGATGCAACGCTACGGCCTGCGCCGGGTGGTCTGCATCGCCCTCGTGCTGGTGTCAATGGGTCTGCTGCTCGCCACCCGCATGACCCGATTGTGGCAGCTGTTCTTGCTGTGGGGCGTGATGCTCGGCTTGGGCTCGGGGCTCACCGCACTGGTGCTGGGCGCGATGGTCGCGAACCGCTGGTTCGAGCGACGGCGCGGCCTCGCGCTCGGCATCCTCACCGCGAGCTCGGCAACGGGGCAGCTCATATTCCTGCCGCTCGCCGCATCGCTCATACAGCACCACGGATGGCGCGTGGCGGTGCTGCCCATCGCGACCGGTTGCCTGCTCGTCGCGGCACTCGCGTTCAGCTTCCTGCGCGATCGGCCGGAAGAGGTCGGCCTGACCGCGTTCGGCGCGACACCGGCCCCTGAGGCGCCTCGCATGGCACCGGGTGCGACCATTGCGGGGGTGACGCTGACGGCGACACCCGTGCCCACCGGCGCCGGGCGGCCCCGGTTCACCGAACCCCTCAACGCGCTCGCCGAGGTGTCCCGCAGCTCGACCTTCTGGGTACTCTTCGGCACCTTCTTTGTTTGCGGCTTGAGCACCAGCGGACTGATCCAAACGCACTTCATCTCGCTGTGCGGCGACTACGGGATGGCGGCGGTACCGGCCGCATCGGTCCTCGCGATGATCGGCGCGTTCGACTTCGTGGGTACGATTGCTTCGGGGTGGCTGTCGGACCGATTCGACAACCGCAAGTTGCTCTTCTGGTACTACGGCCTGCGCGGCTTGTCCCTCTTGTGGCTGCCGCACTCCGACTTCACGCTGTACGGCCTGACGTTGTTTGCCATGTTCTACGGCCTCGACTGGATCGCAACCGTGCCGCCCACGGTGAAGCTCGCGGGCGCGGCCTTCGGCAAGGAGCGGGGGGCGATGATCTTCGGCTGGATTTTCGCGGGCCACCAGCTCGGGGGCGCGGCCGCGGCTTACGGCGCCGGCTTGACCCGAACGCTCATGCTGTCATATAGCCCGGCGATATATGCCGCGGGTCTCGCCTGCATCGTCGCGGCCTTTGCAATCTTCTTGGTGCGGCGGCCCGAAGTGGCCGCGCAATCTAAGAGCGCATCGGCATTGCCCGCGTGAACTTGCCGCGCCACCCCTTCGGCTGACGCGGACGGCAACGCTCGAGCCGGCTTGGGTCCGGCAGGCGGCCATGTACGGCATTGCATCGACACCGTATGCTCGAACGGCGTCGCAGCCAGGCGCCCAAGGACCCCGCCGCCCCATGCCGACCCCCCAGCACTCAGCCAACTGGTCCTCGCAACTGGCGGTGTACTTAGGAACCGTCGGGGCCGCGGTGGGCCTCGGCACGATCTGGCGCTTTCCCTATCTCGCCGGAACGCTGGGCGGGGGCACCTTCATCAGCGCGTTCGTGCTCGCGTGCCTGTTCATTGCGGCGCCCTTGCTGGTGGCGGAATTCATGATCGGGCGGTATGCGCACGTCGCCCCGACGGCCGCCGCCGGCGTGATGGCGGCGGACATCGGTGCTTCGCGCCGATGGAATGCCATCGGAATCATCGGGACCACCGCCTCATTCCTCATCGGCTCGTATTACACCATCGTCGCCGGCTGGGTCGTCGCCTATGCCTGGAAATGTGCGCGGGGGGTGTTGGACGGATTGTCGCGGCCGGCGGTGCAGGCCGAGTGGCAGGGTTTCACCGCCAATCCCTGGCAGATCCTCGGCTGGCAGATCCTGTTTCTCGGTGCCGTCGCATTCATATCGGGCCGGGGCATCGGCCGCGGCATCGAAATCGCCAGCCGCATCCGCGCGCCTGCGTTGTTGGTTCTGCTATTGGTGCTCGATGGCTATGCGCTCGTCACCGGCAATGTGGCGCAGACCGTGCGCTTCGCGTTCGCTCCCCACTTGAGCGCGATGTCGGGCGGAGTGGTGCTCGCCGCCATCGGCCAGGCGTTCTATGCGACGGGGGTTGGGCAAGCCATGATGATCGCCTATGGCTCGTACATGGCGCGCGACGCTCCATTGGTCCGCCCTGCGCTCGTCGTGGTGGGCTCCATCCTCGTCGTGTCGCTGCTGGCAACCCTGCTGGTATTTCCGCTGGTCTTCCGCTTTCACATGAATCCGGCAGGCGGTCCCGCGCTGGTCTTCGACGTGCTGCCGACCGCATTTGCCGTCATGCCGGGCGGCCGCCTGATCGGGACGATATTTTTCTTGCTGCTGATCCTGGCCGCGTTGACGCCCACGCTCGGCGTCTGCGAACCCGTCGTCGCCTGGTTCCAGGCCCGTGGACTGCGTCGCAGTGCCGCCGCCGCCGCGACCGCGGCGTCGATGTGTCTCGCGGGCGTGGGCTCGGTTTTGTCGTTCAACGTACTCGCCGGCTGGCACCCGCTGGATTTTATCCCGCTGCTCGCCGGCAAGACCGTATTCGAGACCGTCGATTTCGTGTCCGGCAACCTCCTGCTGCCGCTGGGCGCGGTACTCACCTGCCTGTTCACCGGATGGCGGCTCGACCGCGCGAAGTTTGCCGCGGAAGTGGGCGGCGTCACCGCGGTCACCTGGAAGGTGTGCCGAATACTGCTTCGGTACGTGTGCCCGGTTGCCATCGTGGCGGTGCTGGTGGTGGCGCTGCTGCCGGGACGCCGCTGACGCGACAGGCGCGTTCCGCCAAGGCTCGTCACGCGCCGACCTCAACTGCAAGTGGGACACAAGGAAACGTTGCAGCGGATTGTGTCCCAAATCCATCAGCATGCGCGTGAGCAGATAGACGCGCGGAACAATGCTCGACAGGTCGGCATTATCGTCGACGCTGTGCGCCCCGTCGCCACGCATGCCAAAACTGTCGATGGACGGCGTTCCCGCCTCCGCCGCGAACGCCACATCCGAGGAGGAACCCGCGGAAACGGCGGACAATGTGTCTCCCAGTTCGGCATAGAGCTTTTGCGCACGCGCGAACAGGGCGTCGGTTGACGGGCTGCGGGCCCACGGCGGGAAGTTTCGCACCATCGTCGCCTTGACCTGAACGTCCGGAATCATCATGTTTGCCGCGACCTTCTGCAATTCTCGCTCGACGCGATCGAACTCCCCGGCAGTAAATGCCCGCACGTCCGCCTTGACGATTGCATAGTCCGGAATGACGTTGATCGTTTTACCGCCGTTGATGATCGTGACATTCACGACGGCGGGCGCCGCCGCAGGCACGATTTCGACGGCCGCGCCCACGCTCTCGAGTTCAGGTTTCAGGACCTTGACCATCGCCGCCAGGCCGGCCGCATCCCCGTCCCGGAATCTATCTGCACGCGTTGCTGTAACAGCGATCGCGCGGACGGCTCGCAGGCTTTGGCGGCCATCAGAACCTTGTTGTTGGGTGCGCCGCTTGCAGAGGACGCCATCGTCAGGACGCTGGCAACCGCGAACAGGCACAAACCCACGGCATTCCACGTCATCGATGTCTCTTGGGCATGCGGCCCGTTCGCATGCGATAGTTGCTTTGCATCAATTTAAGTAAGGAGCAGCCGCGATGCAAGAGATGACGGATATCGACGGAGTCGATGAAAGCTTGACCCGGCGCGAGTTTCTGGCGGCCGGTGCCGCCGTGGGCGCGGCGGCTTTACCGGTGTTTGCCGCAGCAGGGTTTGCGGCGCCTGCTCGGCCGAGTTCGGTGGACTTGCTGGTCATGGGGCCGGACATCGTCACATTCGACGACAAGGATACCGTCATCATGGACGGCGCGATCGCAGTGAAGGGCAATGCCATCGTGTGGATCGGGAAGGCCGGCGACGCCGCGACGCTGTTCAAGGCGACGGACACCGTGAATGCGTCGGGACAGATCGCGATGCCGGGAATGACGGATACGCACTACCACACGGCGCAGCAGTTCCTGCGTGGGGTGCATCGCACGACGCACCGCAAGGGACCGAGCTGGAAGAAGATTCTGATCCCCTTCGAGAGCGGCCTCGATGAGCACGACGTGTACAACAGCGGCATGGTCGGGTACACGTCGATGATCAGTTCCGGGACCACGTGCTTTTTGGAAGCAGGCGGACCCCATCCGGACATGATGGGCAAGGCCGCGGACGAGGTGGGGATTCGGGGCAGGATATCGCTCAACACCTGCGATATGGACGGAGATGGCGGGCCCCTGCCGAAGTCTCACATCATGACCACGAGCCAGGCGCTCAAGGAGAGCGAGGCGCTGGTGAAGCGTTGGCAGGGGAATTCGCGGGTGAATGCGTGGCTCTCGCTGCGACAGATCCTGGTGAATACGGAAGAGCTGCGGATTGGCATGTCAAAACTGGCCGACGAGCTCGATACGGCGATCCATACACATCTGTCGGAAGGGACCTATGAGGTCGACTACACGATGGAGAACTACAACCTGCGTCCACCGCAGTACTTCGAGAGCATCGGAATCTTCAACAGGCGAATGCACTGTGCGCACTCGATCTATCTGACGCCGGCGGACGTGGATTGCTATGCGAAACACGATGCTTCCGTCGCGCACTGCGCGTTCAACAACTACAACGGCGGACCACAGCGCATGCTGGACATGGTGCGGGCAAAGATTCGAGTCGGATTGGGGACGGACGGACCGAACTCGAGGGGCACGCTGGATTTATTTCAGGTCAGCCACTATGCGGTGCTTGGCCAGCAGATCGGGTATGCCACCGCATGGCACGCGCCGGCGCAGATCACCTACTCCGACATGTTGAAGCATGCTTGCCGTGGCGGCGCGAACGCGGCGCATCTGGGTGACCGGACAGGAAGCCTCGAAGTCGGGAAGCTTGCGGATATTGTGCTGGTCGGGCATGACGACCATGACCAGTTCACGAGCATGGACCCTACGATCACGCTCGCGCAGAACGTGATCGGCCATCACGTGCGGACCACGATTGTAGACGGCAAGGTGGTGATGAAGGATCGCGAATTTCTCACCGTGGATGTCGATAAGCTGCGCGCGGACGTGAAACAGCGTTACCCCCGGATGATTGACCGGTATGAAAAGGCCATACAGCTGACCAGCGGCTAGAGCAGCTCGATCTCGACGAAGCGGAATTCATACGGGTTGATATTGACCACGTTGTGGGCGACGCCCGCCGGTCGTGCGTAAGACGCGCCGACTTCGAGTCGCGCTTCCCTTGCGCCCGCGGGTTCCTCCAACCGTAGCGTGCCGCTGGTCAGCGGCACCACGACATAGTCGTGGGCGTGCACGTGGTCTCCGGTGTCGGCGCCGGGCGCAAAGCGCCATTCGGTGACCATGACGCGGTCATTTTTGACTTGCAGCAGGGAAGTGGCCTTCATGGCAGGATTATGCACTAACCCCGCATCCATGGTCGCATCACCCGCCGCACGGGCGCGTTCACGGTCGGAGCAATGCTGGGATCTATCAGCTGCCTTCGTCGCAGATGGCGTAATGCGGTCTGCACCGTCGATTTTGACAACCCAGTTTTTGCCGCGATGGTCTGCAGACTGACTGAAACGGTGTCCCGCCGCGCTTTCGCGGCCTGACGAATCAGGAATAGATACACCACAAACGTCGCCGGTCGTCGGTCGTGGCCTACGAGGTCCGGCATCAAGACGTCAATGACGTACGAGTCGATGGATAGACGCTCCATGCTGGTAAATACTATAGTAATGATTGGGTTCGCGATGCATCGCGTCGCGTTAGCATACGGCTACAGTGAGCCAAGGCGGGTCCCCACAATGATAACCCAACTCAAGTTTGTTGGTATTCCGACCAGCGATCAAGATCGTGCACTCAAGTTCTATACCGAGAAGTTGGGCTTTGAGGTCTCAACGGACCAGGTCTTCAACGATAAACAGCGTTGGATAGAGCTTCGAATCGCCAATTCCGCCACGAGAGTCGTGCTCTTCACCCCGGACGGACACGAAAATCGGATCGGAACATTCTTCAACGGATCGTTTGCCTGCGACGACGTATCGGCGACCTATCGACAACTCAAATCGCGCGGCGTCGATTTCATTTCCGAGCCTCAGAAGCAGCCATGGGGCGAGTTCGCCATCTTCAAGGATCCCGACGGAAACCAATTCGTGCTCTCATCCTCCTGACCATGACCGCCCACCATCCGAATCGATAAAATCGGTCCGCGAATGTCGATTTTCCGAGCTTTCGGGCGTCATTGGACTGCGAACTACACGTTCCAGCGCAAACAGGAGGAGACGACCATGCAGTACATGCTCTTGATTTATGGTGACGAGGCAGTCTGGGCCAACATGCCCGAGGCGGAGACAAAGCGAACGATGCAGGCCTACGTAGAATATTCAAAGGCGCTCGCCGACTCGGGTATTCTGCGTGGTGGCTCGGAACTGGCTTCCGTCGGCTCCGCCACGACAGTGCGTGTACGTAACGCGAAGGTACTCACCACCGACGGTCCGTTTATGGAGACGAAAGAGCAACTAGGCGGATACTATTTGATCGAGACAGCGAGCCTCGACGAAGCAATCAAATGGGCCGCGAAGATACCATCCGCCGCCTTTGGTTCGATCGAAATTCGACCGCAAACTGCAAACCAGGCACTCTCGCAAGTGTAGGCGCCCGCGGGGCCGCACCGTGGAGCGATGAACAAGAGCCATGCTGGCGCAAGCGCTTGATGCCTTACACCGGCGTGACGGGGGCCGTCTTCTCGCTCTCTTGATCCGGCAATTCCGGTCGTTCGACGTTGCCGAGGATGCCCTGCACGATGCCTACGCGAAGGCGTTGCAGTGCTGGCCTGCGGATGGCGTGCCCGACAATCCGGCGGCCTGGATCGTAACGGTGGCGCGCCGTTGCGTGCTGGACCGGCTCAAACATCAACGCCGGAACGTCTCCTTCGAATATGCACCGGTTGCGACGGTCGACGCGCCCGACATTGCCGGCATGGCCGAAGAACGGAGCCCGATCCCGGACGAGCGGTTGCGACTTATCTTCATGTGCTGCCACCCGTCACTCGCACAGCCCGCGCAGGTTGCGCTCACATTACGGAGTCTCTGCGGCCTGACGACCCGGGAGATAGCCCGCGCCTTTGTCGAAACGGAATCGACTACCGCCCAGAAGCTGACTCGTGTGAAGCGGAAGATTGCTCAGGCCGGAATCTCATACGAATTGCCCGATCCGGACGAGTTCGTTGCCCGGCTTGCCTCGGTGTTGGCCGTAATATATTTCGTGTTCAACGAAGGATATGTGGCCAGCAGCGGAAGCCACTTGTTGCGCCCGGACTTGTGCACGGAGGCCATAAGGCTAGGTCGGCTTCTTCATGATTTGTTGCCGGAGCAAGCCGAGGCCGCCGGCCTGTTGGCATTGATGCTTCTCCATGAATCCCGGCGTGCAGCGCGCACCGACGCCGACGGTGCCCTTGTCGTTCTCGAGGACCAAGTCCGTTCAAGGTGGAATCAAGCGCAAATCGCCGAGGCGACGGCGATTCTTGATGGCGCGTTATTGCAACGTCGACCGGGACCTTACCAAATTCAGGCGGCAATCGCCGCACTGCACGCCCGTGCGCCAACGGCAGCCGAGACCGATTGGATGCAGATTTACGCCCTTTACAGCGCGTTGCTACGTCACCTGCCGACTCCCGTGGTCGAACTGAACGCAGCGGTGGCTCTTGCAATGAGTACATCAATTGACGATGCATTGAAGTGGATCGATCGCATCGAACAATCCGGTGCGCTCGACCAATATCATCTGTTGCACGCCGCAAAGGGCGATCTTCTCAGACGCAGCGGCCAGACGGACGCCGCTCGCGCTCACTATCTGAAGGCGAGGGATCTTGCCAAGAACCGAGGTGAACGTTGCTATTTGGAGCGGCGCATACTCGAGCTATCCGCGGCACAGTAGACGCGTTTTTGGGACCCGAACGCAGTTGGGCCGCCCATGTGCGGCAGCTGGGAGAGCATGTTTGCGGACGTGTTATGAAAAATTCATGCGGCTGCCATATTTCAACGGGGTCGCCGGACTACGGTGGAGGATAGTGTAAAGCGTGGAGTGGCCGCGGGAGGTCCCGCCGAGCAAGGAGCAGTTGGATGTTGGGGGATAATTCGAGGTCAATGAGGGCGACCTTGGGCTGGCGGCGCTGGATCGCAATGGCCGCCTTGAGCACCGCGATGCCCCTGGCCGCACAAGCTTCGGTCATTGCAACATTTGACTGGGTAAGCGGCGGCCAAACGCCGGAAAATCCGGTTTCAGCGCAGACCACCACGCCGAGTGGCACCCTGGAGTTGTTGCTGTCGTCATTCGCACTCACCTCCACAGGTACCGGCAACTTCGGGCCGAACTACTACACGAGTGGTAGCGCGACGACCGCAACCATCGTCGCTTTCTCGTACACCGCTGGGAACGGTCTGACCGTCAGCCAATCAAATCTGAGCACGACTACCTTAAGCTCAACGATTTGGGCGACCAGTGCTTCGGACAAACCATACAGTGGCACTCCGACCGGATACTATTTGATCAGTGCCTTCAACGTTTCGGGCACGACGCCGGAGAGTTCGCCATTCCAGATTGCGAACGGCGCCGGTACCGCTAATGCGAACTATGCGAATGGCATTGGAAATGCGGACAATACCTTCAATGCGGCTGGTTCCATACCCGCCATCACCGACGGAGGCTACTGGGAACTCCAGTCAGTAGTGCCGCTGCCGTTGACGTTGCCCCTGCTACTGTCTGGCATCGGTGCACTTGGAGTTTTTGCTCGACGCCGCAAGTCTTAAACGGCTCGCCAATCAACGTCTGCGGACGCAGTTGGTCGCGCGAGCACTTTATTATTTAGCCCGCTTGCAGCTGATGGCGAACTGCCAGTATCAGTACCACGGCATCCGACGGCACCCAGCGATACTTGGCTTCCCGGCGTCCATCCTCGGCCTGGCGGCCCAGCAGAGGATGATCTGCAAGCAAATCAAAGGCGCCGAACACTGAGCGCTCGGACTTGACGTGCACTTGCTGGCGTCCGCGGACCCAGATTACGGATCCCCCGGATAGCGGACATCGACGCGGGCACCCGCCGTAACAGACGACAACAGTTTTTCACAAAGTCACGACAGTTAAATATGACGGCGTGGCGTACGATTCAATGAACCGGGGAATTTGTTGCCAGCGTCAAGATTGGGCTCAAGTGCTGCATTGCTGGTTTCCGGTGCGGACTTACACAAAGGATGTGTTCAATTGCGACTAAAATCTTCGATTAGGATTCATACCAAGATGAATCCTCGCAATGCGCGGAGTCCGGCCGCTGGCATCCTGGCCGGCCTGCTCCTGAGCGCGTGCGGCAGCGGCGGGGGCAGCAACGGCAATCCGACACCTTCGCCAAAGGGCTCCTATGATCTTCAGGTGGCAATGACAGCGCTGGTCAACAGCGGCCTGAGTACTAATGTAAATTTATCCGGTACGGCGATCGTCAATGGCACTTCGAACCCGTTTACCGGCACGGGAACCTTGACGCTGAGTGCAAGCGTCAGTGGAATGTTCAACGGAACGACGGCGCAACTGCAAACCCAGAGCATCTCTGGAACGGTCACCGTTGCAGGGCAGACATCGCCGTACAGCTCCTCCGTCGTGAATGCTTACGAACCCGCAACCGCTGCGATCGTGGGCGAGTCGCAGAGCACTGAATTCGATGTTGCCCAGCAGCCCATCGCGATTCCTACGGTGGTTGGAACATCCGTCACGATGCTGGGAACACTGAGTCGGTACTCTGACAGCACCCTGAGCGTTGCGCTGGGCACCGTGCAAGTGAGCGTCGCAGTCATGTTGATCCCCGTTGATCCTGGCAGCCCAGAAGTCGTGCAGTTCACTTACAAGGTCTTTGACACAAACCAGGCGCTCGTTGAGACCGATACCGTCAGCTACAACCTTACCGAAAACAACCTTCTTTCATTCAACTCGGCTGCGACACAAAACACGTCGGGGACACTGACTGTCACGCCGCAGTTGGCGCAGTAACTCAGCGCCGGTGCAACCGCGAGTTTGTAGCGACACACCGGACAAGGAAAAATGGAGCGGACTTCGCGCTTAGAGACCTTCGTTGGTATGATTTGAACGCCGGCAAGCAGTCATTCAACTCACCGCGCTAAAGGAGCGGGGCGGATTCGCAAGGAGTAATTCAATTCGGCTCACCCTGATCGGGGGCCCAAGGAAGAATCAAATCTTCAAACTCATCCGGCGACGTTGAGTCCTCACATGGCGGTCACTCGCTCTATTATCGCGGTATTGCTCGGCTACGTCGTCTTCGCCGGCTCGGCTGTGTTGGCCCCATGCTGCGGCTTCTCTGTCCTTCAAAGCTGGAACGGCGGCGTACGGGATGTTCTTTGCTGCGGTAGGCGGTTGGGTGACCGCCTGGATTGCAGCCAGGCGGCCTATAAAGCACGGGGTGCTCCTAGCTTGCGTAATCGCCACGGGCGCCATGGTCTCGCTACTATTTGCAAATGCGGCTGCGACTTGGTCCCAATGGTCGGCCTTATTGTTGATGGCGCCGGCGGCGATTGTCGGTTCGTATTGGCGCTCCCACTTGGTTAGCTTCGATGCGTGATCGTCGTCTTCTCTTCTTGCTAAGCCGTGCAGTACGCGCAAAGCTTATTGCCGTCGAGATCGCGAAAGTAAGACATGTAAAATTTTGGTGCACGTTCGCCGGGAACTCCCTCGTCACTGCCACCGAGTAACAGAGCTCTCGCGTGAAAGGCGTCTACTTCCTCCCGCGTATTGAATCTGAATCCGAACATCGAGCCGTTGCCGACCGTGGCTGGCTTTCCGTCATAGGCGCCGAGCACGACAAAACAGTGATGTCCGCCTTGGCCGTAAACGCGGCCCCCGGAGGGATGCTCGAACATTGGAGAAATTCCGGCCGAGCCCAGCAGCGCATCGTAGAAGGTCTTAGCTTCCTCGAGACGATTCGAACCAACGGTGCAATAACCCAACACAGCCATTCTCTCTCTCCTCGCCCTAGCCGCACCGTTGCATCGGGTCAACTCCTCCGGTGGGCAGTATGCCTGCGATTATCAGTGTCATCGCGGTTTCCTCCTAAAATAGAGGCGCCAAAGGGAGGAGAAACGCATGCCCAAGATTGACACGAGTTCAGTACCTGACGAAAGGGTCCGGGTTATTGAACTCAAGATATTATGAAATCGTCCAATCGCCGCGTGCGATTTTCGTGTGAAAAACGATGCCACAGGAGCCAACGCCGGCCAATGCGGAACGTCACTCCACGCCTGACTCAAGCCCGCGCGATGAGCAAGGTTGTCAGCCGCCGAGGTGCTGTAACCAGCGCGCGATCTGCATCCAAGTCGGGGTTCCGGCGACGAGGACAGCGACGAAGTTAATGAGGAACATCGCCAGGCCGCCATAGACGTAAGCCTTGTGAGGCCGAAGATCGCGCCTCCAGTCGTAGACTACGGCGACGACAACTAGAAGCGCGGCGACGCAGGCCGGCGGCAGTGCGACGAAAGGCGGCGGAGGGCCGCCTTCCGCAGCGCCCGGCGGCGCGAGAGTCGCTAGGAACACGCGCGCGAGCGCGGGAATCATTAAGCCAGACATCAACACGTACATCAGTCGCTTGTGCACTTCGGGTTTTCCGACGTTGGCGATCGCCAGAGCAAAGATACCGATCAACACTGGCAGATTGCAGAACGCGACAGCCGAGAACCGCCGGCTCGCATCGCCAAATCCGCGCACCTCGTCCAGCCGGATAATCGTGATTCTCAGCACAACGATCGAGCAGACCACAAGAGTAAACAACGCGATCCCGGCCGTTCCCCACGCCCGGTGTGTCGGCATCCGGCCGGACGCAACCCATGCTGTCTGCGCAAAGTAGAACAGCGTCCAACTAAAGAGAAAAATGCCGTGGATGTGCATTATTGGCGGCGGATGAAAGTTGCCAGCGGCGATCCTCACCCAGTACGAGGGTGTGAAGCCGCCGAAGGCGATCAGCACGAACAAAAGTGCGGTCCACAGAAAAAAGCGGCGCTCATCAGCGCGCACTACCGTCCCAGCTACAATGCTTGTTTCCACGAAATCGGCCCTACATTGTGGTGGCGCCTAGTCTGCACCCTGCCGCACCGGGGATTCAATACCGGACACATTGAGGATTGCCAGGAACGGTATGTCTTCAAGACCGTGGAGCTTTTGATGGCAGATTTCTTGACCGATGTGCGTTGCCTCAGCGCTTCGTGAACGCATGGCACCGACTCGAGACTAAAAAGTGGAGCGGGCGATGGGAATCGAAAATATCGCTGGGGCGCTAGGAATCTATTCGAATCATAGTATTGCGAGCTCGGATGAGCGTTGCGTGCGATTTTCGTGTGAAAAACGGTGCCACACCAGCCAACGCCGGCCAATCTCAGCCAATGTCAGTTCGCCCGCTACGGGCGCGAGCATGACTACAGTGCCAAGACCAGTTTGATACCCGCTTCGACTTCGCGTAATGATTCCGCAGGCAATCGGCTGACCTTCTCCGTCAAGAGGCTCTTGTCTAAGGTAATGAGTTGGGACACGTTGACGACCGAGTCATGAGGCAGGCGGCTGACTCGGGGTGAAATCCGAACGTTGCCGGGAGCGGCACCCAGACGCATGTTCGACGTTATCGTCGCGCAAATCGAGGTACCGATTGCGCTTTCATTGAACTCGTTGGACTGAACCACGAGCATCGGCCTTCGGTACCCCGGCCCGGAGCCTACAGGGTTGCCGAGGGACGCCCACCAGATCTCTCCTCGACGCACTACCACCTATCTTTGGCTATGGATCGTGCCTGCGCTTTGGCAAGTAACGGTTCGACCCTCGAATCAGCGGCGCCATCTCCGTATACGGCATCGAGCTTCTCGCGTACGCCCGAAAATCTTTCGCTGTTGACGAACGCAGACACCGCATTGGCATACAGTTCGCTGCGGGACCAGCCTCGAGTTTTCGCGAGGCGCTCCGCCTGCTCAAAGATTTCATCTGGGATCGAGATTGCTGTTTTCATTCGCCTGAGTATAACCACAGTTATACCGTCGCGCAACCACCCCGGAATTGCCTTGGGGATATGAAGTGTCGGTTGGCCAACTTATCAGTCGTGCCGGTTCTCGCTGGCGCCGAAGCAACGAGAGCGTGGGCGTCTGCCGGTGCCGCGACGCCAAGGAGCCCGCAACGTGAGCGTCAGCAACGACGGCAATCATATTTCAAGCGAATGGAGGTCAGCGGTAAGCGCCTTATCCATGACACACACAAAAAACGATCTTCGCTTCTGTTGCGACGCCATTTACCGCCGCGTGGGTAGTGGTCGGCTTGACAGCACTTCCGGCTGGACAAACATATCTAATTGACGGGCGATCGCGTCCGGACTGTTGCCGGATAATCGCGTGAAATCGTGCACCATGTGCATTTGATCGTGATAGCCCAGATCATGCGCGATATCGGTCCATCGGGCGGTCGGTTCGATTGCGCGGCGCTGCAGTGCCGCCTCGAATCGAACGATGCGCGCAAATAATTTGGGCGAGATGCCGATTTCCTGACCGAAGCGCCGTTCGAACTGCCGAAGTCCAAGTCCCGTCCGGTTGGACAATTCGCTGATGCGAACTGAACCGTTGTTTCGAATCATGGCCTGCGCGGCTCGGATGATCGCACTGACCGACTCCCTGTCAGGTCGGATCGCCGTTAAAAAGCTATCTGCGATATGAACCCGTTCGTAAAACGCAGAGACCTCACCCAGCCTTGCATAGAGTTCCTTGATACGGCTGCCTAGAACGTCTTCGCCATCGAAATCCCCATTCGTGAGTTCAACCGCCGGAATGCCAAACAGTATTGAGAAAGCGCCGGGCAGGAACACGATCGTAAAAGCGTCGACGTTGCCACTTAAGATCAACTCGGCGCTGGCATTTGTTCTCGATCCAACCAAGGCTACCGCACGCACATTTTCTGGCGCATCGCGGTCGGGTCTTCGGACTTGGTAGCGAGTGCCGAACATGAATTCGAGTATTTGCGGACTTCTTGCCGGCACTGGCTGCAGGGCGACACGGTCCAATAGCGAATCCGTCACCTGATAGTAGTGACGAACAAGTTGTCTCAGGGCGGGCATCGGGCGACTAGCGAGTAGCACGATTCATTAAACCTCGCGTCCTGCTGTGAGTGCAACCGCAATGCGCGCGACATCAACGCGAGTCAGATGTCGATTTTTTACTATCGTTAGCAGCGGCCAGGGGGCCAAGATAATCGCGGGAAGGGAATTGATTCAGCGACACAAAACTCTTGGCCATCCACCTCTTTACCAACGGACGATTGACATCATGACGACACCAAAATCACGAATGGGATACCTCAACTCGATTCTTACGACGGTTGTACTGCTTGCCGGTTCATGCCTAACCAGCGTTGTACTCGCCGGGGACTCGAACGGCGATGACGCCAGGGTGACACGGGGACTGGAAATCGCCCCCGTGCCTTTGAATCTCAGGGGTAAGAGCCGTGAGCTGGTCGGACTCGGGAGCTATCTGGTCAATGTGGTTGGAGGATGTAATGACTGCCATTCGGCGGGACCCCAATTCACCTATGCGCCCGGTGGCAACCCATACTTCAAAGGCAATCAACCCACTATCGTCAATCAGTCCACGTACCTGGGAGGCGGGCGAAATTTCGGGTCGGTTATCCCGGGAACTCCGGAGATCGTGTCCCGAAATCTGACACCCGACCGGACTGGACGACCCGCGGGCGGGCTCACCTTCTCTCAGTTCATCCATATCCTACGTACCGGCGAGGATCATGATCACCTACATCCGAACTGTTCGTCGACCGTAACCAGCAATTGCTTTCCAGCATCGCAACCCTTCAACGGCGATTTGCTGCAAGTCATGCCCTGGCCCCTGTACCAGAGTCTTCAAGACAAAGATCTGCGTGCGATATATGAGTACCTACGTGCAGTCCCTTGCATTGAAGGACCCACTAGTGGCGTGCTGCACAACGATTGCACCTGATCCACGCGGAAGCGCGAACAACAGCCTGCTTTTGAAGCGACCCGGAGGATATTCAATTTAAGACCTTGGCGTTATTAATGACCGCGATGCTGATTGGTCAGCTGATCGCAGTCACGGCCAAGCCCATCAAATCCGGCATCACTCGCTGAATCACTTGGCCTTCGGTCTCAGCGGTGACCAGTTCCTCACCGGTGCGGCCGATCCTTCAGCCGCGCGTCCGTGTTGAGACGCGGATGCGCGCTACCAGAGCCTGCATAGCCGCATGCACCTGCCGGTGCTGAAGTAGCCTCAGCCGGCCGGGTCGGCGCCGATTTTCTATCCGGTCACGAACGAAGACGACGCCGTTCAGATTGGGCGTGATTGGAAAGTAAAGGCAAGCGGCGCAGGGTACGTCACAAAGTTTGACGTGCACCACGGGTGGCTACGTAGCCGCCGGAACTCGCATCGGTCTTGGTTCGCCTACCATCGGCCTGAAGTGGAGCGGGCGATGGGAATCGAAAATACCGCTCGGGAGACGGTAATCATTGGGAATCGGAGAGTTATGAAGTCGCCGGAGCGCTGCGTGCGAGTTATGTGTGAAAAACAGTGCTACACGAGCCAACGCCGGCCAGGGCCCGCTTTGTTGACCAGGGTACGTAGTTTGATATGGGCGCTGAAGGCGGATTCTCAAATCTACGCATTCACGCGCATTTTAGGCACGAGTTACGGCATCAAGTGATGCTAATATAGGTGCTCTGAATTGGAGTACGACGATGCGCACGACGGTAACTCTGGATGATGACTTGCTCGCCAAAGCGACCAAAATGATGGGTGGTCTTGATCGCTCTACCGTATTACGTGAGGGGCTTAAGGCGCTCATCGAGCGAGAGAGCGCCATACGGCTCGCCAAGCTGGGCGGCACTCAACCTCAGCTTCAACCAGTCCCGAGAAGGCGTACTTCCGCGGCGACATGATTCTTGCGGACACTTCAGTCTGGATTGACTACTTTCGAGACGACCTGCCGGAGCTCGGCGAGCGTCTCCGCCGCCATGAAGTTGTCATGCATCCGTTCGTCGTGGGCGAACTCGCCTGCGGCAACTTCTCGAACCGTGAAGCAACGCTTGAACTACTGCAACAACTGCGTTCGGTAACCGTCGCTGAACACGACGAAGTCATGACCTTCATCCGCTCGCAAAAACTCTACGGTCGAGGCGTTGGGTATGTAGACGTTCACCTGCTCGCTGGCGCGGCTATTGACCAATGCCAGTTTTGGACCTTGGACAAGCGACTCAATGCGGTGGCAGCGAGCATCGGGATAGCCGTCAATCCTTGACTAAAGGATGGAGACGGCGCGCGCCCTCATGTCGCCGACAACGGCCGTGGCTTGGGCCTCGACATTGCCAAGGCAGCGTGCGCCGCTGGCCACTCCGTCATCGCGACCGGCCGCGATCCAGCAAAGGTCAGCGCGGCGATCGCCCAGGACGACGACCTGATGGCGATCAAGCTCGACATCACTCGCCTGCAAGATGCTCAGGACGCAGTCGCGGCCGCCATTGCCAAGTTCGGCCGGATTGACGTTCTAGTCAACAATGCGGGCAACTTTTACGCCGGGTTCTTTGAGGAACTCAGTCCCGTGCAGGTCCGAGACCAGATCGACACATTGCTGTTCGGCCCGATGAACGTTACTCGCGCAGTTCTGGCGGTGATGCGCAAGCGGCGCGCTGGCCTGGTACTCACAATCTCCTCGACCGCGGGGATCTCCGGTTTATCGTTTTGCTCAGCTTATGCCGCCGCGAAGTTTGGCGTTGAAGGGTGGATGGAATCGCTCACCCCAGAGATCGCCCCCTTCGGTATTCGCACGATGCTAGTCGAGCCGGGTTTCTTCCGCACTGAACTCTTGAGTCACAACTCGACCACCTACGCCAAGTCGGACATCGACGACTACGCCAAACAAACCCGGGAGATCGTCGCCGCTTGGAGCAGCATGGACGGCAAGCAGGGGGGCGACCCGGCCAAGCTCGCCGACGCACTCGTTCATCTCGCCGGGCTCAAAGAACCTCCAGCCCGCTTCGCCGCTGGTGCCGATGCCGTGCAAACCCTTGAGACGAAGGCCAATGCATTGCTGGCTCGAGCGATCGCATATCGCGAACTCTCCTCCTCCCTTGCTCATTAGAACGGTTTGGCTGCGCTCACGCCGTGAGACAGGTTCAACATGAGGATTGGATCAGCGGACGGTGCTCTGATCGGCACCATTGTTGCGTGTGAAACCGCAGCCAGTGCCAGCGAACGTCAGCCAACCTATAACTAGGTCTTGCAGGTAGATTTCACTGGCTGCCACTGGCCAGCAATCGCTGGAGTGGAGCGGGCGATGGCAATCGAAAATACCGCTGTGGAGTCAGTATTTCGAATCAGTGCGTTACGAGTTTGGCCGAGCGCTGCGTGCGATTGTTGTGTGAAAAACAACGCTATGCCGGCCAGCGCTAAGCCAATGCCAGCCAGCAAGGTCGTCGATGCGACGGTCAACGAGATGCCTCAATGAAAGCGCGCAGCTTCGGCGCAAGCGCGGCACGCCGCGGGAAGTAAGCAAACAAGCCGTCCTCCTGCAGCGACGCCTGGGGCAGCACCCATCGTAAACGCTCCTCACGTAAGTCGGT
>Ga0209611_10002161_pt1 | contig 34483 bp, 20 predicted proteins | sample S1TSphgellanicum_3_FD_187693 | JGI IMG/M metagenome (GOLD analysis project Ga0209611, IMG submission 187693) | Host-associated microbial communities from peat moss isolated from Minnesota, USA - S1T2_Fc - Sphagnum magellanicum MG (SPAdes) (version 2) | ecosystem: Host-associated > Plants > Peat...
GCTATCCTTGACATCATAAAATCAGGAGAAAGCTTCAGATACGCATTGACCACAAAGATGCCAGAACAAGGAACTTGTGAGAAATGTGGCTACATCTCCAGCCAGGTAGTTTGATTTTTGACTATCATACATTTCTTTAAGAATCTTGTGCCAGTGAAGATACATTTTGCTGTGGCTTGTTGAGTACATTGGGTAGGCGGGCCCTAAGTGATGGATGGAAAGAAAATTACTGATGTATTCTATCAACCTTGTACTTTTTGTGTAGACAGATCACTCATTTCGATGAGTCTGATGAGAGAAAGATGAAATTTGTGCATGCAGAAATGGTGCAAAGCATGTGTTCTTCTGGATGGTCTCAATCGAGGTCTCCCACGACTGGGCATTGGTCGTACACGAGGCAAGTTGTCATCAGCAACAGGAGTCCAGACTGATAACAGCAGTAGTGACAAGCAGACAAGTATAAGGAATGACAAAAGAATTTTAAAGCCATCTTTAGACTTCTGATCAATTATGGTGGTCAGTTGCAACGGTGCATGTATCATTAACATCCAACCAACTTATAGAGGATCATGTCAGAGCAAATTACTACATGGAAGGAGGATCAGCTGAAAGGTTTGGTCCATTATATAATTTGCTTAGTCACATTGCCCATTTGCAATGGTTGCATTTGTGACCCTCCTTTCAAATTTCAGTGATTGGTAAAACAGTGGGAAGACGTCACAATATGACATAGGGAGTATAACTAAATCAAAAGCATAGCTCTGGGAAAAGGTAAATTCAATTCTTGTATTTGTTCTTTTCTTGGGTACTTTCCCCCCTCCTTAAGTGGGAATTGTTATTTCTTGACAACTGATGTTGGAGGATTCTTAGCCAGTCTGTCATTCATGGTAAACTTGTGCCAGAAACTAGCTTGCTTGTTGCATCTTACAAATGATTTTCAGTGAGGTATTTTATTGGACAAGTGAAGTACAGACATAAAATGGGTTCATATTTGTGCAGGCACCAGAGAACGGCAGGTGCCAAAAGAGGTGATGAAAACAGCACATGTTGGCATGTTATCAGTAATCTGATAGTGTGACCACAAAAAGTTGGTGTTAGTGGATTTGACAAGGTGTGAGCAAAGTGTTGGTAGCATGACTATATCATTCTACATAGGGAACAGTACATGTCTTTGTGTGTTGATGCCACTTTTCTTTCACCTGCACCCACTCTCTCACCATCTTTCTTCTTCTTTTGTAACTGTTCTTCACTTTCTGCACGTTGTGCACTGCATAATTGTTTCTAATGTAGGTTTACAGATGCAAAGGATCCTGGTTAGCATCATTGAGCTTGGAGAAGTTTGACAGACGGCATTTTGATGCTTCTTCCTGATTCAAGACCATGGCGAAAAAGGTGTATTCTGCAGCACTGTAGCTTTTATCAATGTTTGAAATTCTCTAGAATGACTTCCAAGTAAACCTACTCACTTTACTAAACTGGTGCCCAATAATGGATCTGCAACATGTTATGGTTTTCATTGCACGTCACTCTTGAGTAAAAGCTAGAAACAAGGTACAGGTTTGGAACAATACAGAAAAGAGAAGTTTGACCAAGACTGTCAGAAATTAATTTTTATTTCTTACATTCTATGCCTGTAGAGGTGGGACAATATGGTTGAGCAACAAATGCATGCCACTAAACTCTTGTTGTGGGTACATGGCATGAAGCTTAGAAACCATTGATGGAACTGGAGCAAAGACAACTAACTGGCTGCTGGCTTTCACTGAAGTACTACTGACAACAGAAAGTGCAAAGACAACAACAATGGTGGAGTAATCCCTTCATTTTGAGGTAGATTTGGGTGCACCTAGAGTCATGCTCACAAGGAATTCAGATAATGTGAACAACCTGAATTGCACAGATAGAAATTTGTCAATGTTGCAAATCCCTTTTGCAAACAGAATTTATTGTGCAAAGATGAATGCAACTTTGTTAACCATTTGCAATTGGAATTACTGTATGAAAAAGATGAGAACAATGTTGTCATCAATGTTCCATGGTACATTGGCCTTTTTGGGTGTTGCCTGAACCAGCTCTGACACTAAATCATGGCAAGAACTCACCTTGTCCAGAGGCCTCCTTTGGCAGCAATCTCCTTCACAAAGTGACAATTTTTATACATGCAACAGAATCATTGTTGTCAGCAATTTCTGCAGATGCTTGGCAAACCCATCACAATTATCACATCTGCAGAAATTGCTGACAACAATGAAACATTAAGGTCTGTGGAAATTGTTAGTGGTGACATTCAACACCTTGCCACAGGTTGGTGAACCTGTGTCACAATTGTGTATAACTCTCTCAATTTCACACCATGACTCACTACAACCACTCATTGCCCTACAAATTCCCCCCCCCCTCTTGCTCATCACCATCATTGGACATGGCCAATTCCTCTATAAGGCCTTCCTAGAATAGGACGAGCACTCAAGCATATATAATATATCTATGAAATTGCAAAGAAGTCTACACAATAACAATCTGAAGGTAATACAACAAGTGTTGTCATTCATGAGTCATTTCATGAAATGCGAAACCATCAGCTTCATCATGAACAGTAGTGATGATCTACCATGACTACCCATTGACTTCATGATGCTGGCTAGCATTCAATAAACATAACTATAAACAAAACATCAATAGTATTCTTATTCAGTCAAGTGGCAACAAGCTTGTACAGGAAAGCTTTGTTTTGTTTTACCTTGTTCCCATACAAGAAAGCATGCAAGTCGAAGCCATACAAAAAACTTAGAGGGATACAAGAAACCCTGCAAAAGATGGAAACACACACATTTTCCAATGCAATATCTCAGACAAAATAAACAAATGTACACATGTACAAATGCACATAATTGAAATGAGCAATATGTAAACAATAATGTATAGCAAAATCAAAGATACAACGGCCCAATCTCCATTAGCAAAAAACCAAGATTCGAACAACAACTCAAACAACAATAGAATAGATGTTACACAATTCACTACTAGAGTCAATTGCTTGCCCACATCATTGAGGTCTGAATTTGTATGGCCCTAGGCAGGCACTAAACAGGAGCAACGAATCAAATGTGGCACTGTCTATATGGCGTCCAATTGAGTTGAAGCAAGTTTTGCACAAGCAAAGAGGAAGGACATTTGGTGGTCTCTGAAAACCCTAGTTTAATAATGTGAGGGACAATACCATAAACTATTATTAAAGCTAATTCTTGAATCTTCCTCTCAGAAGTGGACACTCAAACATAACATTGGGGCAGTGGACTTTTTGCAGTCCTTGGAGTATAATTATTAAGTTTTAAAAATAAAAATAAATTAAAGTTATCTGTAAAGTCACCCTCTCTTTAACCCCCTATCCACTGTTTCAATGGTATCCACAAAGTAAGGAAGTTTTATTAAATCTCAGCATGAAATGCTGAAACTAGTCACCCTCTCTTTCACCCCCTATACCCTCCTTCAGTGGTATCTGCAAAGTAATGAAGTTTTATTAAATCTCAGTATGAAATGCTGAAACTCAGCATTTGATGCACAAGGTTCAAGACTAATTATAGTAGTTGTACAGATAGGAGCAGTAGAAAATATATATGTAGCAGCAGTGGAGGCGCTCGAGAAAAAGAAAAGACAGGATGAAACTCAGTTTACCACCAAAATTGGTGGAAAAACTAGTTTGGGTCCCAGTTATTTCATTTTGTAAAATTTTCATTCCCAGTTCCGTGTTTGATGCCCTATTATGCTGAAACTGGCCATTCTTGCCCCCTAATTGCGTGACTTTACAGATAACTCTATTAAGTAGAAAAAATAGTTGAATTACAAATAGATATAATCTCACAAATCATGATAAGAACCCAATTCCCTTTCCAACTAGCCACAATACATACAAGAATAATAATACATTACATACAGGGCCCAACTTTTGATCATTTAAAACTTGACCTGATGGGTGTAACAGAACATGATAGCAACATATCCAACATTGTCCAAAATCTGATGATCAAAAGAACATCTGTACTTACTATCTCCATGAACTAACAAAATAAGATCTTGGAAGCTTGCTTTTTTTCTCCCTCTGAACTTGGGTGCACTGCACTTCCTGTTCTAATAGCCTAGGGAACATTGTCAGAGATTCAGAACATTATATGTGGATGAAGGGACACATACATGGCACCCACAAGTACTATTCCATAAGGGATCCTCCCACAATTGTGGGATTGTCATACAGAGGTTTAGGGTTTAGAGTTTAGACCACACAATACATGGCTATCCACAGGTGTAATTTCATAAGGGATCCTACCATAGTTGTGGGTTACCATATAGAGGTTGAAGGTTGAAGGTTTAGGGCTTAGGGTATAGAGACTAAGAGCCTTGCAACTTGGTTGTACATCTCTAAATGCTCATCATGATGTTAGCACCAACCATTAGAGGGCATTCGCATTAGATAAAAAAAAAAGAAGTCATCAGACTCAATTGGAATTTGCATATTTGTTGATGTATTTTCATTGCAAAGCAGACACTCTTCCTGCAAAATAAGGCTAGAAGAAGAGACAGATTTCCTACAGGTATTCATTTTATCTTACTTCCCCCTGAAATGCTCAAGACACACATTGCCGCACCCTATCATGTCTTGCCACACTCTCTAAGGCCTTGGATCATGCTATAAAGCTTTAATAGACAAATTTTGTGCTCCTGCTGGTTGTTTAGCAAGATCTCACAAAACCAAAATTTTCAATCAAACTGAACAACTTTCAATAATGATATGTGTAGAACCCAAAGAGTCTGATTTCTCTCCTTCGTGCTCCAAAAGACAAACAAAGAACAATGGAATACAAATCACACACTGCAGTGTACCATATCAGATATCAGATTTGCAGTTTTTCACATACAGGAAGAAGCTTCTAATCTGAAATGGAAAACAACATGCATCTATGAGAGATTCACTCTTCTTGTAGCTTCTTTCACATACAGGAAGAAGCTTCAAATGTGAAATGAAAAAAACCACAAGTATGTATGAGAGATTCACTCTTCTTGCATCTTTTCAAATACATGACAGAAGAAGCAACAGATCTATGGAAAACCACAAGTACAAGATATTCACATACAGAGAAGAAGCTTCAAATCTGACATGGAGAACTGCACATACGAAAGATTCACTCTTCTTGTAGCTTTTCACATACCGGAAGGAAGAAGCAACAGATCTGAAATGGCAAAACCACAAGTACGAGATATCCAATATTCACATATACAGGAGAAAGAAGCTTTCAAATCTTGACATGGACAACCACAAGTATGAGGAGAGATTCTCCTCTTCTTGTAGCTTTTCACATACAGGAGGAAGCAGCTTCAAATATGTCATGGAGAAAACTGCAAGTATAAGGAGAGATTCACTTTTTCTTGCAGTTTTTCACATACAGCAGAAAGCTCTAAATCTGAAATGGAAAACCACAATTATGAGAGGATTCACATAGCTTTCACATCTGAAATGGAAGAAATCAACTGCAGCATTTCAGACAGAGAGAGACAGAGAGACAGAGAGACAGAGAGAAGTGACAGCTATGTGTGAAATCTAGCTATGCCTCTACCAGAAAACCTCTCTCAGGAAAACCCTAGTTCAAAACCTAAGGAAACAGAAAGAAGAGCGTTTTGGTTCTCAAATCAGTTGAATGCCATGAGCTTTCAAGCTATCAACAAAAGCTTTGATCTTGCCATGGTACCTCTCCCCCTTCTGGAGCTCAAAAGAGACAGCAGGAATGTCTTGCAGCTTCAGCCGCTCTGCTAACAGCCCAGCGATAGTCGCTGCTGCGGCAACATCACCTGTGGAGGGAAGCTCCGTGCGTAAATCCTTCTCCAAGCTACTCGCCGCTGCCACTGTGCGACTGGTTGGTTTGTGGACCACCATCGATCTCACATACTTGTTGGAGAAGTGCAGCTTCAATGCATAGGGTTTCAAGTACTTGGTCGTTCTCGTGACTACTGTCCCCATCTCCTTTCTTCTTCTTGGTCTTCGCCGTCGTTGTCGTCTTCTTCTTCTACGACGTCGCCGTTGTCATCGTCTTCTTCTGCATCTTCTTCTTCCTCTTCCTCAAAGTCCTTCCTCAAACCCTAGATATGGTCTACTTCGGCTTCTTGTTTTCTTCTTCAAGTCCTGCCTCAAACCCTAGAAATTTATGAGATTGGAGAGATGCATGATCACTTGCAAGTTAGGTGAAGAAGGAAAAGAATTGAATGCCAGAAACAAGAGCAGCAGATGTAGGAGAGAACCAAAGGTTGCTGCAGCCGCTGCAGCCAGACATGATTCCATGTCCAAGACATTCCCTGATGATGGTGTGCATGCAAGAGTAGAAGAAATGGATGATGAAAACAACCAACCCATGTGCTTTGCTAGTTGCTTCATCAAGGTACTCTGAAAGAAGACTGCAGCCTTCTTTTCTGCAGGAAGGTAATGTTTCATTTCCAGATGGTTTCAGAAACTTTAATTCATGCTTTGTGTTTACAAGTTCAATCAAATCCAATTGCAGCTTCAGTAGAGAGATTCTAGATTGATTTTAGAGTTTGTTCTTCTGCTCTGAGATCTGCATTCTATTGTTTCGATGTGCTGCTGCTGATTCTTCTTGTCTCTCATCCCATTGTGGTTTTTCCCTGATTGTCACCCTGTCATCTTACTGCAGGTGCTCACTCACTCACTCACCCCTTCCCTCCTATATTTTTTTCAGCAATCTGCAATTCTGTCAGCAGAGCTTTTGCTCTCATAGCGCTTGACTTCTGCAGTAGCAGAAATCAGAGAAATACCCAGGAGCCAAACACCCCGAAGCAGAAGTAGCAGCAGAAATCAGAGATATACACAGGAGCCAAACACCCCCAATCAATGGTTGGCCAAAACATGGTGAACACCAAAGAAACACATCTGGAAATCTTCACAAACAAAGGTGTGTTACTTGAATCTGTTTCAACATTCATGCTTCTTACAAGACAAGCCATATATATCCAGTTCAGCAACCTGTTCCCGGAAGGAAACAAAAAGAATATCCTCTACCTTCTGATATGTCCGATGTGGAGAGCTGCAATTGTCTGTTCCAAGCAAATTGCTTGATCTACTACTTTCTAGCAAGGTCTCAGATTGGGTGAAAGATGTTATATGTCTCTACCACATCTCTACTACCACTTGACCTTTGGGTTTGCCACTCTCTTTCTCATAGAAGAAGCAAGGACCAATTACCCACCGACACTACTCCCTACCTTTGAAGACTATCATGACCTGGTTCCTCTCCTCACTTGTGCCATTCATGAAGAGAGCTGCAGGGCAGAATAAAATTGAATAATGACGATGGGCACATTGGCACTCATCATTAGCTCTGAGAATGACGCACATCAATGAGTGTCTGCATCTATTAAATCAAATGGGGTTTGCATGTTTTCACATGCAAGCACCATTATTACCATTGACCAAAGTATGAGTGATGGATTTGCTATTCTTGCAGCATTTATCATCATCCTTCTCCTCCTCAAAATGATCGAAAAATGAAGTTGCAGTCCAACACCAAGGATCATACCATTGACCTCTGATGGCTGTTTTGCGCCACTCCTGGTCAGCAATCATCTCAGGGGACAGACCCCATTGCACCGGCTCCTCATGAGTATGGTGAACTAATAAGCTGTACTCCCCACCTTGCCTGAGCTGCATCACACGAACCTCACAATTCTGTGGGTTGTTGAGCAGCTCAAATTGCTCTGTTGTCCACTTGAACCAACGCATCAGAAACACCCGCATGGTTACTCCATGTGAAACAATGACAAGATTGAGATCAGCTGACTTGTAACCCAACAACTCAGGGACTTGTTGGTTGGCCTGAGCCAATTGGGTGGCCTCAACATGCCCCAAGGGATGCTTCTTAGTTTTTGAAGGGTGGGAAATTAAATTCCTGTCAAGTTCCCAAATAGTTTCTATCAAAATCCTCTTGTTCCTCTCAATAAATCATCAGAATCCTTTTGTTCTCATTGAGTTCTTAAACGATTCCCATCAAATTTCTCTTCTTCCTGGGATCAATAACCCATCAAAATCCTTTTGTTCATATCAAGTTCTCATCAAATTCTTTTTGTTCTCATAAGTTCCCATCAACTTCCTTTTGTTCCCAACCCAACCCTACATAAACCCACGTAAAGCTCTAAACTTTGGGATTGAAAGTTCTTTTTTCTAAAACTTGGAAACTTGGCTCTTGAGATGGGTCCATGGGGGAGATAGACGAAAAAAAATGTGATTAAAATAAAAATAAAAATTGGGAAACATGGTGCGTGGACGGTGTGTAGTGAGAAAATGGCTTAGAAGATGGGCGCCTAAAGAACTAGGCAGGTGAGAGCACAAAGGTAAACGGTGAGACTCGTGAGAAACTCGGGCAGAATGCGAAAAGGAGCGCCGCAGTTCCTGGGCAGGGCGGAAGGGCGAGCTACAGTGGCAGACGGCAGACGTCAGTCTGCCGGGTGCGGCCGAGCAGAAAGTTAAAGGTCGCGGGCAGATCTGCGTCTCGTGCGGCAGCCTAGTCTGCCGCGCTTCTCCTTCATGTGCGTATGGAGAGAGAGAGAGAGAGCGTATGCAGAGAGAGAGAGAGAGATGCACCGAGAGATGTGGATCGCCCAAAATACTTTGCACATCAGTCCCCGCAAAGGTGGAGCATGTGTTGTGGGGGTGTGCAACTATTTGTTCACTTTGTGCTCGATTCTCGGACTGTCGGCACAATGAAAAACGCGAGACAAAACGTTCCGATTCTCTCCTTTGTAGTACACTCTTCTTTCGAACTTTGTGTTGTTTTGTTTTGTTCCTTGTGGTACATCAATCGGGTGATTTAATTTCAGACCTCCGCTCCATGCACAAGCCGATGAAGGATTGGTTTCTTAAGTAAGCCGTAGCTGCAGCTGAGAGTTGCGGGGCATCCCAAGACATGGCCGAAGCTGTTGCAGTAGCTACCGCCATTAGCTTACTTAAAGGCTTGGTCGTCAGCCTCCTCAGTGATGCCGCGAATCAAACTGTGTCCACTGTCTGGGCCGGGAACAAGGACTATGAACGTTTGCGTGGGATGCTTAGTCGCCTGGAGCCCGTGGTGTCTAGCATTTCTCCCACGGGAGGTGGAAGCGACGCGTCAACGCAAGCATGGCTGGAGGCTCTGCGCGAAAGATTAGAAGCCATAAAGAAGGTGTTGCAGGAGTCGTCAAGCAGGTCAGGCTTGAAGTTAATCTTTCAATCCAGCAGGCTTGTGAAGGAGACAGTGAAAATCGGCAATCTTTTCGACGAAGCCAGCATCGTGAGTCTTCAAGCTTCGCTGACAACGAAGGAAGAGGTTTCTGGCATGCGCGAGACTTTGAAAGAGATCAGCGAGCAGCTTCGTGAGTTGCAACAAGATATGCAGCGACGAGAGATGGCACGGATCACCAAAATGGCGATGGAGACGCCTACCTGCTACTACGGCAGCGATGTTGGCGTCATCACTACAACTGAGGCATATGGACGCATCAAGGATCAGGCTGACTCCATGGCGTGGACGTCACCATCATCAACGAGAGCTCCCCCGAGTGCATCGCCCATCAACATCCAGCAAGCGGCCTCCACAGGAGGTCCGGTGCTAAGGCGTCAGGACAGTTACACAATATTCGGGGGAGATGAAGTCGTCGAGAAAGCCAAAATTCTACTGCAGTCAAGTGAAGCTCCTCGCTGGGTGGGACTGTGGGCGTCAGGCGGTGCAGGGAAAACGCTTGCCGCACAGCGGGTCTTCAACGACTCGTCGTTACTGTCGCACTTCGAAGGGAATTGCTATTGGGTGACTGTCGCAAAAGACATCCGGCCAGCGAATCTCCTTGCCAAGGTCCGGTGGGAGATCACTGGTAGATCGGACAAGCCAAACCTCAGCTCAGACACGACAGACTTCAAGAATCAACTCTCCTGGGAGCTGCGAGATCGCGAGAAACTGCTCCTGGTTTTGGACGATGTGTGGGATGGACAGCTGCTGGACTGGGTGGATGTGTTACCCAATCGAGCAGCTTGTAAGGTTCTAGTCACGACGCGCAATGAGGAGGTCTTGAACCACAAACATGCAGCCAAGCTTCAGGTACCCTTGCTGTCTCCGGATCATAGTTGGCAGCTCTTCTGCTGGTCTGCCTTTCAAGGAGTCACCCATGTGCCAGCCGATCTGAAAGAGTATGCCATCAGTGTCACTCACGAGTGTAAAGGGCTTCCATTGGCAATCAAGGTGATTGGGAGAGCTTTTGCAGGTAAAACTGATGTGAGCTATTGGCAGCTTTCATTACGCAAGCTGCGGAATGCAGATATTCTGTCTGATGATCATGAAGTACAGCTCTACTTGCGGCTGAAACTAAGTGTCAATGACCTTCCAAGGATCCACCTCAAGGATTGTTTCTTGTACTTTGCTGCATTCCCAGAGGACAAAGAAGTAAAAGTGGAAGAAGATCTGCTTCCCTTATGGCTAGGAGAGCGGATTGTAGGCAAGAATTCTGATTATAACCCGGTTGATGAGGCATATGAGCTGCTTGGCTGGCTTATTTCACGCTCTCTGATAGAGCTGCACAGCAAGCCAAGCACATCTGCAATATGTGGGTTCATGTCGTGCAAGGTGCATGATGTGCTTAGGGATCTGGCACGATACATCTTGCAGCACAACACTGCAACAACTGAGAGAGTATGTTTATATGAAGCAGGTCGGAACCTGAAATGTGTCCCAGTAGAATGGGCTCCTCCCAAAGGCAACAAGCCAAGTGGTACAGTCACTCTTTCTGCTTGCCGGATGTCTGTCATGCAGAGTAACCTCAAGGACCTACCCCCAAAACTTTTTGATGCTCCTAAGCTGCAGGTGTTGCTCTTGCGTGACAACCCTTTAACTGTTATCCCTGATGGCTTCTTCTGCAATCTCAGGAACCTGAGAGTTTTGGACCTGAGGCGTACTTCCATTATAACTCTTCCCAGCAGTTTTGGGGATCTCAAGCTTCTTGTAGTCCTAAACCTCTCACAGACTGAGCTGGCAAAGCTCCCACCCTCCTTAGGAAATCTAAGCAACTTGGAGCAGCTCAACCTTGATGTGTGCAAGAAGCTTGATTATTTACCCAGCAAATTATCTTCACTGACCCGGCTACGCATTCTTTCTGTTATGGCAAGCAGGGATGTGTGGATGGATAAAGGAGTTTTTTCAAACTGGGCTGGGAAAGGTGTCCTGAAGGACCTGACCCACCTGGTTGCTTTGGAACAATTGTGCATCACCAGTCAATCCCAGAAGAAGATTCCAACTGGCCTCACCAAGGCTCTGAAAGAGCTCCGGATACTGGAGCTCCTGTTCCCAGAGCTTATGTCCTTCCCAGAGCCAGGACCTGATGACTTGCAGCAGTTGGAAGTTCTCAGACTGATCAGGTGTAAGAGTCTTACTTCTCTTCCTGCCTCCTTTGGGTCCCTTCAGTGTCTTACAACATTGGAGCTGAGCTCCTGCAGTGGTTTGCTTTCTCTTCCAGACCTAGATCGCCTCCCACAACTATTGACCTTGGAGCTTCACGATTGCTGTGAGCTTCAGTCCCTTCCAGTGTCATTCGGCAGACCAGATGCCTTCCCAGTTCTAAAGCACCTGTCAATGTTCAACTGCTGCAAAGTTGCAAGCTTCCCAGAGTTAATGCCTGGTGCAATGCTGCAGCTGGTGTCACTAAATCTGTCAGCATGGGTTCAGCTTGACACTGTCCCTGAATCTCTTGTGAACTTGACTAACTTACGCTATCTCTCTCTTGCCATCTGCACCCGCCTGCAAAGCTTGGAACATGATTCCTTCTGTTTCCAGAAACTCCCAAATCTTGAAGAGCTTACTTTGGAGACAGCAAAGCAACTATCTGAGTTGCCTGCATCCCTTGGATCTTTGTACAACCTCAGAAAATTGAACATAAGAGCTTGTCCTGCATTTATCCCTGATGAGCTTGAGTTCATGATACTACACAGGAGGATCCAGGTAGTCAAATGAGGTTGAAGATCTCTGGATGGGAACATGCAGCCTGAGTCTTATCAGCTTGATTTTCACATGTCTGCCTGATGTTACACCTGCCAATTTTCAAACCACCCAAATCCCCAAGATTAAGAAGTATCTGCTCCTCTATTCTGCACTACAAACCATCATGACAGTTGCAGGATGACATCTTCTCATTGCGCAGTGATAGCAAAAGCAATCTGCAGTCCCTTGATATGTTACAGAGAGCTGCAACAAGTTGGAAATGTAAAACATTGGCTTGGGGTGGAAGAGTTGCACTCAATTGTATTGCCCCACCTTACCATCCTGTGAGTTCTTTCAACACAGGCAACATTCTCACCCTATATCTAGGGCCTCAGTATTTCATTCCACTCAAGACTACACCTCTGGCATTGGAACATCAGAACTGACAGGCCATGGACCTGAAATCATCATTCCTCAGGTATGACCAAAAACTAAGGAGATGGGGGTATGTTCAGGTTGTAGACAAAAACTTCATGGGCACCTACAAATGTGAGCTACTTGGGGCTTGACAACAGCTTTGAGAGCTCAGGGAGACCATTGAATCTAGAACCAGTTCATGCATCGAGCCAATAGTGTTCTCTGTAGCTTGGTCTTCTTCTCAATCTTGCAATTGGTATTCACCTCTCTGCTGGATTCAAAATGGGTGTGTTCCATGTGATGTAACACCTATGGACCTCCTGGAAGAGGAAAATCACTCTGTAAAATTTATATTTGTGTGCTTGAAAACTTATACATAAACTGTGAAGGTTGTTGCTAATGTAAGAAGGAAGAAAGACATTTCTCTTGCAAATTGTGGAGATTGTGAAATGCTGCACCAATGAGCTATCAATTATGATAAGTTTGGTAGTTGATGTTATTAACTCTATGCTTTACAATCAATTTTCAATCTGGGAGACAACTTTTAGCAGATGATCCTCAACCTTGAACAAAGCATTAACTTCTCTGCATAATAAGAAACCAGTGAAAGGCTGGATCTGAAGATGTCTTAAGTTGCCCTTGAAGGTACCATAAAGTTCCCCAAAGTTGATATCAAGAACTTTCCTGCACTATCACTAATGTTCAACCTAGAATATCAGTCTCCTATGAAATTAGGTTTTCTAATCATGCATTCATGACTCAAAACCAACTGTAACTGTTCATTTGTATTCTTTCTCAAACATACTGCCTTCCAATTTAACATCTGAATGAAGGAGCCCTTGCATAGTACCTATAGGTATGCTGATCAGTACAATTATACAATTGCAAATGAGTTACTAATTATGGTCTTGCAGACTCTCTGCATCCTATGCAGAGCAAAACTTCCATGCGATCTGTGAGAAGCATATTCACATGTTGGGTTGCATTGAGAAAGGGGAAAATTTGTTGAATTGCCTGAGGATTATTCATGGATCTTTTCAATCACCTTGTGAATCATAGGAAAATTATGTTGAGCATCAAGTGTTCTTGTTGTATTATGTTTATGAATGCTTGAAACAATGCTAGAAATTTCTTCCCAAGCTGCAAATGAACAGCGCAATTTGAAAAAGCAGTGTCATTCATCCTCAACCTCCCGGGAGGTTGCTGAGAATTTGCTACCTAAATGATTTAGAAACCTTGTTCACTGTTTGAAAGCCAGAGATTTTGGAATGTTATTTTCCAAAACCCAGGACTCCCTCCAGAACAAACCAAAGTACTAGACTAAGCACAATTCAAATGCCTCTCTGTGAAAATGAGTAATAAAAAGGTTTGGGGTAGTCACAGAAGATCTATGGTGACCACTTGGAGAGTGTTGTGAGAAACAAAGCAATTGCCAATAAACAAATAGGTGCTCAATTGGCAATCAAACCATGTACAATTGCGGTGCTCTCTTAAGTTTGGATATGAATTTTCTTGGGTAATGATATACCTACCCTATCTTATGCATAACTATGCCTCCTCTGATATAGGAGGCATATTCCACCTACAAGAGGCCTCTTACACTAAGCTGCGTCTTATTGTTAGAGGCCTCTTTGTAGGCACAAAGCACCTCTTGCTCCTACTGCTTCATGATCTAGGAGGATTATGCTAAGATGCACCTTGTGCTACCACTTTTAACACTTTGTGACGCCTGGTGTTCACAGTGGAGCCAGGAAACTTGCTGTTGAGTTCAATTATGCCAGGTGTGTCCCCATTGGACAAGGCCAAAAAATTTCTTGTATATAACCAGCTTTGGTGTCTTATTCAAGTCCTTTTGGAAATTTTATCTAGGTGGGACAGGTGGCCATCTGCTGATTCCACTTTTGAAACTGTAAGTTCCACTTGTGCTATGAAGCAATGGTGCTGAACACAGGCCCTGGTAAAACCCATTACCACCTGACAGAAATTGCTCTCTTGTCACAAACCAAATCATAAATTGAAAGCCATACCAGAAGCAGCATTTTGCTCAAGGCAGAATCTTGTGGCCCAAGAATAATCAGTTCTCCAGGTGGCAATGCAACATAGTTCAAACCTAGTTTTTAACTTAACAGTGAGGGTTTACAGGCTCTGAAGCCAAAATCCATCACATGGGATTGCTGGATTTGGAAAGCAATCCTCCAAACTATGATGTGCACATTGGACAGAACTCAATAAGGAGGTCAGATACTGTTGCTGGTGTTCATGTGCATGCCAAAAGCAGAAATCTTCCTCTGGAAAACAATTAACTGGATCCACCATTCTTCATTACTCAGGACTTCTGCCAATTCCTAGAGTTTATGGCCTGTGAAATCAATAGGGACTAAAACTATTCAGAGGGGCATCATGATATTCATGAACTTCCTCTTTGCAAATGCAAGCCACCATTTGTTTGGAGTGCCATTTTGCCGGTAAACCTTCTCCATTAGTCTGCCACTTGTTTCTTCTCTCACTTGCTTCAAATAACTCCGAAGTAAGTCTGCAATTGACAAAAAAAAGGCTGCTCATGTTAGAAGGTTGAAAAACCCATTCAATCAATCTCCACCCTCTGATTGAAACCATATAGAGGATGTCAGCAGCCATCACTGGCTTGAATTTGCTGTACAATCATTTGCAAAAGCCCTGTGAATTTCTTTGATACACTTCATTCTAGAAAGCAGCAATTCCCCACATGTCTCATGCTTAAATACAACACTGCTTGATCCCTGTGAGCAGCAACGTGATTTGATCAAGGGACTACCTCCTTCATCTTTGGATTGTGCAGCTGTGAACAGTCCACCAAGAGGGAATCCAGGTTCTCCAGGAATTGGGAACTTTTCCAACCCAAGGGTGATAATCGCCTTTACACCATCTGCCTCAGTCTTGCAGGCCTCAATCCGCTTCAAAGCCATGTTGATGTAGAGGGTCAAATAAATCAGCAGCTTGTCTGCAGCACCTTTGACCTCAAACTTTCTGAATAGGACATTGGCGCGAAAGAAATTGATTGCCTCATCAATTATGTCACTACTTCCTGCACCTCATACCAAGGGCTACACATTAGAAAGGTAATGTGACAATGAGTGCAGTCATCACTTTATGAGTTGCTCACAAAGTGTCAGACCATCACCTTCATCATAAATAGCAGTGACAAGCTGACATGACTACCCACTGACTTCATCAGCTCCTAATGCTGGATGTCAATAAGTATATAGTAGTCTGCATTATACAAAATCTGTGTCCTTAGTTTCTTTTGCATTTACAGAAACAGCAGGAAAACTCAGTCATGATGTTGGCTAGCACTCAAGACATAGCTAATCAAAACTCTATGAGGCAAGAGAACATATTCTTTGTACTAAAATTGGCAAAAAACTGGAGACTAACCTGGCACAGCAGCAGGAGCTGGACCTTTGATATGGCTTCTAAGAGGCAGTAATGGGCATCCACATGCATGTGTCGTTTCTGCATCTACCTTAATGGTTGAGTGGTACACCTACACTCAAATAGGTCACACTGTCATTTTGAGTTTACAACCACCAATTTCCACTTTGGGTCACAATCTCACACCAAACTAAAAGATGGGACTTCATCGAGGAAAGACATAACCAAAATGAACCTTTTCACCTATTTCTCAAAAAAAGGAACACCAAACCAGAAGTCTCTTCATAAGTACCGAGAAGACCTTCTCCAGAATAGAATTAACAGATGACCCAAATTCCACTTCACCAAATACCATGCAAAGAAATCCTCACCAAGCTTCCAGAACAAAACCTTACCTTGGATCTAATAGCAAGAAAAATGAATCCACAGATACCTTTCTACCAGACAGTCTCCAGAAACACAAAAGCAACCCTCTTCATTCCAGCAAAAGAGGTAATCTTTTTACACACCAAAACCATGAATCTTGTTAAACTTGCCAAAAATTTACAGAATCTCATAAGAGGCCCTCAAAAAATCCCATCATTTAATGTGATGATAAACTCTGGTGTGAAAAAAAAAGTCCTTAGATAAACCCTAATTGAAGAATAGTTTTGCTGCTGCGAACTGGACTTCCTCCCTCGACATTGTTTTCCTCCTTTTTTCATACTTGCGATCCTAGATAATGGCGTGCTGTGTCTTAGCACTGGCTAATGAGCTCGTTCTGCGAAATAATATCTCCAAAATTAAGCTTTTCTCGAAACTCTACTGACTGTGGAGGGTTGGCCGGGAATGACCATTGAAGCCGTGAAACCCTAAAACTTCAAATACGCATCTTTTCTTTTCCTCCTAAAGGGAACACAAACCAACAATTCCCTTCTTCTTCTGCATCTGCCGAAGGAATACAAATCACAATCTTGAGTTGAGAAGAAAAAGAGGAAACACATACCATGCTTTCAAGCTTCTCGAACCCCCTAGTCCGGCACGAGGAAAATTCCTTCTCTGTGCAGATCTTCTGTAGGGTAAGGACAGAGTATGGGGTTGTTCTGAGAATGAAGGCCCGGCACCAGGCCGGGGTGAGGGTGGCCCCCAGCGGTCCTTCCCCGGCTTAAGGAACCACTAGAATTTTGCTTGTACAACTGACAGACGCTGTGATTTTGTTTGTGAAGAGAAGAGGCACCTTACACGTAAGATTCCTCATGCACAAGGTGCCATCCTCTCTGCTTATGCAGAAATAAGCAGAAATTTCACTGAGTGTAAGACCCACATACACTTTAAGAATTCTAGTGGTTATTTTAAGCCTAGGGTAAGGCTCTATGGTGATGGCATTCGTAAAACAAGGGCTCTGATGAGATAGAAGTTGAAGTAAATACGCATTCAGGAATGCCCTCATCCGTAGCTACGTTTGGCAAAATCTCGCCAGATTTCTACCTAAAAGAAGGTTCTTCTGCGTTGAAGCTTAAAAAATGACTGTTTCTTTTGGCGAAGTCGTTGAAATGCTAGATCTACCAAGACCTACTTTGCCTGCACTTTATATCTAAACCCTCAACCCGTGGCCATGTGTGGCGAACTTGCAAATTATTAGTAGCCAGATTGCAACATGCCTTCACCCTAAGTCACCAATGCCCTAATTGTCTCTTTCCTCTTTCAGTAGAATTGTTGTTGCTCGCAAAAGAACTCTTTTGTCACCATCGCCTACACAAAGTGAGGTGGGATTGTCCTACACAAAGTTAGCTGCAAAAGAGGTCTTTTTGTCATCATCGCCTACACAAAGTTAACTGCAAAAGAGGTCCTTTTGTCATCGTCGCCTACACAAAGTGGGATTGTAAGTAGATATCAACTTATGAAGTTTAAGTACTAGCACTAAGTACAAGCTGCTAAATAATATCATGATTCTACATCTTAGTTTGTTGCATTCGATTCCAAATTTAAACCTATATATTCGAGAGATGATACTAAAAACTAAAGTTAAAGCGTTCATTTATGAAGGTGAGGCACTAAGACTTCAAACTTTAGGATCCATAACTTTGAAGATCTTGATTCTTGGAACTCAGTGGCAGGTCACTAGTGGCAGGAAGGATTTTTCAAATGGTTGACCATCAAACCTCATTGTAATTGAGATTTAAAATCTTCCAAAAATTAGATTTGATCCTTAAGCTTTAGCCTTTAACCTTAATGCCCATGTTTTGTTTTGCAACTTTGTATTTATTCAAAGGTTCTTGTGTAATATAAGTGCAATGTTTGCAATTTACATTCAAGTTTCAATGTTGTTTTGTGTTGTTTGGAAGTTATTAATATCATGGATGTATTATGGGATTTGAGACTTGGATTTTGTGGGTACAATGTGCACCAATTGCCAACTTCCAAAATTTCAGAAGTTACAACATAAGGTGAAAAACCAAGGTTCAAAGGCCATAAAAGTTGAACATCTCTTGCATTTCAAGGTGCTTTTTAGGTTTTCATTCCCTCTTTGCAATTTGCTTAAAGCTTCTAGTTGTCAACATCCATCGTTTGAGTTATCATTGTGTTTTTACGATTGTGTTCTTGAATATCTACATTTTGCATTCATCATGATGTTTTCTTAAAGTTCATGAGTTGTGTAACCATTTGTTGCATTCATTGTAGCCATGTATTGTGTTGCTACCTACTTTCATCACATAGTTATTTGTTATAATGTTACCATTGTCATTTGTCACAAGCCATTTGCTACAAGCTACCATCACCATTGGTCACATAACCATCTACTACAATGTTGCATTGCCATCACCATTTGTTACAATGCTACCTAATTTATCACGTAGCCATTGCAACTTACAAGGTTTGTTGAAGTTCTAAACTTATGTTAAAGATGGCACCTTCTTTGGTCCCTTTCTAGAACTTTACTTTAGGTTTCATTGTTTTTTTTTTGTAGATGATTTGATTCTTATGAATGTAAAATCATTTAACCATGAAACGTTAAATCCTTCTTTCCTTTTGATCCTTTGTTTAAGGAAAACCTATGGATTTATGCTTTTTAAAAAAGTGGAAACAGAAGGAATATGAATAAAACATGGTTTTTCATAACATTTTAAATGCAAAATTCCCATGGGCTAAGTTAATTTTGGGTTTAGATGGGAAGGTGCATCAAGTTAGATGCAAAATTTGTTCCAAAATAGAGGGGATAGAAAAGAAATTGTCTCTTAAATTGGATAGCCTTTGGAAACATGATAATAGGAAACAAGCTTTAATTGCAATTCTAAATGTTTATAAGGTTGGGGAATTTTATATGAATAAAAGTTTTGGCCTTTCAAAAAATGAACATCTTTATGCAAATGTTAGAAAAGACATTATAGTCCATTAAGTTTTTCATGGTGTTGTTATAGAAATGAAGGAAAAAAAGGCCCAATTGGTGTTTGTTTCCATTAATATATATGGGGAAACTTTTGATGGATTATGAAAATATAAGCAACTTGTTTCACTTTCTTGATGTCAAGGATTTTTCAAATTTTCATTCATCTAATACAAATGGGTGGGGGATGGCAACTTGCATGCATGAATTAGTGATGAACAAGACCAAGGTTTTAGTTTAGGTTGTTAGATTTATCTCCCTTTCATGTGATGAAACTAAAACCATGGATTAATAATCTTGGGTTTCCATCCATTCACATTTAGTGAAAAATTGGCAATTAATGTCTTTGTTGTTATCCTTACATCAACTTGTTGATGGGGCCATTTTAGACAATCGAAAAAGAATTGTGGTGGATGCCATGGTTTTATATGGTGGTTTGAATTAAGAAATAATGGTTTTAAGGTTATTACATTCGGAGCTAATGGGGTCACTTGTTTTAAGGTGTTAGAATTAAAATGAGAATCCAAATGGAGGACCAAAATGTTCCATTCATGATCAACATACATTCATGGGCCATTGCACAAATTTGGCAATGCAAACATTTTCAAAATTGGCTATTGTGGGGGAGATGAAAATGTGTTGCAAAGTTTTTATGCATATTTCTTTCACAATCCAAAGATAACGAAAAAGTTTGTTACATTTGACAACGTTGTGAAAACCATGGTTTAATGCATTCTTTGGAACTTTAAAACTCAATGGTTTTTTATGTTACTATTGCACTATGAAAATGGGGTGATTTGCAAATAACCTTGAAACTAGGTTTTTGAATTATAAGGATCATTTTTAACTCATTTGTAGTTCACTGCAGCAACTTAATTTATTTCTATGAGTGTGAATGGATGAACAGAAGGTATTTTGTACATCCTTGCTACCTTGGTAATTTTTGAAAAGTAAAGGAAAATCATTTTGAACACATATTTTGGACAATGAAATTTTAAATTGGTTGATATTAAATTTGATGATTAATGTTGCAACCCTAACTTTGGGCTCGCAACCAAAGCAAGGGCTAGCAAAGGTGCGAACCAAGAGTGAAACCAAGGAGTCAATTTCATGCTCCCAAAAGTGTAAGAAAATGTGAAGGAATTAACTCTCACACTCCCAAGTGGCCTCCCACTTTGGGTGTTGGAGTCCCGATAGACTCCCGAATTTTTAAAAGGCAATTACAGGGCCAAAATTCATTAGATTGAAGAGTTCCTTATATCATTAGAAAGTTCTTAGAACTTAGATGTTTAAAATGGGCTCACATGACCCATTTGGGCACTTAAAACATAAGTTAAGGCCAAAAGAAAGGCCGGGAGTCAAATTGCCAATTTGATTCTTGATTTGACTCCCGACCACTAAAAGTCAAGAATCGCCCCAATTTCCTTGCGTGCAAGTGGCGTGCCACATACCCTTGGAAAATTTTCGATGAGGGCTACAACTTTGCTTTAGGCCTCACCTAAATCGAACATTTGCACACAAAGTTCTAGGCCTCCAAAGTTGCGAGAGTCCCAATTTTGGGAATTTCAGGACCCCCACTTGGGAATCCCAAGACAAAATGACATTTGGGTGCTAGTCCCATGGCCAGGCACAAAGTATATTATAAGGGGGGAAGGTGGTGGCTTCCCCCAAGTTCGGGCCGTGGTGAGTCTTGTGAGTCCGTGTTTACCTGTGGCTCGTCCATGCACCAAAGGTGTTCCAATTATGCATTAACCAACTTTTTGTTTGGTTTGTTTGATTTGTGTGAGTAATTGAATTGCTTGTCACTATTCTTAATCCCCATCCCAAAGCTCCAACACACCTTTTTACCCAAAAGTGCTACAAGCCAGGTAGCGTGCCCCAACTCCTAAACCTTCCGTTGTTTTCACTTTAGATTCACATTTGAGTCTATCAAGGAGCTTGGGAGTGCATTAATCAGTGATTGGTAATTAAAAACCTAAGTGCACTAGTGATAGGTAGCTAAAACCTAAGTGCACTACCCTATTATGTTGAACATAGAGATGTAAAACGTGTGTAAGATTTCTTATTTTTCCTTTGCATTAATAATTGAATGCGACTTATGACAACATTTGGAGACCATAAATAGAACCTAAAATGCCATGTTTAATGCACTGTCACAAACAATGGTGGTATCTTATGAATCTTCTAGCTATGGTGGGATTTGTAGAAAGCTACAGTTTGGTGAACTAAGGTAAGCCTCTATCATGTAATGGGGTTGGGTTTAAGGGTTTGTAGTGTTGTTTTGCAACAAATGCAAGGTCTTAGATAATTGTTTTTTCTTGAAAACAACCTATGGTAATTGTGAGAAAACTTGTTGTTGTAAGATCCATTGCCTATAGTTTTTTTTACAAAGGTTTTAAATTTCAAGCTAGTAATCTCAAATGATGCCCAAAGTTTTGCAAGTTCCATTACTAACAATCAAATCAAAAGATCATGTTTCCAAAAGAAAGAAAAATAAGATGAAAAAGATGAGCCATGATTTTGGTCGTGCACATTGGAATGTGTAGGACTTTAGATAAAAAATTTCTTTAAATGCATTTGGATTAGACACTCATCATGACATATCAACAGAAATTGTTTCAGAAGATGAGCTTGTGACATTTTTTGGGAAAAGATTGTCCCTTAATGGTTGGAAGGTCAAATCGTGTGATTTATTGAATGAAGAAGATTATTTGTGAATATTGAAGTTGTATGAGGCAATATATGTTCATCCACCTTCTAATGGTGATTATTTTGGCATATTTCTGAAGGGCTAGTTGGCAAAAAGGAAACTACATTCCATTAACTAAGCTTAATATGCTTTGAAAACGATTATGAGCAAATGAAGAGGGCCAAAAGACCATCATTTGCATCTTTTAAAAGTGCCAATTGGGGGACTTTTTCTTCATGTCAAGTTGATGATAGTAAGGACGAGGTTGTGCAACCCTAGGGTATGGGGAACCCTTCACACAAGAATGGCTCACCAATTGGCGTTTCAACCAAATCAATGTGTTATTCTTTTTTTCTACCACCTTTTTCCTTTCAACAACAAACAACCTTTTCATCTTGGTCTTATTATTACCCATTTGCAACAAGTGTGAACACAATAAACCTAAAACTAATCACACCTTCCACCAACCATTATCTTGCATCATGTTCCAACAAACCTAACTTATAACAAACATTGTAACGTGGGTACATCAATTTTCACCAAAGTTTGTTCCAATACCTCCCCATATTCACAAACCTTCAACACAACCATAGAATGCCCCTTCCCATGTACATTGCAACAATAATCCATAGATGTAAGGAGACGGAGATCCTTTTTTAAACATGACATTAACATGAACATTGCAGTAAGAAATGCCACATGACCTTCTTTGTAAAGAATCGTAACACAAACCCAAACAAAAAAACCTTTTGCTAAAGTGTTTGTTACCTCTTACTACATTTGCTACAACATTTGAATAGTTCCCCCCAATGTAAATGGGTTGCCCCTTAATGTATTAGACCCTGATCATTCTATTTCATGGGTGATATTTGTGTGCCTTCTTCAATAACTTTACATCATAAAACAAGATCTAGGAATTCATTGTGAGCTTTTTGGCATTGTAGAAAGAATGATAACCATGACCAAGGCACTTAGAAACACAATACCCTAAACCTACACGAAATTTGTAAGGGTGACTCAATTCGCGCGTGCGATTTTCTTCAAAATGTCAATTCATGATCAAGATCACACAACTTCATCACAAGGTGATGAACAATTTAAGTTAGCTACTCTTGTTGATTCCCAATGACTCCACAAAATATGCTAGTTTAGATGTCTAGATTTGCACCTAAACAAGTTTCGAAAAGTGCAAATGACAAATAGAGACAAATGTCAACACAACAACATATTTGATCATACTAGTCTACTTTGCATACTTGTGAAAATGGATGCATACCCAACATATGAAATTGTTGAAATCAAAACTCTAACTTATCCAACACCTCAAGCCTTCTTCTAGCATCCCAAAATGATTTTTGTCATAAATTTTGAAGTTGAAAAAGTACCCCAAAGTATCTCCAAAATATCATCACTTTTTAGAAGGTTAGGGATGATTTTAGCTATGATAAAAAGTTTGATTAATAGAAAAAATTATATTAGATTGTTCACTACATTAATATTAAGGTGCTTGGGGGAAAAAATAAATAAATTGCAAAAACATTTCAAGTACTGTCAAGGATTTGATCTACTTGTCAAATTGTCACAAGTGGGAAGGTCCAATTCAAATACTTGCAAGGACTTTAAAAAAAAATGACTTTATCAATTCAACTTTTGGACTCAAAGCCAACATTAGTTTAAAAACAATGTACCTAAAAATATTTACATTATCTCCATAAAGTCCTATACTTGATGTATGTTTTATTCAAAGACCTTAGTGTTTATGCTGTTACATTACTTTTTGTGTATATTTTATCTTGCTTTCATCTAAATGTTATTATACAAGTAATTATTTGATAATTATATATGTGAATTATTTATCTGAAATAATCATTTGAATTAGTTTTTTGAATTAATCAATTTAATTTAAATACATAAATAGTTAATTATTTGATAATAAATGATTTTAATTCAGATAATTAACTAGTAAATGAATTTAGATAAATAAAATTTAGATATTTAATTCAGATAATAATGATTTGAATTAAGCTATCGATTAATTATTTGAACTAATCACTCCAATTCATTTAATTAGTTAGTTAGTTATTTCAAATAATTAATTTGTTGACTTCAAATAATTTATTATCAGATAATTTATTATTTTAATTCAAATAATTATTCATTTATTATCTGAATTTCATTTCTAATTAACTATCTAAATTAGATTAGTTAATTCAGATTAATATTTATTTATTTATTTTGAGCAATCAGTTCATAATAATTAAGTAAATTATGTATTAATAAAAAGTTAATAAATTAATAAAAATTTTCATTATTAGAAATTAAAGATGAAATATGAATTTGGGTAAATTACATAATTAACGAATAATTAATCATCTATTTTTTGAATTGATAATTAATTATTTGAATTTTTTATTTATATGAATCAGTTTAATTTAAAAAATTAATTAGTAAGTTAAATAATCTAAATTAATTATTTATATCAATTAATAAACTGATTGTTTGAATCAAATTGATTAGTTCATATTAGCTATTAAATATTAATTAATGTATAATAGTTAATAAACTATTTAAAAAATCATTATTAAATATGAAATTGTTTGATTATTAATTTATCAATAGTTGAACAAGAGTCACAAAATAATGGAAAGATAATATTTTTATAGTGATAGCCTAGTGTCACAACTAATTGTATAAACTGAAATCATAGTTGACACCTAATTGTAAATGTCATATCTAATGGGTAGTGAAAATGTGTTGATTTCATACATTAGTTGCAATGTAATTATTAATCAAATGCTACATTTACACTAGTTGTAATGTGGTTGTCACATGTAATTAAAATTCAACTTGCCAAAAAGTCAAACATGATTAATTACATTTATATGTATGATGCGTATATTACACCATATAGGTGTCCCATTTATAATTAAATTACAAATATAATACATTTTTTATATTTTGTAATGTGTCATTTTATTTATTAATTGCCCATATATATTTCCTTGCTCTAATTATAATGTAGTCTAGTTACAAGGTAGTGTGGTTTGATGGACATGATTTCTCATAGTGTTTGCAAAGAGGGTTTTATATGAATATATACTTTGATTTTGGAGATGCATTGATGCATTGATTCTGATTTAGTCTTTGTTATAAGTTGTGCCAAGTAGATCTATACTCCTAATATAACAATCCTTAACTTGTTTACGTGGGTTCAATGTGTCCACTGGGTACTAGAATGTTTTGAATGAGACATCACATGTGGTGTTTGAAGCGTGAGAGTTTATGACAATGTTGCTTGCCAAGCTAATTTTCTAATGGATAGGTCTGGATATGTTGAAGGATTCATTTTGATAAACATGGTAGCTACTTTGGTCTTATAGGAAGGGTCAAATTTGTCTTTCCAAGACAAATTTTCAGAAAATCTGAGATGCATATGATAGAAATTGAGAAATGGAAACTTTAAGAAAAAGCTGATACCCAAGATGCTGAAGCGGTTAGCTGGTGTGAATTGGCTATCCTTGGTAACACCATTCACCAGGTCACAACGACCGAATATGGGACAAGAGCCCCATAAAGTTGTGAGCACCACTACTGAGGAGCCAACGAGCAATCCCATACCCGTTTGAACCTCTGTCTACACTTCAGCTTGGCTTGCTCCCATCCCCAACACTGCAATCCTCCCCCGCGTGCCCTATCAATCTCTATTCCTATTAGGAATGAAGAATGAAGAAGCCTGAAAACAACTAAGAAAGACGGCATCTGCACAGCAGGAGGCATTGTCATCATCATGCACTTAGCGTGATGTAGAACGATGGCAGCTTCTGTGGACTCCCAATCTCCCCAGAATCAGCTGTGAAGCTACCATCCTCACCTCCCACTGACTCCGAAATTGCAACAGTGCTTCTTGGTTCCTTTAGGGGGGGCGGGAGGGGGGACGAGGAGTCTAGGCTTTTAGGATTTCAGCTATGGTCGGAGTGTAGAGAGTGATATAAAAAAAGGCAAGGAACAAGGAGCCTAATGGCTTCAGCCTTCTAAGAGCTAAGACCATGTTCAATCCAGCTTTGATCCACACATTCACAGTCGCCACATGATGGGGAAAAAGAGACACTTTACTAACGACCTTACATAATAGAATCCACCATTTCCTAGGTTAAGGTTGGACCTAAACTTCAAGTCTCATAAATTTCAGCATTTTGAAATTTGATTTTTCTAAATTTTCGACACAATAACCACTTAATTTTGAGAAAATTCAACTTTTATTGAATTTTTTAAAATTACAGTCAAAATGGTAAAGGCACTACTGTAACCTCCAGTTCCAGGTTTTGAACATTTCCATAATCGCATAACCTCCAAATCTGGGTTTTTGATACTTTTCAAAGAATTGCCGGTCTTCATGAAAAACCCAGCAAATAACCTACAGTTTAGCATAGGTTCTTTGATTTTCCAGAACCCAGGTTAAAGATTAAAAGTGGTTCTATGGTGCTCGAGAACCACTGGTCAAGGGTCAGAACCCAGAACCGGTTCTTTGATTTGTTGGGACCACCTGTTGAGGGTCCAGATACATGACCCTTGCATGCTGATTCTATCTTTGAAAAAGGGGAACCGCCCAACACTACCATCTCGCAATGCCCACATGGGCACACTTTGAGGGGTTTATGTCAGTCAGTGTTGGGCGGTCATCATAAATTATCTCGGTTATCAGGTCGGTTACCAACCTCACTGTGAGAGCATTGACAAGCATCATATTCTGTGATGCCTGAGTTGATAAGCCGTCTGTCAGTTCTCACACAAGTGAGAACTAGGTGCTTGAGAATCAGCAGCCATTAAAAAACTTAAAAGAACTAAGAACTGGATGAGACTAAGGGGAGAAGTCAGGTCCGGTTCTCAACCTAAGGTTTTGGACTCTAGAGTGGTAGATGAAATATCTAGACCCTCTGAAAACAAGATTTGAATTCAAGTCTTCCTAAAGGAGGAAGAAAGTCAAAACCATTTGGCCATCAACCTTTTTGTGTGAGAAAGTTGAAAAATGACTTTATTTAAAAAGATCATTGAGTTTTGAAAGAAGCTTTTCCCAAGACTAAAACAGTGTCTTAAAATTAAAAAAAACCCTTCACAATCCTTTTGCTTGTGAGGGCTTTTGGTATAATGGATAAAAATTTCCTCTATTTGGGGTGATCTTGGGTTCAAAGATTGTTATTTGATAATTGGATTGAAAACAGCTGACTATATCATTTTATTTTTTTTGATTCTCACTATCCTTTTTGTATCATGAGGTTTCATATAACTATGAATTATAAAAAACAATTCATATGACTAATTTTTTAAATGGATTTTTTTGGCTAAACATACAAATAATTAGCTTCAATTCTTTTAAATTGTATTAAAATGAGATTCTTAAAAAATTTGATTTGAAAGATTATGCAAGAATTGATTAAAATAAAACATGTCAATTTTACAATAGATTAAAAATTTAATATAATTTTTTTTTGAGATATAAATGTTTTCAATTAATTTGATGTTATTTTAAAAACTTCAATAAGGCTTTGATGAAGATTTAATAACAAAAATCATAATGAAATTAATTTTTAATTGATTAATTTTTTTGTATTGTTGTTGCCTTTTATCTTATAAAAAATTATTATTGTTTTAAGATAGTAGACATGCATGTATGATTTTAGGTTTTATTAAGCATGTATGAGAGAAACACAACTAGTTTTGGGAGCAAGTCTTTATGTATAGGAAAATGGTTTATCAGCGGACCTTTTTCTTAAATACCATACCAATGGCACTGCAAAAGTGCTGGGGGTGATTGGGACAGTGAGGAGAAGCAAGAGAAGCGTAAGTCATTGTTCTTTTAAGCATCATTGTGGCAACAAACATGATTTTTTTGGCCCAATAAAGGACCAAAATATACAAAGCAAAAAGAAACGATGATGCTTCATGTTTGGTAAAAGCCCTCAGCGATGCACTTTATCGAAATTGAGCCCATTCTCAGCTCCACCTTGCGCAAAGCCCATATTTTCATCGAGCCCATGGCTTTTTACCCTACACATCAAAATCACATGAAAATTCAAACAATGGTCTCCCGCCACTTTACGTTTTAATCTCCTCACAAAAAGGGTCATCTCGGTACGCGGATTTCGAGGGTTTTGCTGGCTGACACCTGGGGAGCACACTGTGTTTGTCTCACATCGACGGTCCATAACCAGCCCTTCCCTAATCGATGATGGAGTGCGAGCTACGAGCTAGCCAAGTGCTCCAATTATGTGCAGCCACGTTCCTGATCTGTGGAACGCCAATGAACTGCCGACATTTTTCACGCTCTTTGTGGGGTCCTTGGATGCTCTTTTTTCCCGCATTTGGAAACAAAATCAGGTTCCTAAGTTCGAACCGCCAGACGAGATCCCCATCGCGATGCGTATCAAGGTCCCCATTTTAGCTTTTGGAAAAGCAAATTCAGGTTCCTAGCCGACAGACGAGGTCCCAATCGAGATGCTCATCGAGATCCCCATTTCCTTCTTCCCCCACCAAGGAGTCTCGCACGCGCCTCTAGTTTTCTTCCGCGCAAATGCTTCGGACTGATCTTTTGGACGGCAAAATCGTCGTCGTCGTCTCTCAGTCATCGCTCTTGAATTTGTGGGGATGGATGCTTGTATACAGAGCGGAATTCGAAGCTGTTCAGCTAAGACTTTATGATAGATAGCTTTGTTTTGGTCTTTTTTTGTGTTCTATTGCAAATTTTTTGGAGTATGTTTGATGGTTAATAAATAGAAGAGACTGTTGAGCAAGGATCTCGAGTGCGGAGAGAATATTATGACTCGTGTCTTGATTTGAGAAAGATACATATTCGATCACATTGTTTTATTTGCTAGTGAAAGAAAGGACGAGGTTTCGGAGGGCCGGATGATGAATCCCCAGGCGACATGTTTTTGAACAGAGAAGATATGTCTTCATTTTCTATTATTGACTCTTCTTCTTCTCGTTTTTAGCGCTTGTGCTATGAACAGTGCGAATGAGAAAGATGTGTTTTGTTTATGCGGATTTCTTTGAGCGCATTGTTTTCTGACACAAGTGAAGCGATGTTTTGAAGGCCTTTCTTCCTTTCTGCAATTTCTTCTCTCGCCAAGCGTCGCTGATGAGTCGAGAAAGGGGAGCGTGACGCCATCGGTCTGTGCCCCGTCGTCCTCTCAGGATGGATTTGTTTTACGAGGTAGACACTCCGGATGAAGACGGCAGAAGAAATAGCGGGAGTCACGCTTCTGAAAGTTCCAGAGCCGATATGTCTAAAAGGAATTTGGAAGATTGCCTGGCACCGGAACAATCAAAGAAGCTTAGATCTGAGGTGGCCGAGAGTGATGCGGCGATGCAGGACGTACAAGAGGAGGAAGATACAGCAGCTACGACATTCGGACAAACACAAGCTCGAGATCTTTTGCTACATGATGATGCACAAGAGGTCAGCCAACGAAAAGCTGAAAAGGGGAAGAAGAGAGCTGCCGAATTCTCAAATTCATTCCGGGAGCAAGGTGAAACTGCAAAAGTTTCACCTCCTTCCTCCTGGATTAGCTCTAGATGCCTGCAGCTATTGCTCAATTCTGATCAAGATGAGATTCGCAAAGCGGGATTCAGCTCACATAAGGTATATGGCAGTAAAGAACAACAGAGATCGACCAGACCCATATCATCTTCGCATTGCAAGTTGCATAACAGAGATTTTTCAGACTGCCTGCTTCAGCATTTGAAGTCTCCCCTGCAGCCCAGCTGCCATGATATCAGGGTAGTATTGGAGGATGTTCTCCTGCACATACCGGAGTGACTGGTGGTCGCTTGGCAGGCAAATTGGAGATGCTGCCACCTGAGCAAATGGGTTGTTGCAGAACGAGCTCTGAGGATCCTGGAAAGACTTGCAGTGTGTCTCTTACACCAAAAAAAAAGATGAGGTACTTTCTAGGAATATATTTTCAAGGAAGCAGGACCAAATACGGGATGGAGTTGTTGACAAAACCTTCCAAAGTTTGTCCATGTTTTTCCTTACGGTAAAGTTTAAGCAGAAATGTCCTGCTGTATTTAGTTGCAAAGCAGGAGGGAGGACAACAATATTGCACTTCCTGCTCTGCATAATCTGTCTCAAAGTGTTGCAGGAATTATCCTCTTGGTGCACCAGTGCAAGAGTTGAGAAGGTAATGGGCATATGCAGTAGATGGGGATAATAGGATTTGTTTTACTGGGGTGGGAATGATAGCAACTAAGAAAATAAGTCTTGTCTTGGGAGCAGTTGGGGGACCAAGACTTGGTTGATGGAAAAGTTCAAAGTTGTTGACACAGTTGAATAGCGTGTGATTTTTCCCCTCCTTGATGGAGGATATATCGGATCCACTGTAATGCTTTCCATATATGTCCATGATAGTGGCTATATGATGCAGAATAATAGATGGCCATCTATCAATTTGCTATGTATTTCAATCTATTTCCGTCTGGTGCAAGTTTTGATTAAAGTTGCAATTTCGCGATCTGTTAAACAATATTAATTAATACTTGTATTACAATTTAAGGTAATGTGAAGTGTAGGTACAATAAATGTATAGTTCAAATATTCAAATATCATGGACCATAGCTCCTCTGTACTTTCCACCTATATTGAATATGCTCTTATTCCTCCTGGCTGTTTGCTAAGTTGCAAACATGCCAGATTTGGGGTGGCAGATGAGCATGCATCACTGAGACCTGGCGAAATTGAAGGGGTGGATTTGATGAATACCATGCTCTTATTCCTGCTGGATTTTTGCAGCTTCGTATCATGCAGTTACCTCTCAAAGCTGGCATATTGTGGTTTATGAAGACAGTTGCCTTGATATGGTCGTCATAGTATTTTATCTGTAGATTCAATTTCTCCTTATGTGTAGGTCTGGAGTATGGAAGATCTGGATTATGTAGTAGAGTGGTTGCCCCCGGGGGGCAATTTTTGCATACGAGTAAGCATTTGGCTTTAGGGTTAAAACCCTAAACCCAGTAGGGCCAAATAAAAAATGCCAGGAACATACCCCTGCAATCACACCTTCCCTGGCAAAAAAGTACAAAGCAATTCATGAATTAACCAATTTAAGACTATAAGGTGATGACGGATGGGCCAGCTGCCGGTCTAGGTGCAGAGGCACCTTAAATCTGCACCTAATGCCTACTAAGGTGTAGAAACTAACTCACCTTGTAACACTAAGTGAGGAGGTCATAACGGGATGAGAAGAGTGGATCTCATAACCTGATGATAAGGGAAGAGTGCTAACTGGGTCAAATAGAAGACCAGAGTCAACAGTCAAAGGAGGATCCTAGAAGGACCTAGGATTCATGGAGATGACATGTCCTAATTGATGAAGGGGAGGCCCTAGTGGATGGAGGGAACCAGGCAAGAGGACAAGCTTGAGGCAACAAAAGGAACCATCTATTGTCTGAAAGCTTGTGTGACCATGGTACAGCACTTCTGCAGCAGGAATGCTGCACTGCTGCACCTGCATTATTGACCTTATTGGTCTGAATAGCCATATGTACAATCATCAAGGCAACATTCTGTAAGCTAAGTGCAGCTGTTGTCAATGGCCCTGGTTAGAGCTTGCAGAATTCCAGGTGATGAGGGGTGGACAAATCCATCATAAAAAGAAGTGCTCAAAGTTGACCATAAAACCTGTTAATATTCCACCTCTATTCCTGTGTTGACAAGTGGGATCTCGGCTTGCATGCTCAATAGAAACAGCCAGGTTTCATGAAACTGGAGTGCAAAACTTTGCCCATGGTGTAACATGAGGCAAAAAATTGGTTTAGTTTGTTGCCAGCTAGTGAGAAATTACCATTTTACTCTAGCTCGCCAACATGGCTCCTGGTACTGTATTCCACATCATCAAGATACTGTGGATATATGGTGATTTCCACTTCCAAGTTCAATGCAAAGATAGTTTTGGAGAGCATTATCATAGGGAGGGCTGATGGACTAGTTTTCTCTCTAGCTATAACAATCATTTTCTTATAATGGGGTTATTCTGAAGATTCAAGTACATAGCTCATGCAAAATGAACAATATCAATGTGCTCAATCTTTAATGTTGCTGATTATAAGCTTGTTCTGTATTTACATGAAAAAATCCATGTTTGAAGTTCAAAAATTCCACAAGGATACTACAGAATGGGAACAGAACCAACTAGGACCTGAAGATACACTGTTAAGTCATATCAGTGTTCTGACTTCACTTTCAAATTTCCATTTGACAGCAAGTCTGATGATTGTAGTGCACGTCTTGCCTCCTGCATGATGGCCAACCACACTTGATGTCACTACATCAGCATCCTTATTTTACATACCTAGTCAAATCATGCCAGCAGAACCTTCTTGACAGTGTAGAGCATGTAAAGGGACATACCCATCACCTTTAGTCTGTGACAAGAGAATGAGGTACTTACTAAAGATGACTGGTTCCGAATGGCCCTATAGGCCTCAATTTCATCTGGAAATGCATCCTCTGCTTCTTCCAGCAGATGCTTCCTCAGTGCCTGCAAAGACATGACAACTCTTCATTTATCAACAAGTCTGAAAGCAAACTGAACTTATATCATACAAAATGACACTCAGTGAGAACCCACCTTTTGGAGACGGCATTCCTTCATCAAGATCTGTTCATTCCATGGCCCCCAGAAAAGCAAAACAGAAAGTTTGTCCAAATATCTTACCTTGAAGGCATCTACTTTTCCTCTGCTAACTTGGTTGCGCTGGACACAACTATTGAGTAAATTCCTTGTGTATTCATCAGGATTCCTGCCTTCATCTATGAAGCTGTTGCAGACAACATGAATCAGCAATTATGCTCCCAGAATAAACTCATCAAAAAACTGATCATTGAACTGTGAAAAAAGAGATACAAAACATAGCAATCTAATTCATGCCTTGAACAAAAGGCAGATTTAGGAAGCTAATCATGAACCACTCCACAAGAATAGAGACCTCCTTTTCTGATGCTTTAATGAATTACTTCGCCAAAATTTCAAAATTACCTCAAGCACCCCCTCACCTCCCTCTGCAGAGAAAAGAAAGGATGCACCTTACAACTTCAAGAGGAATTTGGATATGGCAATTCTCAGCAGCTTTGTGCATCACTTCTAACTCACTTGCTAGTCCATTCCTGTAGATCACACCAAAATCAAAATTGAAAGGTTAATTCTCAAGAGCAGCATACAATCACCAGTATATCCAAAACCACAGCAGCGTATGTGCGATACAAGGCCACCGATGGCCATCGTTCTCATGACTCGAAGGGTTTTATCATCACTAGGAAAAATCAGAGTCCACAAGACAGGAGTCGACACAACTACAAGGCGAATTAGAAAAATGAAGGAAACCAAAAAACCTCAGAGATTTCTGTTCTTGATTGCGGAATGACAACCAGTACCTATCCGGTCAATACTCGGGAACCCTAATCAAGAGGGATATGGAACTTACAAGCGTTCAAGAAGTAGGAGCTGCGAGGGCATGGTAAATGAGGAAACAGAGCACTGCAACTGATGGAGAAGGAGCAGGGATCTCTGTACCGAGGCCAGAGTCTCTTCCATGGCCATAGCAGGCGAGGGAGAGGATGTGGGAGCCGCTTGCGCTTGCTGTTCCGACTCCATCGTTCTCTCTCTCTTCTTCCCCTTCCCGCTCATGTGGTTCTTGTCTGTTCCGAATGAAGGCGAGGGAGCTCGTAGATGGATGGATGGATGGATGAATTTCAAGTCGTCATTGACGGGCACGAACGAGCCATTGTCGGTTTTCATCGAATAAAATCATCTAGGGACATACACGTTCCCAGCAGAGGTGTTTTTGGTATTTTCAGTCTTCTTTTTTTTTGTTCACTTCAATGTGAGGATGAAAAGCTGCCCAATGAACTCTGTAGGCCTTTTGGACGACCCTGAGCGTACCTTTAGGATTAATACTCTCTACAAATTATTGAAGCCCTAAACCCTTGAATTAAACCTTTAGCTTTTTCAAAACGCCCACACTCCTTTTTGCGCTTGGATACACTAACTATTTCTCTTTGAAAGAATAAATGTGGTTCACTCAACATATTAATAGAATATATTGACTTGTGATCAACAAGGGGTGTATCACGCTATGGCCTTGCCATTTACATTAAAATGTATCTTAAGGCAAAAAATAATAATTATGGAAACTCAAATATTTCACCATACAAAAATATAATCTTCAAAAATCCCCCTCACAGAAACCCAAATCCTTCAAGATAATCTCAAGTTTCAACACAAGCCAAAATATCATCTTTCAAAAATCCTCATATAAAAATAGATCTATTACTTAGGGGTCAAAATCCCTTAACCTACTATATACTATAATGAATCTAAGTACAACATCCTTGCCTTGGTAGGCAAGGTCAACAAATTGATCAAGTATATGGTAGTATATTGTAAGCTGATATTGTCAATTGATAAGTTGGTCATTATGGCTGCAGGAAATGGGTGTTTATTGTGACTCATACCTTAGTACCTTTTCAGGTTCAGCAATAACAAATTATTTTGGAAATGTCAATAAATAAATAAATAAATAAATATAATTTTATTGTTATTATTTTTTATTTTTTTT
>Ga0209611_10002164_pt1 | contig 34470 bp, 37 predicted proteins | sample S1TSphgellanicum_3_FD_187693 | JGI IMG/M metagenome (GOLD analysis project Ga0209611, IMG submission 187693) | Host-associated microbial communities from peat moss isolated from Minnesota, USA - S1T2_Fc - Sphagnum magellanicum MG (SPAdes) (version 2) | ecosystem: Host-associated > Plants > Peat...
CCCCCACCCTCTTTTACGCTTCTTTATAAAGCCGATCCCTATCATGGGCTAGTGGTCACAAGGTGAAGAGGCTCTTATTCCTACTTGTGGCAATCAGTAAGTTTTTCCCTCTTTGTTAGGGGTGTTTCACACTTTGTACCAAGGCTTGATTTCGGAAGTCCCAAGAAGAGGCAAAGTCCCATGGAAATCAAGCCTTGGGGGTATAATAAACAATATTATTCTTCAAACTTGGTGTGCCATAGTGTGAAGAACTTGATTCCAACTCTAAGGCCCAAGTCCCATGAGGAAGGCAAAGTCCCAAGTTTTTTTAATCCTTAAATCTTGTCATTTCTCTTTGTTTGTTCGCTTTACCTTTTTACATATATATATTTTCTCTTTGAGTTTGAAGCATTGGATACAAGAAAACAACACATATTGGTCGTTTTCCCTCTCTTTATTGTAGTGAAACTATCATTGTGGGCATGTTGTCATTGCAACAACTTGTAATGTACCAACAAAGAGTTGAAATCATGATGATGGTTGTTTTAAAAAAAGTTTGAGTTTCACATTGAAATGCAAATGGATGAAATGCACAGGAACAAATTTCTCTAAACAAACACACTTTTCCAAATTGTACCCATAAGCATTTTGTGAAAACCTCTCCATTTTTTCACATGAAAAAATAAATAAATTGCCCTAAACCTTTTGCTCTAGCTCGAACACACTTGCAAAAGAAAGACAACCAGCCCGCCAACTTTGATTTGATGTCAAAGCAAGACTCATACAATGAACGGACCAGATCAAGCCACTTTTTCATTATTTCAATAAAATATATGGTTGGGACTTGTCTTTGGAGTTGGGTTTTCATTTTGGCTCGACCCAATTGCTTGCCTAAGTCCCAACCCATGAAGCCAAAAAAGTACAGCCACATAGGATTCCTACTCATGGTTGGGACTTGTAAAACAGGCCCTAGTGTGAAGGACTTGGTCCCAATTTGGAGCTTTAGACCAATCAAATTGCAAAAAATGAAATTGAGACTTATATAAATCAGGCCCTAGTGTGAAGCCCCTCTTAGTCTGTATAAAGACTTGTAATGCTCAAGGTGGGAGAGGTCAGCCCCCGCTTCACCTCCAGACCATGCAATAATGAAGAACAGAATCTGATGAGAAAAACACAGAGATGGGGAGGAAGGGACAAAAGAATAAGTTAAGAGCAAATCTGCAACATGGAGCATGGAAATGATAGAGCTAGAAAATACATACTACAAATCTCTACCTCTACCATTGCATTTGTTGCCATGGATCAGTGTATGGAATGCATTTTAGGCTTGCTTGGCTAGCTCCACCACAACAACACAAACTTTTGCATACCAAAAAGTAGAATGCCATCAATTTGAAAGTACACTCTGAAACAGCCAATTTGCCTAGGGGAGGTGAGAATCCAACTGTAAAACTGCACTAGTGAAGAAGAAGGGTGGAGATAGGTTTGATTACTACTTCTGCAAAGCTCTGATACACATGTTTGTAGTGGTTGTGAAAGTACACATGTTTTGTAGTGTGGTGAAGGAAAGAAGAAACTAGTGGCAAAAAACCATGATTGGAACTGGAACCATGTTGGTACCTTTCTTCCCTTCATAATGCTTTTATTGTGTGATTTTTTAAAAGACTCAGTAAATGAAGAACAGCTGGTTGCTTCACATACACCTACTAGGCTACTGTGATCACCCCTGCAACACTCAATCTGCCCTCACGATGAAAGTTTTGTGCTTGCTGCTGCTGCTAGCTAGTGGGCTGGCTGGGTCTGTTTCCCTTTCCATATTGATGATGATGAGCTAGGTTCAGCAGTCAGAAGCACCAAAACCCACAAGTGCTCTGGTTTCTCCCATTAAGAAGTAAATTACAGGGTTGGGAGGAATTTGGGTCAAATGGGGTTTTGTAAAGAATTATGGGAAATGTTTCCTTTGAATTTTCAGTGTTCTTAAATATTCCTGTGGATATTATGACTCTAGGGTTTAGGGTTTATTGTGAATATTATTCTCTAGCTATCCACTTATGACTGAGTTGTGGATGAATCCCTTAACTGAGTTAATATCTGGTTTCACCTTGGTAACCCATTTTGTAAGAAGTATGTCTTTTATACCTAAGTAAATAAGTCACTACTAGGTGAGTACATAGATAATTTATACCTATGTAAGGGCTGTTTTTACTACCTACCTCCTGATGAACCTGGGCAAGCAAGCAAGCAAGTTGTTAAAAGGTAGGTAGTAAAAAAAAGCAACTGAGCTAATGACCATGGTTGTTATCTAGGGAACTTGAAACCCGTCTTTGTAACCACTTATCTATCATCCATCCTCATGGTGCACTGGTGGATGCTGGTTCACTCTTGCCAAGCAGCCTAGTCAACTTGCATTCACTGGGTGTAAGGATGGCAGATGAATGGGTTACGCTCGGTTTTAACATTGAATTTCCTTTCAAAAATATTTTCAACTTCTTTGTGAAGAGTAAAACCCTTATCATCTTTCAATTAAAAAAATTAAATCATATTCTTAGCCAGAAGATATTAGTGGACCCACACATGGGGTCCTCAGAGATTCTCTTCGTCTTGTTCACTCAGGCTACGGCCCCCATCCATAAGGGCTCAAACCTGTGAATCCCTGTTGTTCGTTGACATGGGTGCTTTAATTTACATTATGATTTGCAACATTCCAGGACGTGGTTGGTTTAGAGTTTCATTGTATGCCCCAAAATGACATGAACATAAGTTAATCAGCTCTTGTAATGCTTTGTAGAAGAACATGTCATGTGCAAATTATGTAGTAATCCAACTGAAAAACAATGTCATTTCCAACTCCTTTAGAGTTTGTTGTTGTTGCTTGGATTGTAGGACCTGTCTGTCTGTCTGTCTGTCTGCGGTACTCTCTCAGTATCAACCGAAAAACAAAAATTATACCTTCTACTAAAAGATCAATGTTTGAGTGAGAGGGGTTGATCTGATTCTTGGGTGGGCGGCAAGTTCATAATCTCTCATTGGGAACCTTAAAAAACAGAGAAATTCAAACTTTTGGATCCCTGAATTGATTCAAATCAGATTGCAACATTGACGACAACTTTGGAACCTATGTGGGTCAGACACAACATATATATAAAATATGAATCTCCTACAATGCATGTCATTGACTTTGAGCTGCTGTTGTGGCTGTTCATTCCTCAGGCATTGCATAACCAAACATCTCCAAACTTTTCAATTCCCTCCAAAAGTGGAGGAGCTTTTTGGTTTTTGAACAACTAGCTAAATTTTGAACCAATTCCAAACTAGCTTTGCATTACAAGACCTTGCCAACACCAAGCTATTTTGTTTTGAGTAGGAGGCAAGAGGCAAATGATTTGACACTTCATTTATTTCAAAAATTTATTCTAATTATTCCTTAGGTGTTTGATTTTATTTTAGAGCTTCTTGTGCAATTTTTGGTTTAGTTGCACTTGTAGTGTTTTTGTAAGTGGTAAAAGTTGTTGACTATATCATGAATAATATAACATAAAGTGTAATTACAACTAAAATTTACAAAATTCAATGCAAATATCATGACATGGTGTTCAAGTAGTTTATACCTTTATTGTACTACAAGTTCACTGCATTAGTCTTAATAAAAAAATGATTCATGAAATCCCTCTCACAATCTTTTTCAATACTTGAAGAACTTAGTGATTGATTATATTTGATCTTCATTTGAGTATAGTATGTCTTATCATTAGTAACCCAAAACAATATTTTAAGACCAATCAAAATCATGCCACCTAGTAGTTTTTAAATGTCCATCATTCCCATGAATTGGATATGACTCTACTTAGTATCTTCAATATGTTTTCTCGTGACATATGTGAAATCAACGGAATTGACTCCAATCATTACTTTTAAGTTTACAAAGAAGCTTGAACTTTCTAAACTAGGAAAACATTTTCAATATGCATGGCCCAAAGGTAATAATAATAGGTCTATTTTTTCTTATATAAGGATTTTTGAAAGATGATATTTTGGCTTATGTTGAAACTTGAGATTAGTTATAATAGAGTTATAATATCTTGAAAGATTCTTTTGGAGGATTTTTTTGAAGATTATATATTTGCATGGTGAAATATTTTGAGTTTCCATAACTCTTCTTTTGCCTTAAAGATACTTTTTTAATGTAGATGGCAAGGCGTGGTGTGACACATCCCTTGTTCTTGTGGTGAGGAGGAAAATGGAGGGGGAGGAGGAGGAGGAGGAAGAGTCAGGTTTAATGGAGGTTTTGTTTTTGTGTGTGTGTTTTTGGTCGGGGGTATGCACCACAACATCTATTGTTTTCATCATAGTGCTGGGCTGCCACTACTGGGGATTGATTCTGTTGCAAATTTTTTGTTATCCTAAGTATCCGGGTCAACTACTTGTTGGGTCTTCTGGAACCTTGTCTCTTTGGCAGATTGTGCATGTCGGTAGTAGCAAATACATGAACACTACTAGTACAAAGTACTGAAAAGCACTTAAGTTAACAACAAAAACACAATAATAATAATACCCATCCCAGGAAAATAATACAAACAAGAGTTACAATTACAATAGGTTTGCTGCTCCCCTCCCCCCCAAAAACCCCAAAGTTGGTTTTTCTGGACTGCAATCAGCTGCCATTGTTGCAGTATGGTTATACTCAGACCTCATCACTTTAGATTTGGAGTTCAATTACATTTTGGCCCATTGTGGAGAACTGTCTCCCTTAGTTTCTAGTAAATTTATTAGTTCCTACAATTTTTGTTGCCACCCACAAATGTTTTTATAAAAAAATTCCCATCTTCTTTGCTCTTCAGCTCCAAGCATCAACTGCTCTTGGTTTGTGTTTCTAGTTTAATACCAGTTGACAAATCCGGATGCAAAGCCAAACTTCAAGCAAGTCTCCAGGCTTCAAGTATAATTGCTTAACATGGCTAATTTACTTGTTGCTTGATGGGTTTTGTTGTGGGCTTTGCTTGCTTAATGCATGTTGTGGATTAAGTTGATTCCTAGTTGTTGCTGTTGCTGTTGCTTAATGGGTTTTGTTGCTGCTTGATGGGGTTTGGTGGATTAAGTTGATTCTTAGTTGTTGTTGTTGCTTAATGAGTTTTGTTGCTACTTGATGGGTCTTGTGGATTGAATTGATTTCTAGTACTAGTACTTAAGAAGTTGTTGCTTGATGGGTTTTGTTGCTACTTGATGGGGTTTTGTTGCTTGCTTGATGGGTCTTGTCGACTAAGTTGATTTCTACTAGTAGTACTAAGTTGTTGATTCATGGTTAAGTCAAAATCTAAATCAAGTTGTTTTCAGAATCGCTGCAGCAGCAGCAGCAGCTATCCAAACAAACTGCTTCTAATGTGGTGATTGTTGTTGTTGTTGAATTTGCAGAAGTAGCAGAGCTTGTTTCTATCACTACTACCACTACTAAAAATGGAAGCTTTCTGTGGGGCTCAGTGATGATGAGTTGAGCTAGACTACTACTCATGCTACTTCCTTTGTCAGCTGAGCTTACTCATACTGAATGCAGGAGACTCAGTCAGAATCGTGTTTCACGAGTTGTTTGTTTTGAGCTTTGCTCTCTCTTCTGCGACATTATTCAGCTCTTTTGATCTGTGCTGTTTGGAATTCTGCTCATCATTTCTGTCGGTCAGTATATTTGGACCGAAAGAAAGAAGATGCAGAACCAGCAGCAGCAGAAAAAGAAGCTTTTGGATTCTCTTTTTGTTTCTGCAAGATCTGTGGTGTGTTCTGTTTTCTGGGTTTTTGGGATCTTGAAACTACATTCTTATTCTCCATCCCCAAGTATTATAACTCTCTACTACTACTGTTGTTGTTATTGTTCCTTGCGTCTCTCGTGATGGATTGATCGATTCATGTGTGTGCTGCATGTGGAGTACTCATTCTGTTTGAGCTTTGTTGTTCTTGAATAAGTAGTAAAGCTAGGTCATGTTTCTTGTCAAGTTTTTTTTTTTTCCCCTGTGTCAATAATCTCAAGCAGCCTCTTCCAGAAGTAACAATTCTTTCTTCTTTGCATTTGATCTCCTTGCACATTCAAGAGCTCAATACCAGCTGTTTCTGACATTTGTGTGTTGTTTGCAATTCTCACAGCCAAGTCTGTCTTATTAGACTGTGTTGAGACTCTTCTCTGTCTGTGTGCAGCACTGTGTCTGTGTAGTGTGCACCTCTTCCACCTGCTTTACAATCTACTGTTACACAGCTGCACAATATTCTCATTATTCTTGACATGAAGCTTTCTTGGCCTGAAGCAATCAGCTCATCAACCTCTGCAACAGCTGCAGGTCTAAGAAAAATATTTATATATCTATTGCTGCAGCAGAATCATATTTTCCAAGTGGTGCCAGCTGCTGAACTTTGGAGTGAAGTGAATCTGCTGTTGGCATGCTGGGGTGGTGAGAATCAACTCCACAGAAGATTCAAGCTTATATTCTTCTTCTTCTTCTTCTTCTTCATCTCACCTGAGATTCAACTGGCAGCAAGCTGCTGGGAGTGAGTGACAGGCTTGAGTGTTTCTTTCTCTGAGGAAGTTCTTTACATGATGAGTGTGGATCATGAGAACTTCTCCTGTAACTATCCCAGCAGCACAACAGCTTTCAATCATGTGCAGTCACCCCGAGTTCAGGGTTGTGTTAGCTCTCTCTTGCAGCAACTCTTTGATTGGCATCATCATCCTGGCAAACGAATTCCTTCTGCATCCTCCAACTGGATGTCAACTCCAGGTTCAATGCCCAGCCCCCTCCCACCCATGACCTGTTTCATATTCACATCTCTCTGTAGTACCAATGCAGCTCAGAAACCAGACAGAGAGAGACTCACACATCAGCTCATGATCTTCAAACAACATGATGTAGTTGTAAGTAGTCTCTCTATGTGCATCAAAGTTCAACCTCCAAAATCCTTGCAGTTCAAGAAGATCCTGAAGCTCAAATCCAGAGTCCTCAACTTGATAGAATTTGTACTTGTTGCACATCTCAAATTCTCAACCAGCTGCTACAAAGAAAGTTAGTACTAGTCTCTTAGGCTCATCATGTGTTGTTTAGGCCCTCTTGCTAAGTTTTCTGATTGCAGATCTTGTGTGTGGTGGTTGATGGGTGGGTGGGTGGATGGGTAGGTCATAGGTCACTGCCAGGCGTGCAAGCAGACTCCATAAGCCCCCACAGAAGGAGATCAAGATTGGGTAGCTCTGGTGGTGGTGGTGGTGCTCATCATCAAGGCTTCATCAAGGATCAGTGCACAGATTCTAATTGTATCAGAAGACCGGCACACAAGTTTTTATTGCAAGTGAGGATCTCAGACCTCTCTCATTCTCTACTCTACTTGAGAGCTAGCTAGAGGGCTTGAATGGTGATGGGTGAGTGCAAGGTTGTTGTTGATTGCAAGGTTGAGTGGACCAAAAAGTGGCCAGAAAAAAAAGGTTCCATAAGTCAATCCATTTGGGAAACATTTCCTTTGTATTTTCTTTTTTTGAGCGCTACGATGACACTAAGTAGCTAGGCAACAACATCAACAACTTCTTGATTGATTTCAAGTCATTTTTTCCCATTTAGAAAAATCCCAGCTAAACACACATATGTGCCTAAATATAATGTAGCATAAAATACATTTGCACAGTTAGAATCACACCCACACTCTAAATATGTAGAAAAATCCTTGCCTACAGATTAGTATGTTGTTGTGCATGTGTGCCCAAATGTAACATGAAATACATAAATGTCCTGTTTGTGCGAATGACACCCACATGGCAAATCTGTAGAAAAATGTCTCCTATCTAGAGATTACTACTTTGTACATGTGTGCCTGAATGTAGCATAGAAATACATTTGTCTTGTCTGAATCACACCCGTACTGCAGATATGGAAAGAAATCCCATTTAGAGATCACTGTTTTACACATGTTGTGTGCCCAAATGTGACATAAAATACATTTGTGCCGTTTGAATTACACCCACATTACAAATATGCCACTGTGACAATCCAAATTGGTTGAATGTAGCTTGCACTGGCCATGATCTAGCTGCTGATTGTAAGAGATGACTTTTATGTCTTGCTCATGTCATCTCTAGTTCTTTGAGCTAGTTCTCTAGATCTGGTTTCTGACCTTGTGAGAGTATATATTTGTTTCCATGGGGGCAGCAGAATGAAGAAGAGAATCGTTCATGTTATGGGGTTACTGGGCCAAGGAACAAGATGCTTTTGTCAAGAAAGCAGCATCTCTTAAGCCGATCATTGACATTCAGTGATGAACGAAACGAGCTACAAGAAGAAGCACCAACTCCTCCTCCTCCTCCAGGGGTGGTTGCTCGAATGATGGGCCTTGAGTCACTGCGTGCAGCTGGAAATACTCCAACTGATCTCATGCATCCTCCTCCTCAACATCGACCTTGTGCTGATTTGCTTGATGATGAGAATCATCTGAGCACAACACAATCTTCAGTGACAGAAAAGTGGCAGCAGCCTGTAACTCGATGGAAGCTTGATCTGGACAATCTAGAGGAGGATGAGCAACAAGATGCTCCTTTTGGTCCAAGTAGTATGAGAACAACACTCGAGGGACCAGCAGAAGCAGCATATCAAGCTGCCAGGGACACATTGAGTCTACCTTCTGATTTTCAAGCTCATTCTAGTGGGAACAATATCCTCATGAAGAGGAAAGGATTTTTCTTGACTCCAGAGTCATGTTTACGAGACAATGTCCTGCACCCAGATTTGGATACAAAGCACAGATTTGAGCCAACAACACATTGTTTGGAGTCGATTCAGGGGTCACCGTATTCAGCGAAAAGTCAGCTGGGCTCCAATCATGTTATTACAAGCTCCAAAAATTTTGAAAGACAAGGAAGCTGTGGAAGTGATGAGGTGTGCTTAAGAACTGAGGAGGAGGCCAGCTGCAAGGTGATCAGAAGGAGCTGTAGCTGCCATGGCAGTACTGGACAACATTGTTTGACTTCCAACTTGAGTGCAAGTGAAGTGCTCTGGGGAGAATCAGCATTTTCAAGCCACCGTCATGCAACAGAAGATGATCATGATCATGGATCAAAACTACTAGTGCAACAAGGGAACTTGGGGATATTTCATGAGCGTTCTTTGATAGCAGAGAAGTCTCAACCAAGTTCTCCATTTCTTCTCTCTTCTCGAAGCCACCTCCTCTCGAGTCCCAAAATTTTGGGCTCTCCAGAGGCTTCAATCCTGGAGTTCAAGACTAACTTGGGAAACCAAACAAACACAAGTGACAGTACCCACCACCACCTCTTCACCAAAATTGAACTGCCCAGGCAAAGGAGCCATGATCCCTATGAAGCTCAGAACTCACTGCAAAGTACTCACAGAAAAAAAGTTGATGAAAAACAGAAATTTAGTGACCGTCAACAGCAAATCAACAAGGTCTTCTCTGGGGTTTCAAACTTGCAGAATGATCAATCCAAAAAGATGACAGCTTTGGAGCAGCAGCAGATGGAGCAAGAGCAGCAGAAGTCCCCAGTCAAACAGGTCAATACAAGGTGGAAAGAAGCTCAGCCTCAATGCAAATTTGAGTCAGAATTCGATGGATGGAGTTTGAGATTTGTCAAGGACCTACAGACTCCAGCAACTGTAGTAAATGGAAGGCCAAGTTTGCAGCCAATCAGGGGTCCATATGGAATGATACAGCAGTTCAAATCCAGAGCCATGTTCAAGGAAGAAAACAACGAAACTACTGGGGACCAAGAGAAATGCATGCCAACACATTCCAACACATATGTTCATTTAGGTGCTTCTCAAAGTCACCAACTTCCCAACCCAGGCAATGCAGCATTGGATGCAAAGGTGATCCATGGAGGTGTGCCGAATTCTGGGAAGCTGCTCAGTAATAAAAAATACAGGATCAAAGGAGAATGGAGTGATGAAGAAGGAGATAGCTGCCTAGAGTCACAAAGTCTTCATGTGAGGAGGTCAATACTACAGCATAGTTGCAGATCTATTGAAGCTGCTGCTGCTTCTGCCAGTGCTGCCACTTTAGACAAAAATTTGAGGTTCCAACCTTCTGGCAGGAAAAAAAAAATTAAAATCCGCAGACCTGATGGGACTGTGAAGATGATGAAGACAACTTGTTGTGATCTGGAGCTGTTGGTTCGAGGTGACAACATTGCTGGAAACTTGGCAGGTGATGATGCTGTGCGAGAAAGTGAGTTGACAGCTGCTTCTGTTCCAAGGGAGACATTGTTGTCAAATTCACAAACCCACTTATTGATGAATCCACAATTCAATGCTGGGAAGAAGACATCTCTGTTCCATGCAACAACAGGAAGGAGTGTCAACAAACTAGTTTTTCCACAGCTCCCATGGGATGAGACCCATTTGAAACGAAGATCTAAGGAAGATGATTCTATGATCAGATCTGAAAATTCCACTTCAACAACCCCTGGAATGATGTGTAATGATTGGATTCCCAAAACATTTTCAGAAGACTTTCCAGTCCCAGGGGGTTCTCCAAAGAGCTCATTGCAGAACCTGCAGAGTCATGACCATGACAAAAAGGATTTGTCATTGTCCTCATCATCATCATCCTCTATTCAGCAAGGTCATTCCAGTTTGTGCCAATTCTTTGTATCTGAAACAGAGGTTACAAGCTTGAATCAAATTTGGGGCTCAAAGCTTTTGAGTTTACCTGAAAATGATGACAATATTGTCCGACTTGATTTCAGTACTAACAGCTCAAGCACAGCATTCCATGGTTGCAGCTCTCCTGATCACAGCAACAACCAAGAAGTAAGGATTTGACCTCCTCGCCATTCATGTTCAGCAACACCGAGTGCAATTGTCAATCATCTCGTATGTTAGTAGTATACACATCACTCTAATCTTTTCTATTACAGATCTTCTAGTTACATCTAAGTCTTTGAGGGACCCAAGTCATTTTCAATTTTTATCATAAGATTCAACCCTATGGTATTTCAGACAACGTGGGTTAATTATATTCCAGAAGTAGAATATCAGATCTTCAAATTGTGACATCTGATTTTTCTTTGTGGTCGGTCCATATTGGAGGGGGGTTTCAGAACCTAAAGATCACATTGAATGTTGGCTGGAGTGAGGATCTGATGAAGACAACCCCGATATTCGTAAATAAGATTTTGGACAATACTGAAGTCCCCAGCTTGACACAGTTGGACAAGAAGGACGTTGATGCAAAGCTGCAGCATGCTTCAATGGAAGAATGCGGACATCCAAGTCCTGTATCAATTCTCGAATCCCCATTCCCTGATGAAAGCCCAACCACTTCTGAGGAAAGCATCTCTGGTACTTCCTGCAAAGAACCTAGCCCTATAAAAAAATTCTCGCTGCAAATGGCAGCAGGGCCTAAAATTGGTCTCCTGTGTGTGTTCAGGGCACTGGTCTCTTTTTGTTTTGGATCATTTCTTGAAGAAACATATCTTGTCACTTCAAATGAATGTGTAGCATGTAAGCCACCCACATGAGGGGCTTCACAAGTTTGAGTACCCCTTGTGAATTTCTTACTTTTGCTGAAGTCTTGGGATTGACTCTCTAATAAGGCCCTTCTTTACTTGCGGTGTTCTGGTTTTTGTCAGAATCTGAGCAGAGTCTTGATGGGATAGTGGAGGATGGGTACAATACTGCAAGTACAGAACCTTCGTTACTTTTGGACAAAGAGGCTCTTCAAGGAGTTGCTGAGACTGCAGGCACCTCTGGTGGAGGACGGCCATTTTTGGTGGTAGTTTCTCAGAGCAATCAAGTTCGGCAAGCCCTTCTAGACATATCCAGTTTCCGGAGTAACAACATGATGATGCCTGCATCAAATTCACTGGTAGACAGTGAACAGGAAGAGATGAGCTACATCCAAGAAGTTCTCGATGCCTCCAAATTTCTCTCAAATCCCATGCAAACATGTTTTTGTCCAGGAGTTTGTCAATTCAACCCATTTTTGTTTGAGCAACTTGAACTCCAGAGGAGCACCACCATCTCATTGCAGGACAAGGACATGGATGATGATGATGATGATGCAACAGAGCTGCTGCAACAGAGCAGCACTAGGAGCAGCAGGGAAGAAAATTTTGTTAAGAAGGACCCATCATGTCAAAGCTCTCTGTGGCAGCGTGGTGACCGAAGACTACTATTTGACAGTGTGAGCGAGATCATTCTGGATGTGTTTTGTGATCTGCAATTTGCATGCAGGGATGATGTTGCGTCAGCAACAAGTAAAAAACTGCAGCTGGACAGCAAGTCTGGTGGGAAGTTGGTGACTGAAGTCTATGGGAAGATTTGCAAGTGTCGCAACTTTGCTACCAATGCATTGCAGAGTCTTGTGGATAGAGATATGAGGGTGCATGGACGTAGATGGTTTGAAATAAGTCAAGAAGTTGAAGAATTGGGTGTCGAAATTGAGCACACGATTTTCAAGGTCATGTTTGATGAGCTCATATCCGACTTATTTCAGGATTCAAAATCCATTCACGAGTTCTACTTGTAAATCATGAGAATCCAAAGATGGGTTCTATTAGAGGGGGATTGGTCGCCACCCAATCCCCCATTAATTATGCGGTGCCCTTGTTTTGAATTAGTGGTTGGTCCAGTGAAAGAAACAACTTTGAACATTCTCTGAGACCTGTGAAGTCTCTCCCCAAGCTGTGTATGTAAACTAAACAACTTTTAGCAAGAGTTACTAGCAAGAAGATCGGTCCCAAAATTGGGACCACAACAGAATTCCCTTAACAAGTTGTTGCAAGCAGACGAACAGGTCTTTGTAGTTGCTGGATGGATGGTTTGGTTGCTGATAAGCACCCACATACCTGTTTTCTCCAAGGAAGCCTTCAGGGTGCCCTTTAGTAGATATATGACACAAGAGGTGTGTACATAAAACTTAAAACTCTTAAGTGTGGCAGATTGATTTTGGACTGCACATTTTCCAATTCTTGTGTAATCCCTTTGCAAGTTTTATGGACTCAGGACTAAACCCTAAATCCACAAAGAGCATGATGAGTTGGTTTTATACTCTACCATAGTTATGTGAAGACACTTGATAATAGAGATCCCTTATCTTTTGAGGTTTATAGCATTGGGGGTTAGTGCATCCTAGTATTCTTGCCATGCAACATAGCATGGGTGGTGCTCAAGACTTGTTATAGTGTGAGTGTTCCTTTACAAATGTGGTACCAAATTTGTGAAAATTTGCTATCAAAAAAAAAAAAATGGTTGATTACACATTTCATGTGAATTTTGTTGGAAAACAAGTTTATTCAAAGAAAACTTCCCTTAAAGACCACAATCCTATTGAAAAATATCCATGATGGATGAACAATGATTAATGGTGAAGATGATTTCCCATTTGGAATGATTGAAAATGGAAAATATTAAATAAAATCATCTTGTATGGAAGATGATGATCATCATGAAATCATTCATTCATTCATTCATTCATAATGCATGAATAAATGATGTTCATGGATAAAATTCATCCATATGGGACAAGTTAAACAATACAGGGCTAACTTACATTATGGACATTCATCACCTATATGGTTGGTCCAATATAATGTTTTGGAAATAATGCATCAATTGTGAAGTTGATTGATGATGGTTGTGACAATAAAATCATGGATGTTCCTTTTAATAGCTCATGCATCAACAATTCGCACACATGTTTAGCATGAGTTTGTAGTGCTTAGTATTTTGAGTCCAGAAGATGAAAGCTATGAAGAAAGATAAGGTGTCACTTAGTTCAAGGAAAAATCAGAGTTTCAATGAGTATTAAAAAGGAAACAAATGGAGGAATAATAAATCCGGTAGTTGATTTGTCTTAGTTTCACTCAATCACAATGTCTTTGCAAATCCCTTCGATGAAGAGACCCATTTTTTTTTTCCCCCTCTCATAGTCTAATGTGCAAACAAGTCTGGTTTCTTCATTAACATATCATGGAATCAACTCTAAGAATCATAACATGGGTACAGAAAGGCTTGCTTCCATACAGAGCAAGCAAATGCCACCTATTTTTTTGAAAAACCATAATTACAGGCAAGGCTAAACTAGTTGCAGTCTCAAATATTTTTTTCATGTGAAAATGGGTGTTGGGTTAGCTGTGAGATATTGCTCTGCCCTTGACACTGAGGCCTCCTGTATAAGGAAAGAAGGTGAGGCTCCTCCCAGAGAGGGAGAGAGAGAGAAGACAAAAACCTGATGGATACATTTTCAATTTGGGATATGTAATAATCTATGTGCACAATTAGCACAATCGCACTTTATTCTTTTCTTGTGGATTATGAGGTATTCCCTATCAAATTGTATACAAATGGATGGCTGCTTCTAGTACTTACGTAAGTGGCTTAGAGCATTCTCCAATCCTTGAGGTGTTGGGTTAGGTAACTCCATCACCTTGAACCCATTCTTGTAGATCTTGAATGTAGGCACAGAATCCACATTTTCAGCCTTTGCCAGATATGGATTTGCCTCAATGTCCACCTGCATAAAAGCCATACAAGAGACCAATTAGTGTCTGAATAACACAATCATACACTGCATATATACAGAAGAGATGCAGAAAAATGAATGCCAGACAACCCCCTTTCCCACTTCTATGAGAAACCTGCCAGAGTCACAAAAATTATAAGTAAAATTGGTGTTGGGCTGCTCGATTGGTGCACATGCATTTTTTGAGTAAAGGATTGTGTATTTGGTTCTTTTGAAAAAAGGACGGAGGATGTGTAGATGATCACCTTAAAGAAGTTCACAGTTGGGTTTAGTTTGTAAAGTTGCTCCACAACTGATGCCATTTGTCTACATCCTTCACTCCATCTTGTGTTAAATTGCACCACCGCTATCCCTAAATGTGCAAAAGTTAGTGCAAAAGTTAGTCCACATTGCAAGGACCCACTGCAAGTTCCTGTTGCCAATTTCCATATATGTACTGACTCTAGGGTACATGTATGGTAATGCTGCCTTTCAAGCCTCAATCTGTATTCATATACTAGTACCTGAATAATGAGAGCTTGTTCCACCCATCAAGGATTTCTAAGAGCAACCCCACTGGTACACTGTACAGCAAACTTTGGATGAAGAAAAGTCAAAGCATGCCAGTTTGGCTCATCAAAATGGTTTTGGCCCAGCATTTTTGCACAGGATGCTGAGGCTGGCAAAAGGCACAGCAAAGCCTCACATCTGCTGTTGATTGGCTTGATGGTTTGATTGGTTTAGGTGGGTTGCTATTAATAGTCTCCCACCTTTTGCACTCCCAGTTTCAGTTTTATGGGTGGGGTTGGAAAGGGAAAAAAAAAGAAAACTAATCTTGGATGTGAACAATACCGTTGGAGGGCCACATACTGAGCAGGGTTGGAGATACTCTAACTCAGGAAAATCGTGCTCTGGAATCATACAGTGTGAAATCATACAAACAAATTCTGCATACCATGATTTGAGATGGCCTCCCTTAATTGATCATTGCTGCAGACATCAACTTCAAAACCAAACTGCTTCTTCAGTTCGGTTGCAGATCCTCTCAATTTTTTTATTGCAGCTTGGACCTCAAACAGTGCACGTTCAACATCCCTATTTGCAGGCATTTCTTTTCTCAAGGCCTCATAATCCTTCAGTGACTGGTCCCACTGCTCCATCTGTTACATATCCAATTTCAAAAACCCAAAGGAATGGGGGCTTGTTTAAAAGTGCTGAGACCATGAGGGGAGAGTGACAGACAGCTGCTGCAACTCTCTCCATCTTCTTCTTCTTCTTCTGTCTAGAGAGGAAGAAAAAGCCACAAGGGGGTGTGGAAACATAGATTTTACCTTGGAATAAGAATGAGCACGTCTTAGAAGAGCTTTTGTGTAGTACGGTTGAGCATCCAGAGCTGCATTGCAGTCTTCCACAGCTTTTTCATAATGACCTAGTTTAGACCTGCAGCATACATGCATGTTTGCTTCCTTTGGTGAAAATGGGTTCTCAGGAAATCTCATCATTTCTTCGCTTGTAAAATCATCAAGCTTTTTGGCCTGGATCCATTCTTCCTGATGTCAACATATCATGAACTCGAAAGAAAATTGATGCTGAATGCTTCCAAGAGATTCATACTAAGTACAAGAACTACTGTCTTCATTGTGTTGCTACATGTGTTGAAGGTCAGCACAGAAACCAAACCTGCAAGCTGCCCGATTACAAAGCAGAATAGCATTGGTCGGGTCATACTGGAGACCCTCACTGTAGGCCACCGATGCTTCTTGCACTCTGCCTGCTTTATACAAGTCATTGCCAGTGGTTCGGGCAGCTGCTACAGCTCGTGCCCTTTTCAATGTGTGTGATGCCTCAGCATTCTGAGGATCAAAATACACTGCTTTCTCTGCTGCAGTTACTGCTCCTTCAAACCTTGATACAAATTGGCCATTTCAAAACAGCAAGCAGATTAGACCACATTCAGCCTGGGTTTACACTGCAAATACTTTTACTAAGTTAATTTATCATGTACTGAATTTCTAGATTGCACCCAATAATGAGACTTTCTTTTACCTGCCGAGAGTCATGTCCACTTGAGCCTGGACAAGGAGAGTTCTAATATCAGCTTGGATGCTGGTTGATTTTGATAGCCCACTCTCAATTTTGTGTGCAGTTGTAAGGAGTATGTCTGCTTCTTCATATTTGTGAAGTTTCAAAAAGGCCTCTGCTTTCAGTGCAAAAAGCTGCAAGCAATAAATATAGCTACGTTATGATTTTTAGTCCATGGCATAATATTCTTCAAGATAACAACAGTTGCAATTAGTTCTAGCGGTAAGGGGAGGGTTGCAATTTGTAGAAAATGTGTGATGTTTTTCTACAACACTAGTGTTGGAAATGTAACATTGTATCACTATGATAACTTCAAAATGAATCTAATGAGTATAGAATACTCAGAAGCACTTGTTAAGGATTGTAACCAATGCTTTTAAGCACAGTTTGAATACTGCAACCAATGTAAAAAAACAACCGACCGACCAATACCAGTTTGCAGCCACATCAGCCTGTCAGTCCATTTTCAAGACTACCTATACAATACAAAGGAGGCACATGTGGGTCATTTTATCCTATTTAGACCTGGAACTTGATCAACCTGCACATGGTTTTGAGGAACTATATGTGTGTGAAAATCAGCAGAACTACTCGCAAATCTCTGTCATGCATCTCAATAGTTACAAGTCACTTGCAGACTGCATGATAAGTGCTTTGCTTGAGGATAGAGTCAATTCAAGCAGTGCTGCTAGATGAAGATGGGATGCAGAGGATGGCCCACATGGATCAGAAAGTGTCAAGGATTTCAAACCTGTGGAGCAGAATCAGCCCCAGCTACGATCGCAGCATCCATCTCTCTCACAACAGCACTCCAGTTAGCAGCACTCCGTGCATTGTAGCAATTTTGCAAATGCTTCTCCACCTTCTCCACCACCCGTTGCATGTCACCCATGTCAATGTGTTGCTGAGCTGCAATTTGGAGATGCTTCTTGGCACCCTCTAGTCGACCTAATCTGTGGCAATCACTTCACACCTGAAAATCAACAACATATTCTTGCCAGCAAAATCCAACAGCTACACACAATCCCTTGAACTTTGTCAACAAGGCAAAGAAGCTCATTTTGAGCTGGTGCCAGGAGGAGGACAATGGAGGTTTTGGTTACCTCAAACACAAGGTTGCAAGACGTTGATGAGCTCGAACAGAGGAAGAATCCAGTTTGATTGCCTTTTCACATTCCTGGACAGCCTCAGCCAAGCGCCCCAACCCTGTCAGTGCTGCTGCTCGATTGCTGTGATAAGAGGCCTGTCCTGGGCTCAATTGAATTGCACGATCATAAAGGGAAAGAGCCTCAGCAAAATTTCCCTTCTTGTATTGATCATTGCCCACTTTCTTGATCTCTTCAGGATCCACACTCAACATCATCCGCTTGATCAGCAAGCTCTCACCCACTGCAAATATATTCCCTCTGCTAGCCACAGAAGAATCTGCTGCTCCTGAAGCTCCTCTGGCTGCTGTCTCTACTTTCATTGTCTGATCTTTACCACCAGATTGAACCCCAAATACAAGCCCGACTCCAGAAGCTCTGGGTGTGTGTACTTTCACAGTAGTTTCTTTATTGCCTGCTGCTGTTGCATGTACAGGATGGGCTCCTCCTCCTCCAGCATACATCACTTTGCCATTGCTGCCAAGCCCACTGATGTTTCCTGTGGGTAAAGTTGGTCCAGAAGTTGTGGAGCTTGCTGCTGTGCCATTTGAGGCTGCCACAACTTTAAGAGGAGTAGCTGTTGTTCCTATAGCTCACAAGATTGACAAGTTCAGCCATGATCAATTGTATGCATGTATTACATGAAAAAGTTGAATTCCACACACACACATACACAGAGGAATCAGGATGCTCCTGCTGCTGCTGATGATGATGATGATTTTCTGTCACTTGCAAGCATGTGAATTTTTTCTTGATGCATTTCTGTCACTTGCAAGCATGTGGATTCTTTCTTTCTTTCTTTCCTCTGCAATGCTGATCATGCCTGAAAATTGATGGTTTTGGAAGAGAATCAATGGGTACCTGAGATCAGGTTGGCAGCTGATCCTCCTGCCGCATTGGAGAGACCTCCTCCTCCGCTTCCTCCTCCACCCAAGTTCCCAATGCTTCCACTCCAACTTCGGAGGCGAGGTGTACCTCCGTCTGGTGTAGCAGGGCTTGCAGCGGGCCAACTCTCCACTTTCCTAAGGCCTTGAACTCCAGCATTCAAGCCCGTCGTCGTCGTCGTTGTGGTCACTAGTTTCTTCTCCTCTGATGCAGTGGAGCTGCCATCACCTGCTGAGCTTTCAGGGCTACCCACACTTGGATCCTTGTTGGGATTCCTTCCTCCTGCGCTGTCGCTACTGGAAGAGAATCGACCACTCTCACTCCTCAAATGACCACCCCCGCCATGTTCCGCGTCGCTACTAGCTGGGTTCAAGGGCATATGATCTTGGTGGATCATGCCGTTGCTTCCAGTTGTTACCAAGCTGCCCGCCGACGACGTCCTCAGGCTTCCTGGAACCTCAGAGCTCGTTCGCTTATGGGTGATTCCATGCACCACCACCCTGCTCCCTTCACGAGTCCCGGGAGCGGAACTAGTAGTAATACTGCCGCTCCCCACGGACCCAGCAGCAAGCCCAACAACACTGGAATTATATGGAGTGAGAAAAGACGAAGTACTTCGCGCATGCCTGATCAATCTCGGAGTTTCTGCTATAGCCTCCAGCCGTGGCGTTGGAGGAGCCTGGCTGTCGGTCTCACCCCGCGCACTAATTGGCTTGCCTCCAGCAGCAGTCGCCTGTGGAGGAAGAAAGCTCAAATTCGGAGTTGCCGCACTTGGAGCTGCAGCATTCCTGATCAATGTTCTCGGAGAAGATTCCACTACGGTCTGGACGTGAATATTTGTGCTTGCCGGCGGTGGCGTCGTCTCCTGCTCCTGTTGCTCATGCCTGATGGTGGTCGCCACAGCTGAAAAACGAGGAGTAGTAGTAGTAGAAGCAGAAGAAAATCTGGAAGCTCGAGCTGGCGTATCAGGATCCCGCCCAGAAATACGTTCCCCATTCTTCTTCACCCCTCCCTCCTGCTGCTGCTGCTGCTGCTTTTTCTGCTGCCGTTGCTGCTGCTGACGATGATGATAATGATGATCAGTCAGCTTGTCGCCATGGAATTCTTCGGAACCCAATTTCTTACTAGTATCAGAGTCTCTGGATTTGGATCTCCTAATGCTGCGACTACTGGTATCACTCAAACCGCTAGCACCATTGGACCTGGACCACGTCCCCCCCGGCTTGAAACGCTCAAGCTTCCTCTGCTGCACCACCTTCCCACTAAACACATCAAAGCCACCACCAACACCGTCCGGGGGAACAAAGGTCTTCTCCGCTTGACAAGCAGCCATCAGAAGAATCTCCCTTCTTCTTCTTCCTCCTCCTCCTCCTCCTCTTCTTCCTCTTCTTCTTCTGCTTCTCTCTCACGCGAGTCTGGCACCAAAATTGCAAGTCCCCAGGCTATCTCCTTCCCTAGTACAAATTCTTCTGTTCCAACCAGAAGCGATGATCCGTCCTTGGCAGTAAGTCTCATGCCATCATCTTCTTCTTCATCATGATCTTAATACACATTCTTCTTCTGAAATCAGCTACCACACACAACACCAACTAGAGTTCTCCCAACAGCTTCAATTTCCCACCACCATCACATTCAAGCTTCCAATTCTTCTTCTTCTTCTTCTTCTTCTTCTTCTGCTGCTGCTGCTGATGATGATGATGATGATGCTGATTCTGTTTAAGTAGCAAAATTGCAGCAGGCATTGCAGGTCGCTAATCTCCTTCCTTCCTTCCTTTCCTTTCCTTTCCTTTCCTTCCCTTTCCTTGGTGAGGAAAAAAACACAAGCAGCGTTGTTGTAATTTTTGGGTGCTAAATTTGGCACTGTCTGTTGCCCAAAGAAAACAATTAGTTGTTTTGGGTCAGTGTAACTACATTTCTATTCCTGCCCTCTTCTACACATACTTTGAATATAAAAGAATAAGTGATATATATATATATATATTTGGGAAGAGGTTGTCATTTAAGGATTTAAATATTTTAAATGACGACGCAACAGCAACAAAATTAGGAAAAAAGAAAAAAACACTGAAAACAACATGCTGTTGTTGTTGGGATTTAGGACAAAATGTAAATTTCACTTACCAATCAAAAAAGGGAAAAATCAATTTTTTAATTAAAATTTATTAATTATACATATATATATTATATTATATTATATTATATTATTTTTATTTTTTATTTTTTTATAAAAAAAAGGAGACAGCCCTTCTTCTTCAAGACTCTTCATGAAGACTTCTCTTTTTGTCTCTTTTTCCTTTTTTTCCAGGGCTAGTTTATTTTTATTTTTATTTTTTATTTTTTTATAAAAAAAAGGAGACAGCCCTTCTTCTTCAAGACTCTTCATGAAGACTTCTCTTTTTGTCTCTTTTTCCTTTTTTTCCAGGGCTAGTTTATTTTTATTTTTATGTAACCAAAGTTGCAATCATCCAGCAAGTTTTTTTGGCTAAATTTGGCTATACACTACATGTGAAATTGTTTTTATAAAAAGGGTCCTTCTAATTCTTAGCTGCAATTTTTTTGGGGGGGGGGGGGATGTTGTGATACAGCCAAAGTGGCCATGATCTATTATTTCTTTTTAGAAAAAAGCTAAATCTGGCTATATGGCAGATATGAAAAAAAATTAAAGAAAAAAAAGGTCAGAAAAATCTGGCCGTTTGGAAGAAAAATAATTTTGAAATCTGCTGAGTTTGCGCCATTTTTTCAATGAAAAATCCGTTGTATAGGTTGAAATCATATTTTTTCAGCTTGAAATTTGGTGAAAATTTGCCAGTGAAAAAATCACTCACACTCTCTTCATACTAGATAGCCGTGGTTTCTTTCTGGCCAAATTTCTCCCAAAAGCGAAATTCCAATTAAAAAGTGTGAAAATGAAGTGATTTTTTTTAGGCGTTTTCAATGGCCAGAATTTTAAAAATTCAAAATAAAAATCACCAAATTTTCATATTTCATTTCAGCAAGAAGGTAGCGAGAAATAAAGATAGTTTAATTTCTTAAAACTTTCATATCTTGTTTATAGCCAAAATTTGGCCAAATTCCCTATGGATCATTGCCACTTTGGGGTAACTACCTACATCACAAAAACTGACCAAAAAACAAAAACTGCTTCACAGTTGATGAAATTGCACAAAATGATAATTTTGGAAATGTTTTTTTTGGGTCTCATTTTTCATTGTCATTATTGTTATTATTTCTTCTTCTTCTTCTTCTTCTTCTTCTTCTTCACATGGATGTTTTAACTTTAGAGAGGGAGGGTGTATCCTTCCTTCCTTTCTTCCTTCCTTCCTTCCTTCCACCCTAGGCATATTATTCCTCCCTTGAAGCTTTTCCCAATACAATAGGCAATAGGAGTTTGAATTTGGTTTGTTGTTTTCAAAGAAAAAAAGTATGGGGGTGTGGTGGTGGGGTGCAAAATAATAATAAGTTGGTCATATATTGTCAACATTCAATATTGGGGGGGGAGGGGGCGGGGGACCAGTGAAATTTTGGACTTCCTAGTGCATTATGATGATCTCTTCAGGCAATATGAAAAGTTGTGAGCTTTTAGGAAGGTTGGTTGTTGACTATGCGACTTCTCTCTCTCTCTCTCTCTCTCTCTCCTTGGTTCCTCCTGCGCCCACCTTTTTTGCAGTTTAAAAAAAAATCTCACCCCGTTTATGACCAAACTCAGGGTTCTGGTGCTGTGTTTTCCTTACTTTACACAGGGTTCTGGTGCTGTGTTTTCCTTACTTTACACAGGGTTCTGGTGCTGTGTTTTCCTTGCTTTACACAGGGTTCTGGTGCTGTGTTTTCATTACTTCACAGAGGGTTCTGGTGCTGTGTTTTCCTTACTTTACAAATAACTTTATTTCTTTCCCTTTCCCCCCTCTCATCCCAATGTTGCTCCTCTTGCATGATTGCACAGGGTTCTTCACAGGCATGTATGTACTCCATGAAGAAGGCTGAAAATTTGTCCTATGGGCTTGGTAAAATGATGGCTGTGTAACTCAGCATTCTTGTTCAATATGTTGAAGCTGCTGGCAAAAGTCATTGCATAGTCTAACTCTGCTTTGATTGGTGAAATATATTGATTGGTTCAGGTGTTTTGCTATTACTTTACCCTAGGGTTAGTTTCATCATTCATCTTCTAAAATAGTGAAATGGATTTTCATGAAATATGATAAATTGGAGATGTTGAAAACCATCATAATTATTGCAGGCTATACATACATCTGAATAATTTCACTCCTCATATTTGGCAATGTAGATCATGAAAAATTAAATAATTGAATATTTATAAAATGTTTGGTTTTGTTCATGTGAAAAAATGACCCTAGGTTACAATAATAGGTTTTGACCAGTGTTGGGCAGTTCTCACTTTTTGTGAAAACCATCGGTTTCGATTTTCACAACGGTTCTTTCTAAAGAACTTTTAAGGTTCTCATTATAAATAAATAAATAAAAGATTTAGATAACTTTTAAAGGTTTCAAATTTTTGGAAAAAAAATTCGTGACGGTTTCCACTCCTGCGAGTTCTCTTAAAAATTACAGCCTTCAATTTTCAGTGATGGTTCCTGGAAGTCGGTTTTTGAAATTTTAAAGAAATTCAGCATTTTTTTAAAATTATTTAATTTATTTTGAAATTTTAATTATATAATTAAAAAAGCCCCCTTTTGCAGAAGAGTTGGAAGTTTCTTCATGAAGCTCCCATTAAAAGAGCCATTGAGGAGGCTAGCACTGCCCAAACTAAAACCTAAACCTAATTAGGGTAGATTGATCCATCACTGATTGCCTGCCTATGATTGAACACTTATTTATATCTTCATCATATGTGCTTCATTTTGAGTGATTTAAAATGTTGCAGGAGCGCTACCTCAAGGTGATTATCTTTGAAGTGCAAAGAAAAAGGAGTAATGAAAAAATAACAAAAAAAAAATTTCCCAACTTAACAAAATGTGTTTTTTTTTTAATGTTTTCTTCTATTTGGACCCCTCTTATTTTCAAACCTTATAACTTTCTTATTTCTTATTCATTTTAAACGATTTAAAATGCTATAGGAGTGCTACCTGAAGTTCTACAAATCATTTTTGAACTCTAATAGCAATAGAACAATATATAAAGAATTTTTTGGATATTTGATATCTGACCTTTGTAATGTTTGGTGGTTTGTTTTTTTGGAGTTCTTGATCCCCTTTAAATTGGGGGGCCATAACTTTCTCATTTCTAATCAATTTTCAACAATTGTTAGTGTGTTGGATGCACCAAGAGGAGGGGTTCAAGTTTTGGTTTGGACACCAGAAACAATGGAGCGATCCTCTTGAATCCAGCCTGCCCTGAGTGTTCGGTCACCAGCCAGTCTACCCTAAACATTAAACACCTTGAAAACCCTAAAGGTTCTTGCTGAAAAAGTGAGAACCGCCCAACACTGGTTTTGACTTTTGGAGTGCCAGTTTCATGTTTATGGGTGGAGCTGGGGACACAATAAATAAGTAAGTAAATAAATAAAATTTGGATGTGAGAAATACTATTGGAGGGCCAAATGGTCCCTAAGGGTTAGAGCTGCATTTTTTCAGAGCCTGAACCCCTAAATGCTTGGAACTTTTGGAGCTCAACTTATAGTAGTAACATTGATGGCACTGTGAGAATTTTAGAATGATACTCATTGATGCAGAAATAGGAAAATCCTTCCAATTACAGGTGGAATAGCCATAATAAGTGCTGGCCCACTGCCAACTCCCAAATGTAACTGCAACCCCAACTGACATTGTCTCTCGCAATTAATTGACTCCATGTTGCCTTTGGGCAAAACCCTCCTTCCTCCTTCTAGAAGTAAAGCTGTCACAAGCCTTGTTTTGTCCCTAAAATTGACATGGACTTGCTTGATCAGCATGCCATTTGGAGCCTATGACCACACTCCACATTGCCCTACTTTTATAAATATTATATTATATTTTTGCTTGCTACCTACATCAAATTTAAATTTCAGGAAAAACCTTTTTTGGCTTATCACACATTCAGGGGTTAAGGGTTTACCTATTGTAAACCCTACTTGTATGTTACACCACCTTCAACACTGACCCATAACCTCTATTTCTGTGTTATTTATGCAAATGACCCTTGTGGGGTGATGGGTAGAGACTAGAGACCTTCTTCACTTGTTCAAAGAACCAATTCCCACAATTGGCCTCCTTGAAGATTACACATTATTGGCAAGTCAGATTTAGGCATGAAATTGTTGGCACCAATACTTGTTGACTTTTGCAACAGCTGTTGCCTACCTTACACTAGTTGTGCACCTTTCTTGACTCATCACCTTGAGCATGGAATTCATGACATGTCAAACCTTACACTTGGCACCAATATCATGTTTCTCACAAAAAATGAATGCCCACTTTCTATGTACTTTTTACTCAATTCATAATATGTGTACTCACTAAGCTTGAAGTTATAAACCCCCATTTTGAACATCAATCAAACAAAAGAGTGGAGAGTCAGAAAACTGGGATTTTGAACAATTCCAAATTGTTGATTCCAAATTCCAACTCAATAAGATTAGAGGGGTTTTAGAGAGTTCCAGCAACCCATTTTGAGATTCCTAAGGAAAAACACATTTGAGATTGAATTGGAGGTAATGAGCCTTTTCCAAATTCAGGGATAATTGCCCTGAATATGAACAGGTCTTTGGAATTTGCACAAGCACTATTGGGTCTTTTTGGTTTCAATTATTTGCTTAAGTCCCCACCACACTAAAAATTCAAAGGACTCACTTCTCACACTCTATCATTTGTTATGAGTTGCAAAAGAGAGAGCCAAAAAATGGGGCTTTTTCCAACTCTTTGAATTCCAACAATAATCTAATTGATCCATTGTTGGTTGTCACAGGTCAATAATGCATCATTATATTGACATGATAATCAGTGTTTAGTATGTATAGGATTGGAAAAAAATGCACAATCAAAGGGTACATTTTGAGTTGGATGCTCTACTAATCTGAAAAGAGGCCAGTGGGCAAGAACACTCTACTACTTGTGTCAAAGAAAAATCATTGAAACATAAGTAGGCTAATCCATGCCACAAGTCTCTTGAGCTTCTTGACTCATGTGGAAAACAGATACCCTTTCACTTTCAGTCTCTACAAGACTACAAGACAAGAAAGCACAACCGACGCACACCATTCAGTTCACAGAGGTCCCAATACTGTTCATAGAGCTTGAGAGCCTGTAGTATGAAAAGCGCAGCCTTTTCTTTTTTGACATTACTTGCTTGCTGTCAATTTCATTCTTTCAATGAGTTGAGTTGAGTTGAGTAGAATAGAGTAGAGTGGACCACCAACATCAACAAATTTTCAAATCCCCCCCCCCCCCACCACCCCACCCACCAAACTTTGTATGCTTGCACTCTACTCCCCCCCCATCTGTTCAACACACAAAATGCATTTGTGAAAGAACTTGGGTCACCACTTCTTACACGTGCATCCAAAGCCCAACAACCATTCTCACCAGATGCTGCCAAAACAACTTTTGCTGGATGTGAGTGTGGGTCTGTTAGGGCCTGGAACTTCTGTGACGAAGAAGTTGAAGTTTTGTCCTATCATTTAGAGCTAGCTATCTAATGATTTGTAATGCAAGAAATGTTGGAACAACAATTACAGAAAGCCAGAGCATAAGTGAAAGATGTTCTTTTTTCATAGTAGTTGGTGTGGGTGTCCCCATACCTGGAGCACAATAGTTCATGATTGGTTTATCAGTCTCATGAAAGAGGTAGGGCTGCAATCTGAGGTTGAATTATGCAATTATAAAGGGGGGTGGCAAGGCTCAATCTTGGGTGTAGACTGGAGACATGGATTATATAATTGGGGATCTTTGGGTACTAACTACTAACCAGCGTTGCTCTGGTGCCAGGCTGGAACCCTGATGTATTTATAGATTGGTATTCCTCTTGGTATAAAAAAACAAAACAAAGTGCCCAAGTCATGTGCAAGAACCCTATCTGTAAATTGCTATTACACATTGAACTATTACTTTGCTTGAGATACCTAAGAAAAAAATTCAGATCACCAAATCCAGCAATTCCATTGGGCCTGAAACACATCTTCACTCCTACCCATGACAACCCTATTATTATTATTATTATTATTATTATGCTGACCATTGAAAATAATGATCCCTTTTTACCATTTTTGGTCCTCTACAATTCACAGAAACTTATACCAAACCCAATTATGCATTTAACTATTAACTAAGGAAAAAAAATTCAGACCATCCAATCCAGTAATTTCATTGGTCATAAAAAAAAATTCTTCACACTTACACACAAGCCTATTCAACAACCTTTGTCATTTTTTTCAATTTGGACTACTACCCCCATTATAAACTAGGTTTACATATCTTCTATTAATTAATGAGGGGGCTTGCCTACAAGTTTTTTGTTTTTCTTTTTGTGTGCAGAAGGGGCCATTTGATTGGCCCATCACTAATTTTTGTGTAACATGGGTTGCTCTCCAACATAGAAGCCTAAATATGCTTCATCCCCAAAACAAAAGCATGCTTTGTCATCCTTCCCTTCCCTCCTCCCCCGCCACCCATCTCCTTTACAATTTATATACATGGAGGTTGAACCATGGCCAAAAAATATGGGATAAAAAAATGTTGTGATTTTGGGAGCATCTTTTGAAACACATGGGGAACTTGAACATTTTTACCAAATGGGAACATCTTGGGAGCACATTGGGAACAAACCCAAAAAAAAGTCCCCCCAAACCCAAAAGAAAAAAGTTAAACACTTTTAAGCCTTTCATTGGCTAGATGAAATTTTTATTTCCAAAATGGTAATTTTTCACCATTTTCAAGCTAGACTAATACCCCCATCATAAAGAGGTGGTGTGGCCAAAAAGAGGGGTTAACATAAAAAGTGGTATCAACACTCTTTTTTTATTCTAATGCTCTTATTTAAACATGTTACAACTTAAACCTTGATTCCATTAATCTACACAAACTTATTTTCTAGACTTAAAGTTTAGGTGAATCAGAACGTTTTAAAACTTTCATTAAACATCAACATAATATCGTATGACATTGCTATTCCCCATTCTCTTTGAAATCCCAGAAGTTTTCACTGGCAAGGAATCTCCATCACTATCCCAAGATCTTAAGCATCAAAGAATTAATGAGTTTCAGTCCCAACCCCAAACAAATGAATTGCTGCAGATTCCCATCCTAGAGCGCCAACCAAGGCACTCACTCCCTCAATATCACAATTCCCATCTCACTTTGCACAATGCCATAAAAGGTGTCGCTCACAAATTCTCTGAGTTCTGTATCATTTTCACCACCAACTTATGACACAAAGTATTATGTAGTACACTCTCTCTCCAATGCAATGGAATTGTGAAAAAAAAAAAATGCATTAAAAGCATTCATCTCTCCTACATTTCTACCAACATTCTATTACTCACAACAACTAATCAAACATCGAATACTTAGCTCTCCTCCTCATCATTGTCTTCTCCCCATTCCAATGAGTAACACCACTAGCCTTCAAATAGCAACAACAGTTCATCCTTCCACAATCTAGTCCACCAATTGGCACCTTGCTCCCATGAGAAATCATGAAGAACAAAAAGCAAAAACCACACTGTTAGCAAGCTCATCTTCCAAATTAAGAGAAACAAGGCACCCACATTCTTCTTTCTCCATGAATGCAAAACTTGCAAGCATAAAACAAAACAAACAAACAACTCTATTTCGAACAACACGTGATCAACGTGCTCATGAACAATCACATATCACCATCAATCACCGGTTTAGGGCAGAAAATGGTTAACCTTTTTTATTAAAGGTTCTTTTTAGGTCACACAGGTGGCCTCTCCCAACATAAAAATATATGTCCTCATAGATTCATGCCTCAAGTCACATGGTAAATCTGCAAAGCTTGTTTGGTTTTTTGCCAAATTTGGCCTTCGTTATCCTTGAAAATGCATACTCTTGCTCCATTATCCTGCTCATAACAATTCTTTCTGCCTTTATACCCAACAAACAAGTAATGACCTTCTTAGCTAGCTAATAGTGAGTTTTTCTTTCCCAGTTTCCACATTTTCACAAACACCTCACCGTCTCCAAAAAAGTGAAACATGATGCACCCTTTCCTTGCTACAAACTTTTGTTTTAGTTTCTTCTATGCCTAATCAACATTCTCCAATAAAAATTCATGAAGTTTAGTAATTAACTTCATCTTAACTATCATTTGCAATGTTAAGTCCTTAGGATCAACTTGATCATTAACAACCTATGTTAAATTACTCCGTTGATTGTCAATGTTCAACCTTGGAGTTCTTCTCATCAAAATCATATACGATGAATATCTAGTGCTTGATTGAATACCACAACGGTATCCAAAAAGTATGTTGGGAACTTGAATATCCCATAGTTGTATGGTTTTAACAAATACAACTACAAGTCCATGTTTCAAAATCTTTATCATCCTCTCTACCATTATATTACATTATGGCCATTGGGGAGTAATGAATTGGTGAATGATCCCATAGTTTTTACAAAACATATCAAACTTAGCCATCCACTAACCACAATTGTCAACAAGAACATATTTTAGTACCCCAAATCTGTAAACTATTTCTTCTTCCAGAAATCTGGCAACAACAATTGTAGTGTGTTTTTTCATTGGTTTGGCTTCACACCACTTGGAATAGTGGTCAATGGCCACTAATACATACTTGTTACCAAATTTTGTTTCTAACAAAGGATCAGTTATATCCAACATGACCATGTAGAATAAATCGCATATTGGAATACTTTTCAATTTTTCAATCCTAGAACATAAACTACTAGTTTCCTTTACCATTTGGCAATGCTTGCATGTTCTAACTACCTTTCTGACAAGTTCAATTCTATTGTGCTAGAAGTGCCTTTTTTTCACCTTTGCAAAAATTCGTTGTTCACTGAAATGCCCAATTTCATTGTGTATAACATGCACAATGATTTTTCTTTCTTCAAATATAGGTACCACTAAATTATGAAACATCAACACATCATTGTGCTAGTTATATTTCATAACCCTATGTTTTGCCCTATCCTTTTCTGTAGAATCGGAAACACCAAAATTAATGTCTCTTCTTGTCAACAGTTTCATGCAATTGACATCCTTCCAAATATCCAAACACTTTTGAATGTCTAAATTTTCTTGATCAAACTTTGAATCAAATTTCCCAATCCCTCATTCCTTCATCCACATCCTATTGCACCTCCATCACCATCTGTTCATAATCAATAGATGTAAATTTCCTCTTTGTATAATTTGGAAGCATCCTTTTAGACATATTTCCCAAAACCAATTCCTATTCTTTAACCATTCTTTCATGGTTGACTCCATCTAATGTTTCCACTAAAAACTCCTCTAATGTTTTAAATAAGGTAAATATCCTTGGTACCCCATGTCCACTAGATGTACCAACTATGAATTTCATTCATGCATTTGTTGCAATCTTGGAGCTAGATATTACCTAATCCAATATTTCCACTTGGAAATCCTATTTTTCATTTGAAATGAAAATTGGGTTGTTACTTGATACATCAACATTTGCATGTTTATTCCCAAGGTGGTGGAGAATCTTGAAATAGAAATCTTGTAGCATAAAGATCCTACCCCTTCTACCATTTGCATCACAAACTTAAGCCATTCCAAAGGCTTGTGATTTGTCCTCAATAAAAAAAAAGGTTTGATGTAAAAATTGTCTGAATTGCATAATCCCCCATATTAAAGCATAACACTCTCCCTCCATGGAATGGTAGCGCTTTTGCAAAGGGGTTAAACATTTGCTAACATATGCAATTATCTATTTTGGTTTTCTAGTCTTTTGTGAAAAAATAGCTCCAATTCCCTTTATTGACTAGTCAACATCCATAATGAATGTTTTCAAAAAATCTAATCTAGTAAGCACAAGAACCTCCAATAACTTTTGTTTTAGGGTATCAAATGTCGATTAACACTGCGAAATCAACTAATACAATAGATCCTTCTAAATCAAATCAAATAAGGAACCAACAATTGTAGCATACCCTTGGATAAATGTTTTGTAATATCCAGTGAACCCCAGAAAGGCCCACACGTTCGTGATGGATGAAGGAGTTGGAATCGACACACCTTTTGCTAGATATGGTTTTGATCCTTGTTCATTAACCACATGCCCCAAGAAAACAATCTCCTGAGCCCCAAAACAACATTTTTTGGGGTTCAACTTTAGGTTAACAAACCTCAACCTTTCAAAAACCAACCTAAGGTGCTCCAAGTGTTCACTCCAGTCATTATTGTGGACGCTGACATCATCGACAATAATTTTAAGGAATTGGTCAGTCCATTCCTTAAATAAATTTTCCATGGTTTTGAGAATGTGCTTGTTGTGTTCTTCAATCTAAATGGCATCACGTTCCACCCAAAAAGTTGTGTTTTGGTGATTACAATAGTCTTCCAAACATTTTCATTTGCCATCTTGATTTGCCAAAAACTTAACTATAGGTCCAAAGCGGAAAACCATGAGGACTTCCCAAGTTGTGTCAGTACGTCTTATATCAAAGGCATGGGCAAAGAATCCCATATGGTCTAGGTGTTCAAAGGTCAATCAATAGTCACCACAAAACCTCTTACTTCCATCTTTTTTTATTGGAAGCATAACTCTGCAAGCATATTCAAATATGCTTCTATGCATTTTTCCCAATTGCACAAGTGCTTATATCTAACAATTCACCTTAGCTTCTTCCCAAAAGGATAATCTTCTAAGAGTAATCCTACAAGGTAGAAACCCTTGTGTATATATAGTGTGTTCTCCAAGATTATAGATACCCAATTCTCCTTTATGCCAAACAAAAATATCTTGATACTCTAGCAAAAAATCAAGTTCTTGGTTATGTAGCTTTATCAATCCAAGATTGAACTGATCTTGGAGTAGATTTCCATCCATATGTTGCCATCTAGAGATACTTCAACAAAATTAGATAAATTCCCAGATTTTAAATTATGAATGAACAATATTGGGTTGAAAACAGAGCCTATAATCCATTCATTTTTTTCTACCTCTACCCATTGGATCCAATCTTGATAGTCGTCATCTTCTATCAACTATTTTTCCAACAATTATTGATGTTGTTGAAAAATCAAATTTATTATTTGAGTTGGGGCTTCCTTCCTAATCAAATCATCTAACCCCTGATCCATCAGATCTTCCATAAGCAACGTTTTCTCATGTAGTATCTTATCATGATCATCTTCTACTTCACTTCCAAACTCATTCATGTTAAAGTTAGACTCCTGATCATCATCTAAATTATTGGGGATAAGTGTCTCCAACTATGGTTGTTCCATTAATGATAAACCCCGAATTCCTTCCGCAATATCTTGGAAATGGTGTGAGAGTTTTTGCTCACTAACAAGTTACAACATATTGAAAACAGTTAATGGCAGTAGTTCAACTTCCACACCTAGTCCATTCCGCACTTGAATTATTCAATTTTCCACATCAACCATTGTGCCTATCTTCATCAGAAAATCCAAACCCAAAAGGACATCATAATTGTCAATGTCCATAATAAGAAACACCATTGCATTGAACATTCCCAACCTTCATAAAAATGTCTGTGATTCTACCCAATGCCTTGGTGATAGTACCAGATGTGGTTTTGTAGCTTTCATTTCCTGACACTAGATGCATAATCCCTAATTCCCGAACAATAGTTGTAACCATCACTAACATAGATGCACTTGTATTAACAAGTCCTTCTATCAAACCACTATGCACCTCATATGTTAGATGCAAAGTTTTGCCCCTATGGTTTCTATTAATGTTCATTCGTTTTATGGTGGGTACAACAGGAACTACAACAATGTGAATGACTTGTTGAATTTCTTCATCCTTACACCTTATGGCTAGTTTCACCAAGCCTTCAAGATATTCCAACTCACCAAGAATAGTTAGAAGTGTCTCCAGAAGAGTAAATGATATCTTGCCTTTCAAAAAGTGGGTAAATATTTTGGACTTGGTAGTATTTGTTATTTCCCCAATCCTCCTTTGTGCTCCTACACCACCTTCAATTGGCTCTTCCTCATTTTTGTCAATTTCAGGAGAAACAACAAGATTATAGTGCCTTGGTATTCTTGTTCCTAAAAACACATCATTCTTCACTCCACATAGTATGTTTAATTTTGTCAATGTGGCCTCATCATTCATTAATACTTCTAAGTAGTTGGCAATGGCAAGAGGACCTCTTCCATTCTTCTTCCAACATCACTTTTCAATATGACCTAATTTGAAACAATATGAACATTTGAGTCCATAATTTTCTGTATTATGCCCTCTTTCGCACTTACCACACTTGGGTTTCTCAAAGAGTTTCGAACATGAAAAAGCACTGTGTCCCATCATATTGCACAATTGACATAAACTTGAGCTGTTTGAAATTGTAGGTTGAGCCAACTCCTTACCATTCGATCCCTTAAACAAATTAATCAATGTCTCATTTAGAGCATGAATATGCCACTCTGTCAATGTTTCTCCTTCATTCATCTCATCCTCTCGTACATCTTTCAAAGGTTCAAAAGATATCTCTCTTATCTCACCCAAAACCTTTTCCACTTCAATGGTTGAAGCCAAAAGCTCATCCATGTCTGCATAGGTGGATACCATACAAAGCTTCCTAATGTATGGTCTAAAATGTGCCAAAAACCGCCTCCTTTCAACATATGGGATCCTTCCTCTCACAAATAGACGTTCCAATCTATCATAATAATTTTGGACTTGTTGCCTAGGCTTTTATTTGATAGTGTCCATTTTCATTCTCAAGTCTTCTCCATCATACACCTCATACTTGGCCAACATTTGAATCCGCAAGGTCTACTAATCCAATGGTGCAAGGTTCAATTTCCTATACCAATCCGTGGCCTTCCCTCGGAGGTTGAATTTAGCAATTTTAAAGAACTTTTCCTCATCATACTCACGAACCTCTACTGCAAGTTGCAATCTCTCTACCCAATTAAACACATCTTCGAATTCCCCATAACAACTCATCCATCCCCTTAGGGTTAGTCATCTTGATGAAAACAAAACTTCCTAGCAAGGAAATATTTGTTTTAGGTCATTTGCTTCATATAACTCTTCTTCTCTTTTTGATCTCACTACCTCAATTTTATTGTTATCTATCCTAATACTAAAACATATATTGTTTTTTCCAACAAATCCCCAACCCAATTTGCCATACAAACCCTTAGAGAAGATCCAACATAGAAGATGCAAATTCCTACTTGAGTACATTGTCTTTATAAACATGTTTCCAATTATGATCTTGTTGTCAATCTCGTCTAAAATTGGACACAACAAGATTATATTTTTACTTCTACTAAAACCCATATATCCCCTAATCTAGCCACAGAGGAATTCAATTCTCTATCTATTTGCTATTGTTCAATACTCTCCAAAGGGCCATGAGAAACTGTACAAGAACCTGGCTTGTTGGGTTTGTACAAGGGACCACTATCTTCCATCAATCCGTGGTTTGGTTTTAATCCACAATGCAATTTTCATGAAAAATCTTGATTGCACTACTCCAACTACAAGGTCTCCAACTTCAACAATACTAGGATCAAATCTAATTATGATTACTGATGTGTGTCGCAACCCTAGCCTTGGGCTCGCGACCAAGGCAAAGGGCTTGCAAGGGTCTAAGCTAAGAGGAAGCTCGGGAGTCAAGGCAAAGGCATTACAAGGGTGCGGCCCAAGAGGATCCCGGGGAGTCACATCACATACTCCCGGGAGTGTAAGAAAGTGTGAGGGAGTGTGAGGGAGTGAACACTCACACTCCCAAGGCAACTCCCACTTTGGGAGATGGAG
>Ga0209611_10002165_pt1 | contig 34454 bp, 35 predicted proteins | sample S1TSphgellanicum_3_FD_187693 | JGI IMG/M metagenome (GOLD analysis project Ga0209611, IMG submission 187693) | Host-associated microbial communities from peat moss isolated from Minnesota, USA - S1T2_Fc - Sphagnum magellanicum MG (SPAdes) (version 2) | ecosystem: Host-associated > Plants > Peat...
TCAGGTTCTTAAGAATCCTCGGCCTATTGGCTTTGGTTATGGTCTCCCTCCCGGTGTTACTGGTCGGGGCCGGAGACGCAATCGGGTGGTATAGATATTGTACATTCGCGTCTCACCTCGAAATCGGAATGACACGACAGAAAGTCGACAGTCTAATAAAGTCTACCGACGGCAGCGATATCGGCGTGTACAAATGGGGTAGCGACACAACGGGCGTCCACGTTTGGTACTACTACAACTATGTGCCGCCATGCTGGGCCGGTGGTAAGATGTTTACGCTTCATTTCAAGTCAGGTCAGTTGCAGAGTTGGAACTCCGGCGATTCGGGTGACGGATGCTGACCTCGTGGTGCCTTCCGTGACGACCTACCCCTGTCCGGCGAAACATTCCACCGCCGGAGCCGTAGCTTCTTCGTAGGAGGCTGATATGCACGACATAAAGCAGCGGCTGTCTCTATTCTGGCTCTTCGCGTTACTAAATTACCTGTATGCGGACGTGCTTGCCCTGTTCGATATTATCGGCTCGCGAGATCCAGCCCCACATCTCTCACAATGGGCACTGCTTGGGTCAGCAGTATTGATGGAGATACCCATCGCCATGATTGTGGCGTCTCGACTGCTTCCGTTTAAGTCGAACCGGCTGTCGAATATCATCGCGGGTGCGATTGAGACGCTAGCCGTCGTTTCGATGCAATTTGTGTACCCATTGGCCAGCGGTGCCTGGCATGAACACATGTTTGCATCGTACGTTTTCTTCGGGACGGTCGAAACGGTCTGCACCTCGGTGATCGTCTGGCAAGCGTGGACTTGGTCAGGAACCGAAGTTCGGTCGGACGAGACGGCGTCTACCACGTCTTCAAAAGGCGTGCGGATGAAGGTATCGTCCCCTACAACGCATCCCCAAAGTAGCTGAACGACTCGGAAGAATGCGGTTCTCCGGCAAGGATGTGTGCCCGGAAGCGACCACAAGTGCGGCTACGATCCTCTGAGGAAAACGTGTGCCCGCACCGCGGCTTGCACGTGTCGTTGCCACACGGTTACTAAGCCGAGCTCAAACCGCCCGAGCTAGGATGCCGCTTCCGGTCTTCTTGTGGTTTCTCGAAGTGCCGAAGAAGTCGTCGCTCTTCCGTCGAAATTTCGAGTATGGGCTACACTCATTATTGGGATTCGCAGCCAGGAGAATATGACTCCGTGGCCTTTTCGGCGTTTGTCGATCACGTTCGAAAAGTACTCGATGCAACGACGGTCGCGGTCGCAGGACCCGACGGCAACGGTAAACCTGAGATCACAAACGAGTTGGTCGCATTTAACGGTGCGGCGGACGAATCGTGCGAGGCGCTCCACATCACACGAGTTGTAGTTGCTGAAGATGACCCATCGCTAGTATTCAATTTTTGCAAAACGGACTGGCAGCCGTACGACTCGATCGTGACGGCGACTCTACTGCTCTATAGGCATCAATTCCCGGAATCGATTAAGCTCTCATCGGACGGGGAGCCTGAGGAGTGGGAGAATGGACGCGTCCTTGCTCAGACGGCCTGCGGGTTCTCGCCCGAAATCGCTCTCAGCGAATCGTAGTGAAGCGATAACCTTTGCGCTTCATCCGATCACGGACGTGCGATCTTGCGCGGGCTGTGTGAATCGGACGCGCCGTCGGCGATCTCGATCTGCCCTTCGCACACGTTTTTCGTCGCGATCGAAGAAGCGTGAACGGAGATTGGCCTTGCTTGGTTGCTTAAGCAGGAGGTGTTGCGGGGCGGAATCACAGAATAATCGGGCGCCAAGTTGTTCTCTGGAGCTAACAACTACCAACCACCGAGGGGGTTTGCCTTCCGATGGATGAAGCTTTGCTCTCCTGCGTGGCCTGCGATCACCCGGCCACGTCGCACGGCGCTTCCGGGTGCGCGCTCTGTTCCTGCGTGAATCCGCTTGAGGAACTCGTCGATGACGGCTCCGACGGAGCCGATCGTGATGCACGAAACTTGTCAGGATCGCGCGACTGACTTTCGGGCGGCTGCCTTCGTCGCAACTATTGCTGCCGCCATTGCGAGTTTGTGGTCGTTGTTCAAGGGTGGCCCGAGTTCGCGGCGCCTTTTGAGAAAATGTGCGTCGAAGCTCTCAACGTTCAACGCCACGGCAGCAAGGCCGACGATTCTCTTCGCATCGTACCAATGAACTGGCCAACCGCGCGCCGCGGCAGCCGAAGCTAGAGCCTTGCGGTACATCACCCAGTCGGCGACGTTCCGTGCACGATAGTCGGTGATTCGTTCTGAAATCGTGGGCGGAAGTTCCGGACACGCACGCAGTGCAATGCCGCGGATGTTCGGTATCGCGAGTGCTACCGAATCGAGCGCGCGTACCGCATGAATCTCTGCGGAAGCGCTCACGCGCTCGACCAGCGCGACGGCATCATCGATCGGCAGAGCCTGGCACTCGTGATGATGGGGAATGCTCGGCAGGATATCGTCTACGAGCTCTACCCGACGACGGTCGAGGATGGCGCCATCAGACGCCACCGTAACCATTATCGCCCAGCCGCCGTGATCCGATACCCCGACGATGCCCGCGTCGTTCGACATGATCGTATTTTATACGATTACGAGGACGGCAGCTAGCGTTTCTCGGTCACGGCTTGGATCGATCCCAGCGATAGTCCAGGCGACGATTACGACGCGCGCCGCATTGAAGCTATACAGCTAAAGTGTTCTTTCCTGGCGATAAATTGGCAGCGATTTGGGAAATGTGCAACCCAATGCCTGCTACCGATTCCGACGACCGTCAGGGACATCCCGAACCCACTGCGAGACCGACCATTTTGCTCCTGGGGCGTTCGCTGCTCGCAATCTTTTTTGCTGCGGGTTGTAGTAACGGCCATGCGGGTGCCTCGGCGTCGCCGTCGCCCGCACCGAAGGTCGCGACGATCGTTGCCGATGAGGGATCGATCGCGCCGAAGATGGTGATCGCCGGCGTCATTGCGCCGTATCGTCAGGTCGGTGTGTCTGCCGATCTCACCGAGCCGATCGCGGATGTCGACGTTCAAGAGGGTGACATCGTTCACGCGGGCCAGGTTCTCGCGCGGTTACAAGTCGACGATCTCGAGGCGCAACTCGCGTCGGCGCAGCGCGTCGTCGCAGAAGATGTGGCGCGCGTCAAGCAGACCGCGTATCAAACGACGGCGGTTAACGGACAAGACGTTGCGGCAATCGGCTCCGCGCAAGCGACGCTCCATCAGGCCGAGGTCAATCTTTCGGGTGCGAACGTCGACTTGAATCGCTACGTGCGCTTGGCGGCGCAGGGCTATCTTCCGCAGCAGACCGTCGACGAGCAGCGCACGACGGTGGCGAGCGATGCTGCGGCGGTGAATGCCGATCAGTCCGCGCTAAATCAGGCGATCGCAAATGCGAAGGCCAACGGCAGTGGTTCGAACGCCGGCGAGCAACAGCAAGAGATTGAGGGTGCGCAAGCGGCCGCGGACTCCGCCCAAGCGACCGTCGTGCAGTTGCAGCGCCAGCTCGCGCGCGCGACGATCGTCGCGCCGGTCGACGGCGTCGTGGATGCGGTCAATGCGAATCCAGGAGAATATCCGACCTCACGCCAGCTCTTTACGATCGAACAGATCCACTCGGTGTATGCGATTCTGCCGACGTCGGCGACGCAGGTCGTCGCGATCCGGCGCGGCGCGAAAGCAACGATTCAGGCCTCGAATTCGTCGCGAACGGATACGGGCGAGGTGGTAGCGGTCCTCGATCAGGTCGACCCGGGCACCACGAACTTCACGGTGAAGGTACTCGTTCCGAACGACGACTATCATTTGCACGCGGGCATCCCCGTAACGGGCACGGTGCAGCAGCCCGTCGTTCGTGGGATACGCGTGCCGGTGACGGCCTTCGTCGACGATACGCGCGCGAGCGTCTACGTGGTGCGCGACGGCGTGCTCAACGTGCAGAAGGTCGCCGAGGTCGAGGACGATGGCAAGAATGCGATCGTCACGGGGTTGCCCGCGGGCTCCGCGGTCGTTGCGAATGTCGAGGACACGAATGCCGGCAACGGTGACCGCGTAACGGCATCTCGCTAACATGCAACTCACCCGCGTGTTCCTCAAGCGGCCGACGCTCGTGTTCGTCTTCGTCGCGCTCACGTTTCTCGCCGCGATCATCGCGCTGCGATCGCTCGTGATTCAAGAGACGCCGAACAGCGGTTTGCCGGGCATCACCGTCTCGGTGTCCGATCCGGGCGCGTCGACGAGCGACCTTCAAACGCAGATTGCGGAGCCGATCGAGAATCAACTTGCGGGCACGCCGTATCTCGACCATTTCGATACCACGATCGAGAATCAGCAAGTCTCGATCGCCGCGTCGTTTACGCTGCAGTCCACCGACACCGAGAACATCGCGAACGTTGAAAAGGCGCTTCAGGCCGCGCAGGGCCAGTTGCCCACGACGATCGCGCCGCCGACGATTCGGGTCGCCGATCCGAGCGAGCCCGTGGTCGTGACGCTGGCGCTCGTTTCGAAGAAGTATCCCGAGACGTCGCTCGCCGCCATTGCAAATAACTCGATCGTGCCGATCATGGAGCAGATCGCCGGCGTTTCGAACGTGAACGTGACCGGCACCGATCAGCCGGCATTCATGGTCGAAGCCGATCCGAAGTTGCTCGCAGCGTACAACCTCACGCTGACCGATCTCGTCGGCGCGATTTCGCCCAACAACGTGCGGCCGCCGGGTGGGACCGTCTACCAGCCGGGTCGCGAGACGACGCTCGACATACGCGGCGATCTTCCCGACGCGCAGAGCGTGGCGAATCTACCGATCCACGTGACGTATTCGAGCGGCTCGAGCTCGTCGTCGAGTTCGAGCACGTCCTCGGGTGGAAGTTCGAGTGGCGGCGCGTCCGCATCGGGGTCCGGTGGTGCGGGCCTCTCGAGTGGAGGCTCGGGTGCGCCAGGTACGGCAGCGACCGCGGCGGCTGCGTATGTCGCTCCGATGCCGAACGCGACGGTCGCCGCAGCGTTCGAGGGGCTGCCGTCATCGGATGCGATGAGTGCGGCAACGGCATCGCCCGCACCAACTGCGTCCCCGGCCACGATGTCTTCGGCGGCCGCTTCCTACGGGACGTCGGGGACGTCGACTTCAGGTTCCGCAACATCGACGACGGCGACCGGCAGCACGACGACGGGTTCTACGACCACCACAGGCTCGGCCACGAACACGGCCGGTTCTTCCGCGAACGCCGCAGGCAGCAGCGCATCACGAACGACGACCACCGGTAACGCGGCTACGGGTTCGAGCGCCGCCAGTTCGACTGCGTTCGGGTCGAGCACGTCGAGCGCGTCATCGGGAAGCAGCTCGACTACGAGCTCGTCGTCGACGACGAGCGCCTCCGCATCCGTGCCCGTCGATACGGCGGTTGCGCCGCAGGCGCTCTCTTCAAATTCGGAGGCGCTCTCCGCGAGTTCGACATCGGCTGCCGAACCATCGACGACGTCGAGTGCGTTCGGGAGCGGGAGTGGAACGGGCACCTCGCCGCTCGTCGGTTCGCTTCAAGAGTGGGCCGTTCCGAGCGCGGACAAACGCATCTCCGACGTGGCGAAGGTGCTCGACTCGAGCGTCGTGCAGCGGGTGTACTCGTCGCAAAACGGCCAGCCCGGCGTCTCGCTGCTGATTCAAAAACAAGCACAAGCGAGCGAAGTGACCGTCTCCGATGCGGTCGTCAAACAGATCCCCGCCCTCGAGAAACGTTTCCCCGGCGTGCGATTCGATCTCGCGCACGTGCAATCGACGTTTACCGAAGAGCAGGTCGAAAGCGTCGAGCATACGCTCGTGGAGGGCATCGCGCTCACGGCCGTCGTGATGCTGTTCTTCTTGGGGTCGTGGCGTAACGCCGTCGTCGTCATGGTCGCGATTCCGACATCGCTCGGCGTCACGCTCTTCGTAATGAAGCTCATGAACTTGACGCTCGATACGGTTTCGCTCATGGCGATGACGCTGGTGATCGGGATTTTGATCGACGACTCGACGGTCGTACTCGAAAACGTGGAGCGCCATCACGCGATGGGCGAAGACGCCCCCGATGCGGCGCTCAACGGCCGCTCCGAGATCGGCCTTGCCGCGATCGTCATTACGATGGTCGACGTGGTCGTCTTCTTACCGATCGCCTTTGCCGGCGGTCAAGTCGGCCAGTACCTCTCGGAATTCGCGGTCGTCATTACGATCGCGACGCTCACGTCGCTCTTCGTCTCGTTCACGGTCACGCCGACGCTTGCCGGCCTCTGGTCGATGAAATCGACGTGGAAACCATGGGCACCGATCCGCTGGTTCGACAAGCGCTTCAACGGCCTGCGCGATCTGTACGTGTCGCGTTGGTTGCCGTGGGCGTTTCGTTTTCCGTGGGTCATCGTGATCGCGGCGGCCGTTCTTTGCATTCTCGCCGTGTCGCTCGTACCGACGGGCCTCGTCGGCGAGGAGTTCATCCCGGCCGAAGATCAGGGCATCATCTACGCGCAGATTACGTTGCCCGCGGGTCATCCGCTCGTCGATACCGAGCAACTCATGAATAAGCTCGAAGTCGCGACGAAGAAGCTGATCGCTCCGGCCGACCTCCAGTACGAAACCACGATTGCGGGTGCGTATAGCGCGCCGTTCGGCGGCTTCGTGCAAGAAGGCAACGTGGGGCAGATCTCGATCTATCTCAACCAAAATCGTGGTACGTCGACGACATCGTACGTCACGCAGCTGCAGAGTCGGCTGAGGAATGTCGCCCCGAACGCGACTATCTCCGTTGCCGCTGCCACGCAGCAGGGCGGCGGTAACCAGCAGCAGATCGATGAAGAAGTGACGAGCGTCGACGGCTCGGATCCGAGTGCGGCCTCGAGCAAAGTGTTCGCAGCCCTCAAAGCGACACCCGGCGTCACCGGCGCGCAGGACAGCGCGACGAACGTCGCGCCGCAGATGGAGGTCGAGTTCAACCGCGCGGCCCTGCAATCGCTCGACGTTTCGTCGGGCACCGCAGCGGAAGCCGTCGAGGCTGCGTTTGGTGGCGACGTCGCGACGCAAATCGAAACGCCGACGAAAGGGCTCACTGATATCGAGGTGATCTATCCGATCTCGGCTCAGCGGTCGCTCTCGGACGTCCTCGCAATTCCGATCCGGGCAAACAGCGGTGGCATCGTGCGACTCGGCGATGTCGCGTCCCTCAAGTACTCACCCGCGCCGTTGATCATCACGCGTGAGAACCGTCAGCAGATCGTCTACGTGACGGCAAACGTTGCGAGTGGCTACAACCTTTCCGACGTGACGAAGGCGTTCGAACAAAAAGTCGCCGCTCTCAACCTCGGCAAATCGTTTCTCGTCAAGCCCGCCGCCCAAGGCCAACAGGATCTGATGGGCCAGGCGCTCTTGACGCTTGGCGGATCGCTAGCGATCTCGATCGTCCTCGTGTTCTTTATGATCGTCGCGCTGTACAACAGCTATCGCACGCCGTTCGTGACGCTGTTCGCCGTGCCGCTCGCGACGATCGGCGCGCTCGGCGCGCTGTGGATCACTCGCAGCACGCTCAACCTCTACTCGCTCATCGGCATGGTCTTACTCGTCGGACTCGTCACGAAGAACGGCATCCTGCTGGTCGACTACGCGGATACCGTTCGCGAGCGCGGCAAGTCGCGCGAAGACGGCATCGCCGAAGCTGCCGAAACGCGATTCCGGCCGATCATCATGACGACGCTCGCGATGGTCGCCGGCATGTTTCCGCTCGCCCTCGGTCTCGAGCCGGGTGCGCAATCGCGCGCGTCGCTCGCGATCGCGGTGATCGGCGGCCTGCTCAGCTCGCTCGTGCTCACGCTCTTCATCGTCCCGATCATGTACCGGTGGATCGCGCCAAAGGAGCTGAAGCAAGAGACGTCGTTTGCCGACGAAAAGGGGCCGACGCCGCACGAAGGCGACGGCAGCCCCGCTCCGGCATAGGCAGCTCGTGTATCGGCCGTCGTCCCCGGTGCCGACCGACATTCAGGACGGGACGCTCGTGGTCGGCGAACAATCGGTCGGACTTCCGTTACATAAGGCAACGCTCTCCGTCGAAAGTACGCCCGCTCTCGGTTTTCAATACGGCGCCAACATCGTCTACGAAGGGCTGTATAACGAGCTGAACCTGCCGCAATACGCAACGCTCGCCGCACATGTCGGCTATCGGTTTCGCTCGTTCGAACTCGGTCTCACGGGAACGAATTTGACGAACGTCTACGATCAGCGTTTTACGACGCCGAACGGCGGCGTTACGTACGGCGGGCTCGGTCAGGTGATCCCGCAAGACGCGTACGCGCTGCAGGGCACCGCGTTCAACATTACGGTTCTGCGCCGGTTCTGATCGTCGCCGGTTCGCGGCCGAGGGGTTCGGGCCGGTAGTCGCGCTGGCCGGTCGCACCGTCGACGAAAACGACGATCGTCTCGCCCGTGATGGGATCGATGTAGCGCTCCGGCGTCGGTTCGAAGTTCGTGCCCGTGAGCTTCGGTTTGTAGCGTCCGCGTTCGAATAGAATGAGCGCGAGGCCGATCGCCCAGTAGCCCGCAAACACGAACCACGGATACGGGAAGTGCGTGAAGCCCAAGACGACGGCAACCGCGATGCCGACGCAGAGCACGGCGATGATCGTGCCGCGGAGGCTCATGGTGACTCGGGCTCGATCGTGACGGCGGTGCCGTACGCGACGACCTCGTTCATCGCCGCGCCCATCTCCGAGGAATCGAACATCATGCGCACGATCGCGTTCGCGCCCATCATCGCCGCGTTCTGCGACATCCGGTCGATCGCTTGGCGACGCGAGTCTTCGACCATCTCCGTGTACTCGTGGATCTCGCCGCCCGCGATCGAGCGCAGGCCGGCGACGATGTTGCCCCCGAGTCCCCGGCTCCGCACCACGACGCCGAAGACCTGTCCGTAGGTCTTGGTGATACGAAATCCGACGACGTTGTCGGTGGTCACGACGATCATCTCGCACTCCTTCGCAAGCGAAGCAAATCGCTCGTACCTACCAGCAAAGGAGGCGACAGTTTCGCGTTAGGCGACGGCCGCGTTCTCGTAGGCTGCGATCTTGGCGCGCCAGAGGTCGGGCACGAGGATCGTTTGCTGGGTTTCGTAATCGAACGCGACGAGCGTGCATCCGATGGTCGCGCAACGCAGGCCGGAGTCGACGCTCCACACCTCCGTGTCGAACGCGAACGATTTTCCGCCGATCTTCCCCACGCGGCCGCCGACGGCGACGCGCTCGCGGTATGCGATCGGTCGCTCGTAGACGATCTCCGTGCGAGCGAGGATGATGCCGGTGGCCCCGCCGATGCTCTCCTCGAGGACGTCCCCGAAGTATTCCGTGCGCATCGTCTCGGCCCAGCGCGCGTAGGCGACGTTGTTCACGTGGCGCATCATGTCCACGTCGCAGAACGGCACGCGGAAGCGGTGGATCAAGCGGAAGCCCTCGAGCATCACCAAGCATTCAGATCGGTCGCTGCGGCTGCCTGCGGCCGCCTTGGGCCCGACGTCTGAGAGGAACCGGATGGCCGCGCGCCAACCCTGGTGCGTCGCCCCCACGTCCGGATGGACAGGGGTTACGCGATACGGTATACTCCGTTTTCGTTGGGCCGGGGTGGGCTCCCAAAAACAATCGGGCGCGTAGCTCAGTGGGAGAGCATCCGCTTCACACGCGGGGGGTCGTTGGTTCAATCCCAACCGTGCCCACCACTGCCTGGCGTTGTAGCTCAGTTGGTTAGAGCGCCGCCCTGTCACGGCGGAGGTCGAGGGTTCGAGCCCCTTCAACGTCGCCAGTTCGAAGAAAGAACCCCTCGTGAGCACTTGGGGTTCTTTCTTACGTCGCGTCACGACCCAAGAATCGACACGTCTTTCAACGCGGCGAACTGCTCGTCGTTCGGGAAGGACGGCACGCGATACCGAGGCGGCCACATATCGGGCTCTTGTGGCAAGGGCCCAACAATGGTGACGGCCTCGTCCCACGGCAGCATCGCGTAATCTCCCTCCGCTCGGGCGAAACCGATGAAATCGGATTTCGGGAGCAGCGTGGGAACTGTGGTCCAGGTGCTCCGAGAATACACGACGTCGCCTTTTTTGAGTAGCGCTAGTGGAGAGAGGAAGATGTCCTCGGTCGAGGCCTTCATAAAGATCTGCTCCTGCCATTCGTAGGTCTGCGCGAGCGCGACTGCCAGCCGCTCGTCGATGGCGTTCTTCATCGGTCCCGGCATATCGAACGGCACCCACGTGTCGTCGTCGCGAAGCTCGAGCGGCTGCATCGATAGCGTGCGCCCGCCATCGTCATAGACGCTCTGTGCGATACGGGCCATGTTATCGAGGGCCTGTGGGTCGCGGCGGCTCGCGACGAATAGCGCATCGCGCTCGGGCATCATCACGACTGGCTCCCCCACGATCGGCGCCCGGCGCACGAGGTCGGGAAAGACCACACGCGCTGTATCATACGCGTCCTTCCACGCTGCAACGAACACGCCGGGCATCGCCTGGGTCCACATGTCAGCGGATTTCACCCGCAGATTATGCATGGCCGCGTCCCATACGGTCGCTTCATCCACGCCCCAGCCGGCGAAGTGTTCGCTATTCGCACGCACGAGCGAATCTTGTCCGTCCATCACAATCGCGAGCACGAGGTCGTCGGAGAATGGGCGCTCGAGGAAGGTAACGGCTGAGGCGTCTGCGGGAGGAGCCGTGGCGGCCGCACCGATGAAAAAAGCCTCATCGCGGCGACGCAGCATAGGCAGCAGGGTCGGCTTTATCTTCTCGAACGTCTCGAGAACGGTTATGTCTGAAAGTGCCGCAAACCATCGTGTTAGGAAGGCGTCGCGTCCGACTCTCGGCTCGGAAGCGTATTGCTTAAAAGCGTTCTCGAGGCCGTAGCTCATATCTCCGGATCGAATGCAAAAAATGGAGTCGTCATACGTCGCGTCTGCCCAGCCGAGACTTCGGACGTGCCGCAAGACGTGCTCGACGAAAGCCGCTTTCGTAGGCGGCCTTTCAAATATCTTCGTCAGGATACTCAGGGGCGCGACCCTTTCGGCAATCGTGCGGATGCACCGACATAGGCAAACTACGTCTGGTTGCTCTCCCGGAAATTTCCCCTAAGCGCTCTCCGCGGTCCTCTTGGCTCGGCCCATCTCAAACACTTGGCGCAGTCGGGACAGTAATCACTCGGCGACGAGGTCGCCGCGAGCGATCGCGTTCACGAGCTCGTCGAGGCACTCTTGTCGCTCGCGGCCCTCGCGTTGCATGTGCGCGTCGACCCAGTCGTCCGCGGACTGCGCCGTGCCGGACCGGATGTCGCGGACGATGGTGTCGCCGGTGAGTACGACGGATGAAACGTCGGGATGTGCTGGTTCGTGAGCGTCCACATCCTGAGTCTACCCAAGAATCCACGAGTTGCTTTTTCTATTTCATCGCCTTGAACACGATCGAATCGGGGTCGTTGCTGTCGACGAGGCCACGTGCGGGCTGAAGAACCACCGAGATATGGTCGTTGCCGATGGTAACGGTGTACGCGTGCGTGGGGCCGTCGAAGAGCTTCCACGTTCCGGTCGTCCCGTTCGCGGTGATGACGCTGCCGTCTGCCTTGAATTTCGTAAGCCCATAGAACTGCGTTAGGCCGCTGTTGTAGGAGAAGGTGCCGACGATCGGATCGCCCATCGGTTGCCCGTAGGCGACCGCGCCCGTGACGGAAACGTGATACTCGTCGCCGAGGCGGATCAGGCCGCCCGTCGGCGCCGAAATGCCGATGACGACCTTGATCGGCTTCTTGAGATTTGCCGTGAATACGGTCCGCCGGTCCTTGTCGGTGCCCGTGGCGATCAACGTCTTGCTGGTATGCCAGGTTTGTGCGAAATCGGAGACCGTGAACGTCAACGGGGCGTTGTTGCCGGCCGCCATCGAGGCCGTGCCCATCACCTCCGCGTGGATTTCGACGGTCCCCGGGCCTGCGATGAAATACCAATATTGGGTGCCCGTTTGGTTGTCGATTTGCATGTCGTTGACGCCTGGCCTGAGCGGAGCGGGCCGGTTGATGTCGAGCGATTGTGCGTCGGCTTCGAACGGCACGCCGAGGATGGCGAGCCCCGCTGCCCAGACGAGAATCAAGCGGGACGAGGCGTGCATCGCGGCGGTTACATCGGTTCGAGTGTTCATGCTGCGAGCCTAGCGCCAGCCCGTTCCCGCGACGTTCCCGCATGGTTCCCGCGCCGCCCCGTTTATGCGCCGAGCGTTCCACTCCAAAGGTACGCGACGGCGTCGCGGTTCGACCGCAATCCGAGGAAGCACTCGGCGAGATCAGCCGGCATGCCCATCGCTTCGAAAACTGCCGCTGCAACCGCCTCTCCGGCGAATCGCTGTGCCGTCTCGTGCTCGCCAATGTGGGCGTAGGCGGCCGCGACGTTCCAAAATATCTCGTTTGCATGCTGGACGCGCCGTTCACGAACGCGGTCCACGGCTTGCCGCACGTGTCCGCGAGCTCCGTCCCTATCGCCGAGCGCAGCCCGGATGTGCGCCGAAAGGGCGAGCGCTTCGATCTCGACATCCGGCTTGCCCATGGTCGCGAACGTTTCCAGCGCGTAGCCGACATGAGCCGCAGCCTCGTCGAACCGGCGCTGAGCGATCCGAAGGGTCGCGAGTTCGCAGGCGACGCGCGCATCATAGAAGGTCGCACCAAGCTCGCGCGCTTGCGTTTGCGTCTCGAGGAAGTAACGCTCCGCGGCATCGAGCTCGTCCGACTGTCGCGCGACCACTCCGCGCATGATCGTGCAGCGCAGCGCGAGCCACGGCGTCGCCTCTTCGTTCACCTCGTAGAGCAGGTGCCGCGACCGCTCGGAGTCACCGCAGAAAAGCAGCACGCTCGCGACGTTGAGGAGCGCGTCGCGAATGCCGACCGTATCACCGATGTCGCGACACGCGGCGAGCGTCGCTTCGTGTTCCGTAAGCGCCCGATCGTACCGGCCGATCTTGCTCGAGAGCGTTCCAATATTGTGATGCGCGCGGGCTTCGGCAAAACGATCGCCGATGCGCAGCGCGAGCGCAAGCGCTCGTGCCGCTTCGTCGAGAGCTGCCGGCCGCTCCGTCTCGCCATATGCGACGCTAGCGGTGATATGAAACTCCCAGCGCAACACGAGATCGTCGCTCGCGTCTAGACGTGGACGTAACCGGCCGATCTCCGCGACGGCTTCGGGAAACGAGCCGAGTCGCGCGAGGCATAGGATTCCGAGGAAGTGCGCTTTTGTGGCCGAGCGCTCGTCGCCAAGAGCAGCAAACGCATCGGCGACCCCGAACGCTTTCGCGCGGCTTTCGGCAAAGTCGCCGTCCATGTAAGCGTTTCTCGCAACCGCGTACTCGTACGCGCACCGAGCCGCAGCCGACGGCATCGCGTCGATTTGCTTCGCGAACGCAGTAACGGCATCGTGACGACCTGCCGGATCGTTTCGAAATGCTTCGAAGAGCCGACTGAGCGCCTCGATGCGGCGATCTTCGGTGTCGGCGAGGTTGACGAGCCGTTCTACATCCGCTCGTTGCTCCGCGGTCGCGCCGATGCGGGCGAGGCTGCGCTCGCGCAGTTCCAGCAGATTCCAACGCAGGTCGCGTTGCGCCGGATCGTTCTCGTCACACAGGTCGAAGCCGAGCGTCGCGCTCTCCCTCGCATCGGCGTTGGCGAACACGTCGAGCGCATACTGTGCTGCGGTCAAGAAATGCGCTGCCGCGCGCGTCCGTTCGCCGGCCTCCGCGAAGTGAACGGCGATCGCGCGCGATCGCGCGCGATCGCCGGGTGACTGCGCCGCCATCGCACGCGCCACCAAGCCGTGCGCGCGCACGACGTCGTTCGGCGACATTCGTTCGATCGCCGCCACACGCACGAGATCGTGCGTGAATGCGAAGGCGAGAGTGCCGAGTTGCGCGGTCGCTCGGACGAAGCCGGCGTCGACCAACTCGCCGATGGCGTCGAGCATTTGATCGTCGCGCCAACCCGTCGCGGCGACGATCGTCTCGAGATCGAACCGCTCGCCGAGTACGGCGCCGAACACGATTGCGGTCTCCGCATCCGGCGAGAGCCGGCCGAAACGCTCGGCGACGAGCGCCGTCATCGAAGCCGCATTCGATGCTCGTCCCGCGCCGAGTTCGCGCACGACCTCCGCGAGCAAGACCGGTACGCCTTCGACCCAGCGGAGCGCCTCGGTCACCTGCGCATCGCCGATCGATTGCGGTAGCGCTGCGCGCGCGGCGCGCATTGCGTCGTCGGCGTTCAGGCGGCCGAGCACGATTTCGGTCGCGAGTCCCTCGCCGCTCAAGCGGCGGCGCAGCGCGCGCAAGGGGTGCGCGCGCGCGAGCTCGTCGCTGCGCGCGGTCGCGACGATGAGCACCGGAGCGTCCCCGAGCCGGCGCGCGAGGAGTTCGAGCAGGTTGATCGTCGCGGCTCCCGCCCAGTGGACGTCTTCGAGGACCAACACCATCGGCCGCGCGCGCGACACGTCGACCACGTGCCGACGAACCGCCTCGAACAGCCGCAGGCGGCCGGCCCGATCGTCGGCCGTTTGCGCGCCGACCTGTTCGTCGAGCAACGCCGCGGCGCCGTGCAAGGCCTCGATAAATGCTTCGTAGGGTCGCTGCTCGCCGCCGGCCGATGTGTAGCCGCGCACGATGAAGCCGCCCTCGCGCTCGGCAACGCGAACCAATTCGGTCGCGAAGCGGCTCTTGCCGACGCCCGATTCACCGGAGACGAAAAGCACGCTCGCGCGCCCATCGGCAGATGCGTGCCACGCCGCGTAAGCGTTCTGCATTGCCGCATCTCGGCCGACGTGTGGCAGCGCCGGATCGGAGCTCGCCGGCGACGCGAGGACCGAGCGATGCGCTTCGCTCGTCGCGAGGCGTGCTCCGCGCAGCACGGCGTCGCGCAGCGCGATCGTCTCGGGCATCGGCTCGGCCTGCATTTCGCCGCGCAGCACGTGCGAGAAGCGGTCGAACGTCGCGAGCGAACCGGCGCGGTCGCCGGCTTCATAACGAATGCTCATGAGCTGCCGCACGATGTCTTCGCGCCACGGGTCGTCGGACAAGAGCTGGTGCGCCGTAGCCGTCGCGGCGTCGTAGTTGCGGAGCGAACGCTGCGTTGCGACGACGCGACTCAGCACCTCGTGATGCATGTCGCGCAAGCGCTCGCGTTCGCTCGTCGTCCACTCATCGTAGATCGTCGGCAGTAGCGGCCCTGCGTATTCGAGCAGTGCGTCGGCATCGCGGCCTTCGCGTACGGCCTGTTCGAACGCGATAACGTCGACGTGTGCCGGGCTGTCGGCGATCCATGCGAGCCGCTCGCTGTCGACGTCGATGAAACGACGGCCGTTCGGAAGCGCGCCGAGCAAATACGAAAGGTTGCGGCGCAGGGCGTTGCGCGCCGCGTCCTCTTCGTCGTCGGGGAAGAGCGTAAACGCTACGGCATCCCGCATCATCGGCCGCTGACGATTGACGATCAAGAAGGCGAGCACGTGCAACGTCTTGCGCGGTAGCGGGTATTCGCTCGCGCGATCGTCGGACGTGACCAACGGCTGCCCGAAGAGCGCGACGCGTATGCCGACATCGCGCGCGGGTCGTTCGGAAGTCCCAATCACTTCCCGCCGCATGTGTCGATGATAGCGTCGACCCGCGAATATTCCCTCCTCGCTACGCGTGCATGAGGGCCCGATCGGGGCGACGCGGCGGGGGCGTGCCGTCGTGTCACGAAGCGAGACGTGTGAGCGACGCGCTCGATGAGACCGTCCGGCCCGAGCCTCGTGACATTCGTATCATCGAAGATCGCTGGGCGACGTTTCGACATATTATCGAAGCGGTCGCGATCGTGGCCGCTGGTGTTTGGGCGTTCTACGTTTTCGTCTATCAGGAGAAGATCAAGCCGCAGAGCCAACCGGCTTCGCTCTCCATCGACGTTTCGATGTACGAAATCAGTCACACCGCACGTCTCGATATCGTGGGCATCAAACTCGGGTTTCGCAACTCGGGGCAAACCGAGATCGACATCGCGGCCGATGGGTTCAGCGTCTGGGGCGAGCGGTTCGGCCAGCGCGTCGCCGCGCGGCGCCGAGAGTTGCCATTTTACTCGGGTTTCGCTCGCGATCTTCCCATCGAGTCGAAGACGGTCGTGCGAAGTTCGATGGAGCTGCGCGATATGGCGCTCAGCGGCTACCCCGGCAACCATATAATCATGGAACCGGCCGACCTCGAAACGCTCGTGTACACGATCGTCATCCCGCACGACGCATACGACTTACTCTACGCACGCGTCATTGCCGTCCCGCTCAAGACGTCGCAGGTATCGAAGATCCCGGTCACGGTCAAACGCGAATCCGACGGATCGTATTGGCTTTCGTTTCGTAAGGGATTCGACGGCACCGAAGACGACAACGACGACTACTTTTCCGTCCCGAGGTAAGGGGCTCGCTCGTACAGCGTTCGACTGAGGAGTTCGAGGCGGCGCGGCGAATTTTGGCCGTCGCCGTACCTCGACTACGACTACCGCGGCTTTTCTTGTATGTGGAGGTCCCTTTGGTCGCTGTTGCTCGACCCAAATCTTTTGTCATGGCGCTCGGTTTGGCGATCGCGCTCGTTTTCAGCGCGGTTACCCCATCGTACGCGTTCCTCGATAAGACCCGTTTTGTCGTCCACCTCGGCATCGCATATTTCTGCTTCCATCACTGGGTACTCAAGCCGTATCAGGAAGGCGCGTTCGCAAACGGCGCCCCGCACCGCGTCTCGACGATCGTGAAAGCCGGCGCCGCACTCTTGTTCGCCTACCATGAAGTCAGAGTCGCCCACAAAATTGCGGTGAATAGCAATAGCCCGTTGCTTCAGAAGCTCGACGGTGGTCTAACCGCGCTTCAGTCGCAGTTCTCCACGATCGGGGCGAAACTGAAGGGCGGTAGTTTCGACCCGAAAGACATCGTGAGCCTAACCGCCCTTACGGCCGGCTTCAGCTCGCTCGCCGCGGCGCATAATCTACCGATCAAGGACGTCGCGATCCCCGATCTCAACGCGAAGACGGGCGATGACGACGACGCAAGTTCGAGCCCGGCCCCAACGCCGGCCGCAACCTCGACCTAGCGTTTGGCTTGCTCGGGTTCTGGTGAAGTAACGCTCGTAGACTTATAATAACTCTAACGCAATAAGCTTCTGGAGGAACGTATCACGATGGAATCTGGCGGAATCGGGATTTTGGCATTCATCCTACTCGCGGGCGGCGGAATCATCACCGCCATCGCGGTCGTTGCCGTAGACAAGGTAACGCGATCCCACGGCTAACTGCCGATCGTGAATGAAAGAGCCCCGCGCGAGCGGGGCTCTTTTCGAAACCGTCGGCTTTCGAGCCGCGTTTCGATACGCGATGGATCTCTTCGAAGCGCTCCGGTCGCGCCGCAGTATCGGGAAACTCGACGGCGACGTCTCGGATCACGAGATCCGTACGCTCGTCGAAGCGGGGCTCTGGGCACCCAATCACAAGCTAACCAACCCGTGGCTTTTCACGGTCGTACGCGGCGCGGCACGCGAGCGGCTCGGCTCGTTTTGGGCCGAGCTCTTGCGTGATGTGCCGCTCCCGCCGGGCGTGGAACGGGAGGCGTTCCTTTTTAAGGAGGCGCGAAAGCCGACGCGCGCGCCCGTGGTGCTCGTCGTGAGTTGCCGGACGGTCGAAGACCCCATCCGCGCGATCGAAGACTACGCGGCCGCCTCCGCGGCGACGCAGAACGTCTTGCTCGCGGCGCAGGCCCTGGGCCTCGGCGCGATCTGGCGTACCGGCGACATGGCGTTTCACCCCGCGATCGTCGAGCATTTGGGGCTCGCACCCACGGATCGGATCGTAGGGCTGGTCTACGTCGGTCGCCCGGCGATGCCGGCGCCTGCAGCGCAACCGCGCGACGTCGACGCCTACATCCGCTTTATCGACTGAGGCGGCGCGAGAAGGGCGCCAGGCCCGCACGGTGAACCCGAAGCGACGCAAACGGCCTCACGGCCTTCGCGCCGAGATAGCTCAGTCGGTAGAGCACAGGTCTGAAAAACCTGGTGTCGCCAGTTCGATTCTGGCTCTCGGCACATTTTGATATCGGCCGACCTGCGCGGTGGTGGCAGTGACCTTCTGCGTTACGCGGACCCAGCTGCCAGGGGTTGCCAGTCGATACCGCTACGCGAGATGACGGGTTTGTAGTAGCGATGGCTGTGTTGGTAGGGAAGACGGTCGACGGTAGGCCGCTTTTTGGTGTCGCTAGGACGCTCGAGTACAAGAACTTTCCGGATAAGAACTCATTTCCGTGGCTTCTTGAATTGTTGGTACATTTTGAAGAGAGCAAGTCCGACGGTTTACCGACGGGATCCGAACTAGAGACGATAAATGAGTTCCAAGACGAGCTTCTCGCCGCCTTGTCTGGAGTGACGGAGCTTCACAATGTTGGGCACCTCACCGGGAACGATCAGCGAGAGTTCTTCTGCTATCTGCCGGAGCCGAGCTCGGCACACGCCCTTCTCACCATGCTAACGAATAAGCCGTCGAAACGTGATTTTCAATACAGCATCACCGAAGACCCGAGTTGGGAACTGGCGAAAAAGCTGGGCATTTAGCGAGTGGCAGGTCAGCGTCTTGCCCGCGGCCGAAACGCCACGCATGTTGAAGACCCGTGTTTTCTCTTGCCTACTCGTTGCCGCGATCGTTTTCGGACTCGTAAAGAACGATGCGTTCGCGCAAGCGAAGATCACGGTGACCGATGAGACGCAGCTTCCGCGGTTTTCGTACCCGCTGAAGATCGCCCCGTCGGCCTTGCTCGTTGCCGACGATGCGACGTTTGCTCCGTTCGCAGCAGCCGTCGGGCGCGACGTAGACAAGACGCTCGCGGATTACGACATCACCGATAAGGCGTCGCTGCGCAGACTTCTCGAGGCAAAAGCCGATCTCGCGATGTTGGCGCACGATTGGGAAACCGCGCGTGGCACGATCGCGATGATTCGTGCCGACGAGACGAAGGACGATTCGCGTCTTCTCGCAGACCGCCTCGACCTCGTGTACATCGACGCGATCACGGCTGCGAAACCGGGCTCGTCGTTTTCCGATCTCTATACGGCGGCCGACACGAGCGCGACGAGCGGGTTACCGTGGTCAACGGTGCGCGACTCAATTCGGCAAGCCTATGCCGTAGATCAGGGGGCAACGCTTGCTGCACTCGTTGGCGCCGTCAAGAATGCAATGGATCCGCAATTTGAAAAGACGGGCGGCCTCGATGCCGGCACCGCACGCGCGCTGCTCTCTTTTCGCGTCCTAGCACGGTACGCGCTGCCATATTTCGCGGCCGATGCCGCCGTCTTGAAGGCGTACATCGCAAAGAATGCGGTCGCCAAGGCGGATATCTGGGCGGCGCGCGACTTTACCGTTACGGCCGCGCAAGCAAAGGCACCCGTCGTGATCGGTGTTTGGGATTCCGGCGTGGACCCGACCGACTATCCCGACGCGATGTACGTCGACGCCTCCGGCCGGCATGGAATCGCATTCGCCGATGACGCAACGCCGACGACTGCAGAACTCTTACCGCTTCCGCCCGACGTCGCTAGTGATTACGCGAAGGACATCGCGCTGCTCGTGGGCTCTTCCGACCTCCAGAGCGGGATCGATTCCCCGGACGCGACCGCGTTTCTCACCTTCGCACGCGGGCTTTCTGCGGATCGAGCACGCGCGTTCGAGCACGAATTGGATTATCTGGACGAATACACGCATGGCTCGCACGTCGCAGGCATCGCCTCGCGCGGAAACGCCGCGGCACGCATCGTGAACGCACGCTTCGACGACAATTTCGCGGAACTCAACACCAAAGGGCCGACGATGGAATGGGTCCGCGCGATGGCTGCAAATTTTGCGGCGACCGGGGACTACTTTCGCGCGAATCACGTCCGCGTTGTCAACATGAGCTGGGGCGATGACGTCGCCGAATTCGAAACATGGCTCGCGAAGACAGATCCGAACTCCGATCCGATCGAGCGCAAGAAGAAGGCGCAAGAGTTCTTCGCGATCTGGCGCTCGGCGATTGCGGACGTGATCGCATCGAACCCGCAGACGCTCTTCGTCACCTCTGCCGGAAACTCGGATAGCGACGCGTCGTTCGGCGGGACGGTACCGGCGTCGCTTTCCTATCCGAACCTCATCACCGTCGGCGCGGTCGATCAGGCCGGCGATCCGGCGAATTTCACGAGCTATGGCCCGACAGTCGTCATCTATGCCGACGGCTATCAAGTCCCGAGCAAACTACCCGGCGGCTACGTCGTTCGGTACTCCGGAACGTCGATGGCCTCGCCGAACGTCGCGAACCTCGCGGCGAAGTTGTTCGCGCTCGATCCGAGCCTCACGCCCGAGAAAGTAAAGGACCTGATCCTACGCGGAGCGACCACGAGCGAGGACGGCAAGCGAAAGCTGATCGATCCGAAGGCCACCATCGGGCTTCTGGGGCTCGCGGGGTCCTAAGGCGCACTCGTACGTGCCCGAAGGTCCCGCCCGCGAGACGGTGCGTGGAGGGCCCGTCCGGTTATACTCTATCGCATGCCGTACGAACGCCCGAAGCAGCGCTCCTCAGATCACTGCACGTTTTGCAACCATAGCGTGGAGATGCACGGCGACGCCGGTTGCCGGGCGTTCAGCGCCGGGACGGCGATCCGCGCCCCGCGTCCGTGCGACTGCGAGCGCGACGGCCTCGCCGCCGAGCGCGCCTCGGCGCCCCGCGTGCGCCACCTAACGGTCGTCAAGTAGCGGTAAAGCCGCTAAGGCACCTCATCCGGCGGACGATACATTTGATATCGTCCGCGGAGGGTAGCCTATCACACGCAACAGCGACGCCGAACGCCGAGGGGCGGCTCCGCATCCTGGCCCCGTGCTCAAACGGGATTTTCTGGAGCCGCTCGGTATCGACGCGGCGACCTTCGCGTCGCATGTGGAGCTCGCGCCGGAGCGTCTCACCGCCATGCTCGAGGGCCGCGATTCGCTCGACGTCGACGCCTCGATCCGCTTCGCGCGCGCTCTCGGCGTCTCTGCGGAGCGCATCATGCAGATGCAGACGCGCTACGACTTCGCCAAGCTTCGTGAAGCGGAGCGCCTTCGCTGCATCCACGAGATCGGGCCGCCGTCGCGACAGTCGTTCCCGAACGACGGCTTCCTGAGCGGCAACCTCGGCATGACGGCCGACGCGTTCGGGGGCGGCTCGCTGTTCTTCCAAGAGCGGCTCGCGAAACAGGTCGGAAGCGATGCCTACGCGGGGATGCATGCCCTCTGGAACGGCGACCGGTTACGGATCTACGAGCCGTCCGGGGCCGTCATCTGGACGGGACCGCTCCTCCAGAACCTCGACGGCAAGATCCTCGTGCCGTTCGTTCGCTCCGCCGTATCGTCGGTGTGGTTCGCGTCGGGCTACCCGGCCGATCTCGCGATCGGCGCGGAGCACGCGGCGTTCTTCGAACGGATGCGAGACGCGTAGCCGAAGCTACGCGTCGACCGCGCTACTGAGGATCATTTCGCGGGGTGCGCGCATCCCGTGGTTCTCATCGCCGTGCGCATCGGCGGCTGCGACGAGAGCGTCTTCGTTCTCGCCCGTGACTTCTTGACCGCAGAGCGGACAGGTAACTTTCTTTGCCATGAATCGGTCTTTCGCAGACCCGAGCCTCCCGATCCTTTGGAAATCGGGGCGGCGAAGGCCCCCGATCTCCCACGGGCCCGCACTCGTGGGCTCACGTGGGGGTCGTGCTTCACGTGAACGTATGTGGGCGTATTAAGAAGGTTCTTAACTTTTAGTTAGGCTTGACGAGGTCGGCTGAGAGTTTCATTTCGACTCGCGTTCCGGTCTTGAGCACGATGTCGCTCTTCATCGTCGTCACGATCGCGAAGCCGGCAGCGGCGCCCGCCATACCACCATGTTTCATGTTCGCCTTCGAGCCGAGTATGTGCCCGGCGACGGCGCTTCCGATGATGAGGCCCGTGTCGCGAACGTGATGCGTGGGCGGCTTGAGGTTCGTGGCCTTTGCCTGCAGCGGCACGAGCGTTCCGTCTGCGAGTTTGACGTCGTCGAAGATGATGCTCATGGTTGCCTTGTGCGTCGGACCAGCCGGGGTCACGTTTTCGAGGTGACCGTCGATCGTCGCACCGGTCAGCGCTTCGCTGTGATGGAACCACGTATTTTTCTGAGACATCGAAAACGTATCGCCGGTCTTGTTCGTCTTGGAACTCAACGTCTGAAGCAAGGTCCCGAAGACGACCGTGCCGCGCGGCGCGAGAACGGTGTCCGCACGCGCCGGCAACGAGAGGGTTTCGTACGCCGCGAGGAGCCCGCACACGAGGAAAAATTTCTTCACGCAAAACTCCCTTAATAAAAAAAACATCGCGACCTAAGTTACTGCAACCTATGATAGCATAGGGGAATGAGAGACGGCGAGAACGACCTCGAGGACATCGTCGGGTGGCCCGACTCCCACTTCACCGGGCACCGTAAACGTTTCTCGGATTTCGATCCGGCGGCGACGCGCGCGCTCCTCGCACTGCGCACCACGTCGCAGCGTGTAGAGAACGCTCTGGGCTCGTGGTTTCTCGAAGCGGGCCTCACACCCCAAAAATTCGGCGTGCTGATCGTGCTCCAAGCTGAGGGCGAACCGATCTCGCTCTCCGATCTTCGACGCTACCTCGGCACGACGCAGGCCAACGTCACGGGTCTCGTCGCGGGTCTCGAACGCGATGGGTTCATCGACCGCAAGGCGAGTTCGAAGGACCGCCGCGTATCGTACATCTCGCTCTCGCGCAGCGGGAAAAGCGTCGTCGGAAAGTTGCTGCCCGGCTACTTTGCGAAGACGAAGGCCGCACTTCGCGGCCTCACGCAAGCGGAAAAGAAGACGCTCGTCGACCTCCTTACAAAGATCGCGCGCGGGTTCGCAACCGGGGCGTAGGAGGGGTGCAGGCCCCGGGTCCTCGGGCGAGAACTCGGTGCATCCGAATCCACCGTGCGGGTGTGATGTAATGGTAGCCTGCGACCTTCCCAAGGTTGACGCGCGGGTTCGATTCCCGCCACCCGCTCAGGGAAGCACGTACGGTCGTACGGCGACGTAGCCAAGTGGTAAGGCGGAGCTCTGCAAAAGCTCTATTCCCCAGTTCGAATCTGGGCGTCGCCTCCAAGACATCCCCCTCCGGAAGGGTTCGCATAGTGCTCGCCCGTCGCATCATCCCGTGTTTGGATATCAAAGCGGGGCGGGTCGTGAAAGGCGTGCGCTTCGTAGCGCTCGCGGATGCCGGCGATCCCGTCGAGCTCGCGCGCATCTATGAGGCACGCGGCGCCGACGAACTGGTTTTCCTCGATATCACGGCGACGATCGAGGGCCGCCGCGCGATGCGCGATGTGGTTCGCGCGGTCGCCGCCGAGCTGACGATCCCGTTTTCCGTGGGCGGCGGTGTCTCGACCGTCGCCGACGTTCGCGACCTGCTCCGCGCCGGCTGCGACAAGGTGTCGTTGAACAGTGCGGCCGTGCGCGACCCCTCCGTGCTTCAGGCGGCCGCGGACGAGTTCGGCAGCCAGTGCGTCGTCATCGCGATCGACGCGCGCCGCAATCCCGCGGACGACGGCTGGGATGTCCTCGTCGACGGCGGGCGGACGCCGACCGGCCTCGAGGCGGTTGCGTGGGCGCGAGATGCGGCGGCGCGCGGGGCGGGGGAGATCCTGTTGACGAGCATCGATCGCGATGGGACGAAATCGGGCTTCGATCTCGCACTCGTGCGGGCGGTTCGCGATGCCGTCGAGGTCCCGGTGATCGCATCGGGTGGCGCGGGTCGCGCGAGCGACTTTGCCGACGCGTTCGACGTGGGCGCGGACGCCGCGCTTGCGGCATCCCTCTTTCATTTCGGCGAGCTCGACATCGGCAAACTCAAAGAGGAGCTGGCATCACGCGGAATTCCCATCCGTCCCCTCGTAGGTCCGGCCCATGTCGATCGATGAGCTCGCCTGGGACGGCCGCGGCTTGCTCCCCGTCATCGTTCAAGATGCCGCGAGCGGTGCGGTCCTGACGCTCGCTTACGCCAATCGCGATGCGCTCGAGAAAACGCTCGCGGAACGGACGACGTGGCTCTTCAGCCGGTCGCGCAACGAACTCTGGCATAAGGGCGCGACCTCCGGCTACACGCAGGACGTCGTGTCCGTTAGCTACGACTGCGACGCGGACGCGTTACTGTATCGCGTCGTGCCGCACGGCCCCGCGTGCCACACCGGCGCTGCGTCGTGTTTCTCGAACGACTTGCTGGCAGCGCCGGCCGACGCACCGGACCCTTCGAGCTTCGAACGTTCGATCGCGCATTTGCGAACCACGATCGCGTCGCGCCGCGGTGCGTCACCCGAAACGAGTTACACGGCGAAGTTACTAAGCGACGGCGTCGATCGCATCGGCAAGAAGGTCGGCGAGGAAGCGACCGAGGTCGTGATCGCCGCGAAGAACGGCGACGCGCGCGAGATCGCGTGGGAAGTTGCCGACCTCTTCTATCACACGCTGGTGTTGCTCGAAGAGCGCGGCGTCTCGCTCGACGCGGTGGGCGCGGAGCTCTTGCGACGCGCAACGTAGCAGCGGCCGCGCCGCCGCGCACGCTCGCCGATCTGCGCGGCGTCGGGCCCGAGCTCGCGCGAAAGTTCGCGGCACTCGACATCACGACGCCGCGCGAACTCGCCTACACGTATCCGCGCGATTATAAGGATTGGCGAACGCCGACGCCGATCGCCGAGATCGTCCGCGCGACGCTCGCGCGCGCACACGAACCGGCCGAGGCGGAGTCGAGCGAAGAGATCGCGCTCGGACGCATCGTCCGCACGAACGAGTTCCGCGGCCGCGTGCCGATCGTCTCTGCCGAAATCGCCGACGAGACGGGTACGATCAAGGCCACGTGGTTCGGTCGCCGCGGACTCGCCGGAAAACTCGTGCCGGGCGAGCGCGTGTTCGTGCACGGTCGCGCGGCGCTGAAGCGTACGCGCGGATCCCTCGGCGTCGAATTGAACGTGCTGCATCACAAGCTTCTTCGCGAAGACGAACCGTACGAGGGCGCCGTGGTTCCGATCTATCGCGCGTCGAAAGACGTGTCGTCGCGTGTCGTCGCGACCACGATCGAGCGGAACATCGAGGCTCTCGCGGGCTTCGTTCGCGACGTGATTCCGCAGGACGTACTCGCCGCGCGCGGCTACGGCCCGCTCACCGATGCGTGGCGGACCGCGCATCGGCCGGCGAGCCCACAGGCGGCGGCCGCCGCGCGCGAGCGTTTGATGTACGAGGAATTTTTCGCGATCGCGCTCGCCGCCGCGAAGCATCGTGCCGACCGGCATGCATCGGGCGGCGCCCCGATCTTACAGGCCACGCCGGATCTCCTCGAGCGCTTCGCGGCATCGCTCGGGTTCGCGCTAACGGGAGCGCAGCGGCGCGTCGTCGCCGAGATCTGGGCAGATATGGGCGGCCCCGCGCCGATGAATCGCTTGGTGCAAGGCGACGTCGGCAGCGGTAAGACGGTCGTCGCCGCGGCGGCGGTCGTCCTCGCCGCCGCGAGCGGCGTGCAGAGCGCGCTGATGGCGCCCACGGAAATTCTCGCAGCCCAGCACGTCCGGAAACTCGCGCCGCTGCTGTTGCCCTTCGGCATCCGCACCGATGCGCTCTTCGGAAGCATGGGCTCGCGCGAACGTACGGCGACGCGTGGGCGGCTCGAGAGCGGCGAATGCGAACTCGTCGTCGGCACGCACGCGTTGATCGAGGACGACGTTCGTTTCCGGGAACTCGGCCTCGCGATCATCGACGAGCAGCATCGTTTCGGCGTCGCGCAACGCGCGAAGCTCCGTGCGAAAGGCCGCGCGCCGCACACGCTCCACATGACGGCGACGCCGATTCCGCGTACGCTCGCGCAGACCAAATTCGCCGACCTCGACGTCTCCACGATCGACGAACTGCCGCCGGGCCGAACGCCGATTCGCACGTTCGTCATACGCGAGAGTCGCAAGGCCCTCGCCTACGATTTCGTGCGCGAGAACGTCGCTCGCGGCCGCCAGGCGTACGTCGTCGCACCCGCGATCGATGAGTCGGAGACGGCGCTCACGAGCGCGCTCGCGGAACTCGAGGTCTTGCGCACGGACGTGTTCCCCGATCTCCGCGTCGCGCTGCTTCACGGCCGCTTGCCGCCGCGCGAAAAAGACGCGGTAATGACGAGTTTCTCGCGCGGTGAGGCGGACGTTCTGCTCGCGACCACGGTCGTCGAAGTCGGCGTCGACGTTCCGAATGCGTCGGTCATGGTGATCCTCGACGCGCACATGTACGGCCTCGCGCAGCTCCACCAGCTGCGCGGCCGCGTGGGCCGCGGCGTCGCAAAATCGTACTGCCTGCTGGTCGCACCGGACGACCGGAACGACGTCGAGCGGCTCGCCATTCTCGAGCGGACGACCGACGGCTTCGTCGTGGCGGAAGAAGATCTACGGATCCGCGGGAGCGGTGAGTTCGCGGGCACCGCGCAGGCGGGTGGTGCCGCGGGCTTGCTCGGAAATCTCCTGACCGATTTCGCGCTCTACGTGGATGCGAAGGCCGATGCCGACGCGCTCGTCGCGCGCGATCCGCAGCTCGCGCGCCCGGAGCATCTCGAGCTTCGCGCGCTCTTGCACGATGAAGCGACTGCCCGCGCGACGCTGCTTAGTTCGTAACTTTCTTTTCCCGGCGGTAATTCGAAAGTGACGGCCGAAGGGCCGTTTCATGGCAAGCGATTTTGCGGTCGGATTCGATTTCGATCACACGCTCGGGATCGACAACAAGCTCGAGCGTACGGTCGCATTGGACATGCTCGCGTCGCTCGCGGCCGAGCATGGCATGACCTATGACGGCGTCGCGGCCGAGGTGGCGATCGAGGCGACGATGCGCTCGTATCGCAGCGGCGCCGCAAGCATCGAGGGTGCGATCGCCGGGTTCTTCGAGCAGTTCGCGCCCGTCGGTAGCGCCGTGGATCTGGCGACGGGCTTCCGCGACGAGGTTTGCGCGCGCGCGCCCGCATTCATCGAAGCGCGACCGGAGGCCGAAGCGGTCCTCGCACGTCTCGACGAGCTCGGGATCCCCTACGCGATTCTCACGAACGGTTGGAGCCCGCTCCAAGAGGAGAAGGCACGCCTGATTCATTTCGGCGGCTCCGTTTTCGTGAGCGAGCGCATCGGCGCGATGAAGCCCGCGCGTGCGGCGTTCGAGGTTCTCGCGAAACACTTCGACCTGCCCTTCGAGCGCATTTGGTACGTGGGCGACGATCCCGCGGCGGATTGCGCGGGTTCGACCGCACTCGGCATGCAGTCCGTGTGGTACGACTGGGAAGAACGCGCCTATCCGTCCGAGCTCGCGAAGCCGAGCGCGACGATCCACACGCTCGACGAATTGATCGGCCTTCTCCAAGGGCAGACGACGAGGGCGGCGAACGACCGGGGATGACGCACCGGCCGCATCTTGACGGTCGCGCGCACGCGGTATTCACGCGTTGCGCGTGAGCGGCGGCGACCTCCGTTCCCGCGTGATCCGCTCTCCCCACGGCGCGGCGGTTCGGCCGACCCCCGGCCGCGTGAAGGAAGCGCTCTTCTCGATTATCGGCGATAGAATTTCCGGCGCGCGCGTGCTCGATCTCTATGCGGGCACGGGAGCGATCGGCTTCGAGGCGCTCTCGCGCGGTGCCGCGCACGCCACCTTCGTGGAGCTACACGCGCCAACGGCGCAGGCGATTCGATCCGCGGCGCTCGAGCTCGGCGTCGAGAAGCGCGCGACCGTCGTGTGCGCGCCCGCGGAAAAGGCATCGCAGCGAGTAACGGGCCGCTTCGATTTCGTGTACGCCGATCCACCGTACGCGCTCCCGCCGCCGCATCTCACGTTCGGCACGCTCCGCTCGCGGGGCGCGATCGATGCGGAGTCGATCGTCGTCTACGAGCGTCGCGAGAGTGCGCCCGCGTTCGCGAACCCGGGCTTCAGCTCGGTCCGCGAGGCGCGCTACGGCGAGGTCATGCTTCAGTTCTTGCGTGTCGATGACTAACGGTTCGACGCACAAGGAGAGCCACGCGATCTACCCGGGCTCGTTCGATCCACCGACGAACGGTCACCTCGACGTGATCGCGCGCGCGGCGGCGATCTTCACGACGGTCACGGTCGCGGTCGTCGTCAACCCGCAAAAGCGAAGCCCGCTCTTTACGCTCGACGAGCGGGAAGAGATGCTTCGGAGCTGTACCGCCGTGTATCCGAACGTTCGCGTCGCGCATTTTCGCGGACTTCTTGCGGACTATGTCAAAGACATCGGTGCGGACGTGATCGTCAAAGGCCTCCGCGTCGTCTCGGATTTCGAAAACGAAATGGCGTTCGCGCATATGAACCGCTCGCTTTCGAACGTCGACACGATGTTCCTGATGTCCGATTCCGCGTATTCGTTCGTTAGTTCGAGCCTGATCAAAGAAGTGTACCTTCAGGGCGGCGATATCGGAAAGTACGTGCCCGACGTCGTTCTCGAACACATGCATCACAAGCGCCAAGCCCAAGGGAGGATCTGAAGTTGTCGATCTACCGCGTTATCGATAAGCTCGAAACCTACGTCCGCGAAGGTACGTGGGTTCCGTTCGGTCATCGGATCCTGAGCGAAGAGCGCCTCGTGGAGTACATCGAAAAGATGCGCTCGACGTTGCCCGAGGAAGTCGGCCGTGCGAAGTTGATCGCGACCAATAAGGATCGCGTGATTCGCGACGCGCAGGAGAAAGCGCAGCAGATCGTCACCGAGGCGGTCGCGCAAAAGAACGAACTCGTCGAGCAAGAAGACATCGTCAAGCAGGCACGGACCACGGCCGAAATCGTGTTGCGCGAGGCCGAGGAAAAGGCGCGGCGTATTCGAGCCGGCGCCGATTCGTACGCCGCACAAGTGCTCGCCGAACTCGAAGGCCGCCTCGCGACGGCGCTCGGCTCCGTGCAAAAGGGTCAAGAAGCGCTGCGACCGCGCGCACAGACGGATGCGGCTCCGGTTGCGGAAGCGGCTGCGAAGTCGAAGCGTGCGGCGTTCGACGCGCAGGACGACGCGGTGGAACTCGCGCCGGTGGAAGTCCACTAACTCACCCGGACTACATCCTCGTCTTGGCGCTCGCGTGGCCGGCACGCTCGGCGCACGGCCCGCGCGTACACTCGTCCCATGATGACGAACGCCTCCGCTACGAGCTCCGATCTTCGGCTCGCCACGATCGCCGGCGCCAGCGTCCTTCTCTCGATCGTGTCGTTCGCGCTCGGCCAGGCGGGGCTCGTGCCGTCCGGCATCAGTACGATCGTCGTGCTCGTGGGCATATCGATCGCACTACGCGTCGCGTGGTCGTACGCGGCGAAATCGGCGTCCTCTCCGAGTCGCGAGAAGACGATGCTCTTGATTTCGAGCGTCGGGCTCGGCATCTCCGGCCTATCCGTTCTCGTATCGCTGCCGCGTATCACGCAAGGCGCCGGAATCCAGACGTTCCTCATCGACGTGCTCGCACAATCTTGGACGCTTGGAATTTTGATCGTCGCTGCGAGTCCGGTTCGGACGCTCGGCTGGCGGGCGTTTGCCGGAGCGGGGCTCACCGGATTTCTCGCGGTAACCGCACTCGCGCGCTTCGTGGGCGTGCCCGTGCTTGCGAGTCTCGGCATCGCGAACGTTTTCGGATCGGCCATCTGGGTGCCGATCACCGAGGAACTCTTTAAGATAATTCCAGTCGCAATCGTTCTCATGCTCGCGCTGCGCCGAACCGATTCGCGACCATCCGCGCTCGACGTGATGCTTCTCGGTGCGTTTACGGGCGCCGGCTTCGCACTGTACGAGAACGCCGCACTCGCGCGCGGTAGCTTCTCGCTGTTCACCAATCCGATCGTGTCGCTCTTCTTTCCGAGCTCGGGCCAAGGGCGGGCTTTTTATTGGCCGCTCGCACAGACGGGTCATTTGGTGCACACGGCGCTCATCGCGCTCGCGGTGGCGTTCTACGTATTCTACGGTCGAACGCTGCGCCGCGGTTGGATCGTGCCACTCGTCGCGATCGCGAGCGTCCTGCTCGAGCACTGCTCGCAAAATGCGATCGTCGTGGGCGGCGTCGATGAGGTCGTCGGGAAAGTCGCGCTCGTTCTCACGCTCGGTGGCTATCTCACGATGCTTCTCTTGATTGCGAGCGTTGCGTACGTCATGTGGTTCGAGTGGCGCATCGTCGGCGGCGCGTTCGACCCTATAACGTGGTGTTTGCCGAACGCATCCGAGCGGAATCGGAGATCCAAACGCTTGGCCCGCGCACAAACGGATCGTGCGGCACGATCGATCTGCTGCTGAAGCCGAAGTGGCTACTAAATAGGCGGCGCCTGGACGTTATGTGCGAACATCTCTAGGCGTTCGCGGTCGAGGGCTCGCACGCGGCCGCGGTCGAGTTCGACGGCGGTCGCGTTCTTGAGGCGGAGAAGCGCACGCGCGGCCATGTCGCGAACGGTGCCGGCGGCGGCTGCGATCTGCGCTTGTGAGAGATTTTCGATTCCCGAAAGGCCGCGAGCCATGCCGGTCGTCGCGGGCGCGTACGATAGCAAAAACTTTGCGACGCGTTGCAGCACGTGTGCGAATGCGAGGTCGGCGATCGTATCGATCGAGCGGCGGCGCGCTTGCGATGCGTCGGTGAGGAAACCGATCGCGAGTTCCGCATCGTTTCGAATTGCGTGGAGTACGCCTTCGGTCGGTAACAACACGAGGCTGCAATCGGTCAGCGCCTCTGCGCGCGTGGTCGAGCCGCCGCCGTCGAACGTTCCCGTTTCGTTGAGCGGGTCGAGCGGAAGGCGCTCGCCGAGCGCGTGCGTCTTGCCGTCGGGCGAGAGCAACGTGTAGACGACTTTTCCGGTGCGCACGAACGCGAGATACGGCCACATCTCGCCTTCATCGTAAATCGTTTCACCCTGGCGAAACGCGCGTTCCGTCGCGGTCGATGCGAGTTCGCGAATCGTCGCCGCCTTCGCGTTCGCAAAGGGCGTACAGTGTGAGAGAAACGTCCCGACGTCGGCGTGTTCGTCGATGCGCTCGATGCGGATCGTCCAGTGGCCGGAACCGAGATTGCGCGCGTCCCACGAAAAACGGCCCGGACGGTGCTGCAAAAACTCATTGCGGAGGGCGCGCGGATCGCTCTCCTCCGGGAGTTCGAGAATGCCGCCGAGTTGTAGTTTATCGAACGCATCGAGAACGATGACGTTGCGATTGGTATTCGGCAGCGTCCGGCTATCGAGCGTAATCGCCGGTACGCGGGTGTTTGCCATGGCGCTCCCTCATTTGCCGCAAGGCAGCCGCTGCCTTCCCCCGAACGCACGCTTCCTCGTGCGGCTTCCGTCACTTTTTGCGATTCTTGGGCTGTGTACCATCTGCGCGCCGGGCGCGGCCCCGGCAGCGAGCCCCGCACCGCTGGCGGTTTTCGTGGAGGAGGATCCCTCCTCGCTCGATACGATTCTCAACACCCCGTACGGCTGGCAGCTCGCGCCGCTGACGCAGGGGTATCTCTTTACGGTCGACGACCGAGGCCGGCTCGTTCCCGACCTCTGCCTGGAGATCCCGACCCGCGCAAACGGAGGCATTTCCGCGGACGGGAAGACGATTTCGTACCGCATTCGCACCGGGCGCTGGTCGGACGGCGCGCCGTTCGACGCGCGAGACGTGGCGTTCACCGCGGACGCTCTGCGCAACCCGGCCACGAACGTCCCGGACCGGTCGACGGTCGACCGGATCGCGAGCGTCGCCGCACCGCGAGCCGACCTGCTCGTGGTGAAGCTGAAGGCGCCGTCTGCACCGTTCATCTCGTCGTTTCTCACGCTCGGAGCCGAGGATCCGTTCGCGATCTTGCCGCGGCACATCGCGGCGAACTATCCGAACCTCAACGCGAGCTCGCTCGACGCGCATCCCGTCGGGCTCGGGCCGTTTCGCCTCCAGCGTTGGTTGCGCGGCGAGCGTCTCGAGTTCGTGCGTAATACGTATTATTGGCGAGGGCCGGCCGCGACGGACGAGATCGTGGTGCGCGTGGAACCGAACGCGACGACGCGGCTCCTCGCGGTCCGCACGGGCGACCTCGACGTGACGTATCTCTCCGGGTTGCAAGTCGACGAGGCGCACGCGGCGGGCGTTACCGTCGTCCGTAAGACGACGAACTTAGTCGACTATCTTCAGTTTAATCTGCGCCGCCCCGCGCTCCGCTCGCGCCGCGTGCGCGAGGGCATCGCGCGTGCGATCGACCGCGAGCGGCTCGCGAGCTCCATCTATCGCGGCCTCGAGCAGCCGACCGATGCGGGCCAATTCGATCCGTCGTTCGCACCGGCCGCGCGCCTACCGGCGTACGATCCCGCGGCGGCGCGTCGTGACTTGGCGGGCGTGCCCGCGCTCGACTTCGCGATCGCCGGTGCGTGGCGTTCGAGTTCGGGGGCCGGCGTGCTGATCGTCTCCGACCTTCAGAACGCGGGCCTCACCGCGGCGCTTCATTCATACGCACCATCCGTCTTCTGGGCGCCGGCGGGATCGGGCGGCATTCTCGAGTCGGGACATTTCGATCTCGCGCTCACGAGCTGGTCGCCCGGGCTCGATCCCGATCGTTCCTATCTCTTCGATTGCGACGCACGACCGCCGGCCGGCGGAAACGCCGGCCAGTATTGCAACCCCGCCTTCGACTCAGCCGAAGCGCGCGGTGCCGCAACGTACGACGACGGAGCACGGCGTGCGGCCTATCGCGCGGCGCACGCGATCTTGATTCGCGATCTTCCGATCGTTCCGCTCGGCTTCGAAGTGAGTGCGTATGCGGTCTCGCATCGCTTCGAGAACTTCAAGCCGAACGTTCTCGGCCGCGACTACTGGAATGCGTGGGAGTGGCGGAAGTCGCCGCTTCCTTAAGTCGCGGTAAAGTTCGGCGGCCGCTTTTCGAGAAACGCCTTCGTGCCCTCGCGGAAATCGTTCGTGCCGACGAGCGTTCCGAAGTGGAGCGCCTCGATCTCGAGCGCGGCTGCGACCGAGAGTTCCGCACCGTCGTCGATCGCGCGCTTCGTCGCCGCGACGGCGAGCGGTGCGCGCGACGCAATCGCGGTCGCGATGCGTTTCGCTTCCGTAAGGAGTTCTTCGTGCGGGACGACGCGCTCGACGAGTCCGATGCGAAGTGCTTCCTTCGCATCGATCATCTCACCCGAGAGGCACAGATACATCGCCATGCCACGTCCGAGCAAACGTGCGGTCCGTTGCGTTCCGCCATACCCTGGGAGCAAGCCGAGCGTTACTTCGGGTTGTCCGAAGCGCGCCTTCTCGCTCGCGATACGAATGTCGCAACCCATGGCGAGCTCGCAGCCGCCGCCGAGCGCGAAGCCGTTGACCGCGGCGATCGTCGGCGTTCGCATGCGCTCGAGTTGCAACGTCAGCCCCTGGCCGCGATGGACGAGCTTCACGGCCTCGACTGCGTTCGGCAGTGCGCCGAGTTCGGCGATATCGGCGCCGGCCGCGAACGCTTTGTCGCCGGAACCCGTCAAAATGATGCAGCGAACCGACGCATCGGCATCGAGATCGGCGACGGCATCGGCGAGCTCGCGCACCATCGTTATATTAAGGGCATTAAGAACCTTAGGGCGATTGAGGGTCACGACCGCGAGTGCGGCCTCGCGTTCCACGAGAATCGTTTCGTACGTCACGCGGCGCTTTTCCGGAGCCCCCTTTGCGGAACCTCGTGCTGTGCTATACTTCAAAAGATGCCGCCTCGTGCGGAACTGAAATTGGGAAGGGGCGAAATGACGGGCATGCGCACCGCGTATCATACGGCACTGGAGTCGGCGCGACTCGATGTCGTTCGTTTGGGAGCGCTCGTTGGAGACGCCGTGCACGCTGCCGTCGCCTCTCTTGAGAAGCGCGACACGCCGCTCGCCGCTCGCGTGATCGCGGGCGACGACGACGTCGATGCACTGCGCCGCCGCGTCGAGCAACTCTGCATCGAGTTGATTTGGAAGCAGCAGCCCGTCGCGGGCGAGCTGCGTCAGGTCGCGGCGATGCTCGAAATCGTGACGGACCTCGAGCGCACGGGCGACTACGCGGTCGAGATTTCGAAGAATTCGATCAAGCTCGCCGACGTCTCGATTCGCCCCGCGCGCGTCGAGATCGGGCGCATCGCCGCGATTGCGAACGAGATGTTGCGTGAAGCGATGCGCGCCTATACGGAGCGCGACGCCTCGATCGCCGAAGCGGTGATCGCGCGCGACGACGAAGTCGACGATCTGTACGCGCGTGGCATCGAGGCGCTCCAAGACGAGATGCAAGCCGATTCCGGCATGGTGCGCGCCGGCACGATCATGCTCTTCGTGCTCACGAGCCTCGAACGCGTCGGAGACCGCGCGCAGAACGTCGCCTGGCACACGAAAGAGATG
>Ga0209611_10002166_pt1 | contig 34451 bp, 31 predicted proteins | sample S1TSphgellanicum_3_FD_187693 | JGI IMG/M metagenome (GOLD analysis project Ga0209611, IMG submission 187693) | Host-associated microbial communities from peat moss isolated from Minnesota, USA - S1T2_Fc - Sphagnum magellanicum MG (SPAdes) (version 2) | ecosystem: Host-associated > Plants > Peat...
AAAACACTTGGTGGTTACCAATTAGTGATGTTTGAGTGTGTTTGGTAAATGTTCCTTTCTGCAAGTACCAACCAAATCTTTTGTAGATTGAGTGAGTGGGTGTTGTGTTTGACTGAGATTTTTGTATTTGAAGAGAGAGAGAGAGAGGTCCTTCTTCTGTTTTTGCACAAGAATTTTGGTTGTTTTTCTCCACCCTTATCAATAATTCAACTCCCCAGTCTCTCCACAGAAAGCAAAAAAGATTGCCCGGATGTAAATTGATCTATACATATCTCCAGATCCAGTTTTCCAGAAACCAGCAGCATTTGATCCTGAATGATTTTTTCATGTTTAGAAATTTTTTAATAAAAAGAAAATCAAGCAAAGGATCGGATTAAACACAATCCATCCTTTGGTTCTGCTCTCTTTTTTCTTCACAAGATCTTAAGAAACAAGATCTGAAGAAAGGGGGAATTTTGCTTGCTTTTTGGATTTTGTACTAGTTGTTTGATTGATGGAGTTTTGCATTTCAGTCTAGTGCCCCCCTTCTTCTTCTTCTTCTTGTGATGGTTTGGTGACATGAAGAATCAGTGAGTGACAGATGGTTGTAAGGTTGTGGGCGGTGATTTTTCATTGAGATTTTTCTGTTTTTCTATGTCCCAGATCGGGTCTCTTGCGTTTGATCTGAATTTGCTCACACTTTGGGTTAAGATACCCATACTTTTTGTTTGTTAGGTTTTGCGGATCCAGTAGAGTAGAAATCTTTGATGTTGTGTTTGAGGCGAGAAATTCAAGATGGAGTAGTCCTCTTCTCCAGTATCTATCTGTTTTTCAGCACCCATCTGATCTCTTTCACAGGCAGAATTAGAAGACAAAACGTGGGTTGATTAGGTTACCCATTTGCAGTTGCAGTTTTTGAGCTTTTTTCCCCTTAGGGTTTGGTTGTTGGTTTTGTGATTTTGCAGTGTTTTTTCAGGAACCCTGAATCCAGAGGCTAAGGCTTTCAGGATTGACAAAACAGGTGGGTAGGTTCCTTTTGAATTTCTGTTTCTAGTTCTTGTGGAAAAAATTTGTTGTTGGCTGGGGATGGAGGAGTTTGTAATAGAAGCAGTGCGGGCAGAGCGATTGCGGCAGGCATCAGGGGTGGGTATGGAACAGTTTGTGGCTAGTTTAGTGAAGCCTACAGCAGCCATGGCAAGGGCACCCATCTCCAAGTTCCATGTGGGAGCAGTGGGATTGGGTTCAAGTGGGCGTATCTTTCGGGGAGTCAATCTGGAATTCAAGGGCCTTCCATTGAATCATTCAGTGCATGCGGAGCAATTCTTGGTAGCAAATGCAGCACAAAATGGGGAGAAGAAACTTGTTTTCATTGCAGTATCTGCTGCACCATGTGGACATTGCAGACAATTCCTCCAGGAGTTGAGAGCAGCTGGTGACATTCGGATACTGGTTACGGATGGCAAGGATCCTGAACCCCAACCTCTGTCATATTTCCTTCCGCATCGATTTGGTCCAGAGGATCTTCTGCACAAAGATTTCCCTCTCCTCCTCGAGTCCAGATCAAATGGGCTGCATCCAACACTCACTTCAGCTTCTGCAACCCCAGTAGTAGCAGCACCTAATGGAAGCATTTGCACCAAATGTGACCGTGAGATTGCTCAGAATGGGGACTCACCTACAGCAGGTACACAAAATTCAGTTCTCCATTCATGCACCTTGCATGCAAATTTCAATCCCCAAATACTTCTATCATGACACAAAGTTCCATTTCAGTAACCTCTGAATGTGTCAATGCCATGCTCACATACAGAGGATTCTTCACCTGTGTTTATTGTCTTCCATTCTGAATTTTGGGATGGAGCCCAAAACACTGACAACAAGATACAGAGTAAATGAGGACAGTTGGAAGGTGCAGGAATTTTTTCATTTCATGTTGAAGACAGGTCCAGCTTACACAATTTCCTCTGTTGTTGCTGTCCCTTTGTTTCACCGCTTTCACCTCACATTTTGATTTTACAGGTAGATTCAATACTGGAGGACTGAAGATTAGAACATTGTCATTCACAGGCCCAGTGGAAGCACCAGCAGCAGCACCATTGTGTATAGACAAGTCTCAAAGAAGAAACTCACATCCGCCCAGTCGTCCAAATCCAGAAGAGTTGAACCTCAACCTGTGGGCGACACCTGAGAAGAGTGTCTTTTCTGAGCTTCAAAGATCAGCACTTGAAGCAGCAAATAATTCATATGCACCCTACAGCAGATGTCCATCAGGCATCACACTAGCCACAAAGACAGGTGAATCGTTCAGTGGCTATTACATGGAATCAGCAGCATATAATCCAGGTCTTCCACCTCTACAAGCAGCAATTGTAGCATTTGTGTGTGATGGGGGAGGGGATTATGATGAGATAGAGACTGCAATCCTTGTGGAAACTAAGGATGCAGCAGTGCAGCAGGCCCCTACAGTTCATCTTGCACTGGAAAAGATTGCTCCAAGCTGTACACTTCATGTTTACGAGGTCAGTGCGGGAAGCAAGTTCTAAGACCCATTGATTCAAACAGGAAGAATTTACATCAAGGATCCTCCTTTTGTGACAACTACAGTGCTTGGAAAACAGGCTCACTCTCAACTTTTCTCTCCCTTGACTATTCTTCTTGCAATCCCCTGATTGATTCTGTCTGGAGGTGAGACCATACATACCTACATTGAGGAGAGAACATAAGGAAATTCACAATTTCCTTGCTCTCATTTGCAAGATATTCTTGTACACTTTCCAGATTCCCGCAGCTCAGTAACTAATTCTTAGTTCAATCCTGTTTCTTTCCCCTTTCAACTCATTGGCTTTCCTGATCAAAATGTGTTGTAAATCCCTAGAAATGTAAAATTCTTCAGAGGAGCTCCTATAACCTGGCATACAGGGCAGCTCAAAGGATTTTTGGGCTTGTGATGCTCCTCTGTATTCTCATATTTCTCATGGGACCTCGTATTTCCTGGAATATTTCTTCAAAGCCCTGAGCTATTACCATAGCACCACAGGGAATAACACTTTGGTTTTTCTCTTCCCTCCCATGTCCTTCATTTTTCTACTTCCTCTCTGAATCTTTACAATTTCTCATGATCCAGCAAGGCTGTTGGCTATTCCAAGGATATATCCTACTTCCAATTTCCCTGCTTTCTGTTTTCAGAGCATTCTCTTCAGCCCATTGAGCTCCTTCAGCTTTTTGAGCAGTGGATGTTTTTATGAGGCTGGCTTGAAAACCCGTGTCACTCATCTGTGTGTATTGAAGTCTGTAGGCAGCTCGTAAAGCAATGAAAGTACTGGCTCAAAAGTGTCAGCGTTGTGTGCAAGCCCTTTGGATAAGGGAAGGGTTCACAACTTGATTCTTCATCAAAGCACATGCAATAATATGGTGCCGTCACATTTTGGCAACATGGAGCTTGGTACAATCGACCATGCTATTGGGTCTGATTGGTTCTGGAGTTGATGTAATTCTTTGGCCTTGAGTGCTTTCATCCAGACAATTTGGAACTGCTGATGGGTGCACATTGAAGTGTGGAAGATGTCCAGAAGCGCGGGCAGGCAACTATGATCGACCATTTTTATTACCCAATTCAAGAACAATTTCTGCTGTACATAGCTGAACAAATAAAGGTCCAACCTTGATGACCAGAATGCTCTCTTTCCTACAGAAACTGAGAAGGAGCAGATGAGGTTAGTTTGAATAAGAGCAAGAAACTTACTTGTGTTTTCATGTGCTTTCAAGGGACATGTTCAGAAAGTGCTCAAATTGTTTGTAGTTGACAAATGATTTCTTCTTTTGATGGCTGTTTTCCCACTTTCAAAGGCAACACTTTCTTTATTAGTTGTCTCCTATCTCAAATCTTGTGCTTTGTTCAAAGTGTGAAGAAAAGTGCAAATTTTGTTTCAGAATCATTCCTCAAAAATGTGGTTTTGGAACATTGCCACCATTTTTGCTAGTTTTCTCCATTAGTACAACATTGGTGAGTGCACCTTTGGTATCAAGATACTTGTACTAGGGAAAAAAACCATCTTACATGATATGATACTGTGACTCCTCTGTGACAATTATCCGTAGGTCCCCAGTGACATGCATGTCAGAGGACTCTGGATTGTGAAAGACAGTTTCCAAGTCCAAGCAAGAATCGTCACCATATGATGTACAGAGGCCAACAGACATGACTTTCACTTCATCTCAGATAAGAATTGCAAGGAATCTCATGCATCAAGATACCAATGCCCAAATACAGGCATTTGGGTCAGAAATTTACTCGTTTTCATCAAGATCATTTACATGAGATATAAGCCTCCACACTAGCTATATTCCTCCTTTCTGCACCTAAACTAGGAATCAAGATTGACAAAGTGTAGAAATGGCTCCCATGCCCTCCTTTCACCTAATTCCCAAAATACACTATCAGCAAAACCACACAGTTCTACGCACAATTCCTGCATGTGCACATTGGCATAAAGACTCTCAGTATAGTAAGCGACAAGCATAGCAGGAATTGAACAGATTGATGAAGAGACATTGTGCAGATAACACCTCCCACGATGTGTGCAATTCTCCTATGACTTCTACAACGTAGCAACCATGAAACTTCTGCCCTCAACCTGCATTTGTTCATTATATATGCACAGAAGATGAACAAACTGTTTACAGTGTGACCAAAAACATCCAAGCTGGACATACTTTGTTGACATCACAACCTCACCCACATTCTCTTACCTGATAAGACCAAGAAGCCTGCCCAAGCTGTTGAAAAGGAAGCCAATGGTTGGACCTGTGATATCCTGGAGCACACTGAGCTCTCTGATCACATGGTGATCCTCATCTGACTCATTTACACTAATTGTACTGCAAAATGTATCTTCTTCTCCCAATTATTATGCACACAGCAGACTGAATGGAACAGGCATCTCAGGACATTAATAATGCACACCATATCAACAAGAATGGTTTTTTCCTTGCCAATCATGACATGACTGCCACATGACTAAAACACCACAGAATGTCCACAGATGCCATTCCCAAAGCAGAGAACTCCATCTGCACTAACGTTTGGCCATCCATTACCATGTCAAGTTAACAGAAAGCAAACTCAATGCAAACAAAGTAAGAAAACATAGATACACAACCTTCCACAGTCTCCTGCTGCAGTGACGAGAAGAACCATGAGGTAGTTAGCTTTGCAAGTAGACAGAAAGGGAATGGTACCTACAGACAAGGAGCAAGAAGTGTAAGCTGGTCTGAAAAGAACATAAGCATGTGGTGACATTCCTGCTTCAACAACATAATGTGTAGAACCTGCACTGCTGACAGTAACATCCTGCACATCCTGTTATGTACACAAAATGCCATGTTTTATTTGCTAACCATTGGGAATCTTTGCAATCAACTCCCTGGAATAAACTGGGCATAAACCACCAGTTTTTACTACAATATTTGGCACAACAGATTGCTGGTACTCCTTATGCACCACCATGCTCTGTACTTCATACAGAGCACCCATTCTCACTACCAGTTGTTACAAGCCCCAGGGAGCATGTCTAAAATTCAGCTTCCAAGTCTGTCAAATAAATTGCTTGATGATTGGCAGGATATACCTGGTCTCAAAACTTATGAAGCAACTGTGACGCTTTTAAACACCACCTGCAGACAAGCAAAGAGATTACATGCTATGATGAGGCAACTCTCAGCCTAACATTTAGAAACCTGCAACAGAGGTTGTTTTGTAGCTGCTATATTGGACTCACCTAGAGCAATGCACCTCCCACCTGCCTGCAAGAGCTCAGTTGGACGAACTAGATAACCAAGCATAACTCACTCATGGTAAGAATTAACATCAACAAGTTCTTGAGATCCCTGCATGCCCAGCAATATATGCACCCACATGTGTGAGCACTCAGCTAGACTTGCCAACTAGAGCATAAGCCTCCACCCACATTGCACTCATATAATCAACAGCAGCAAAGAGTTTCTGACAAATCAGCCACAACACTGGGCAAGACTATGGTCTTCATAAGTACTAAGAACTTCTCCATTGTTATACGATTTGACTTAACCTGAAAAGATTGAGAGATGACCTGGTAGTAAAGTTAAAGAGAATTGAGATCTAACAACATATAAGCAAACAGGAAAAGAAGGAAACCCAGCCCTAAAGAACAGGGAAAGCAGAAATAAGACCAAAGTCAAGGAGCAGTTTGAACAACAGCAAGAGCCACATGTATGTATAGAGAACTTCAACAGCAACATGTGTGGTATTAACTGACTTCACCAGCTCCCATGCAGTGGGTGGAGGTCGATGTCATACAGTAACCAACCAACATACTGAGTTTCTGTCACAACATGGGCAGTAACTGGAAACCATGGCCATGATTCTGGCTAATCAAACCCAAACAAGAGTGAGAAGACAAAAGAAACCAACAAGAAAGAATAACAGCAAAAAGAGAGAGCAAAAGAAAGAAATGAAAGAGACAAAAATAAGAGTACAACTATGCTACTCAGCTCCAGAATCACATCCCATGCTTCCTCTCAAAATCAATCCATCAGGAAACTGCAACAGAGAGCTGAAACCATTGAAGCCACAAGGATGGTTAGATGCTCTTCCTGAAGAAATGCAACCTGAGAAATGTAATGTTCCGGGCACAGCTGCAAAGAATGAGGAGGGACAAATACTGAAAAACAAATGCAAGGTTCTTGAGTTCAAAAAGAGGAAGACTCATTCTAATAAAGACACCACTCACTTCTTGAGAACAGTTAACATCTCCAAAGAACCTGGAAGAGGCAAGGGCGCATACCACACTAGCCCACAGTTCAAGAGCAGCTCTATATTAACTTCTTGCATTCTCTAGATAGAAGCTTGTCAAAACCAGCTTGTTAACCTACATAGAGAAAAGCACAGCAACCAGTGACTGGATCAAAATCTACATGCAGAAACAAAACTGCCATGATTGTGATACCCTAACCTGCATTGCCTCTTTGCAGAGATCTGCTTCAAATGTCTGCATTTGAAGCTTTAGACCCTAAATGCTGAGGATCAAAATCTACATGCAGAAACAAAACAAAACTGCCATAATTGTGATACCCTAACCTGCATTGCCTCTTTTGCACAGATCTGCTTCAAATGTCTGCATTTGAAGCTTTAGACCCTAAATGCTGTGGATCAAAATCTACATGCAGAAACAAAACAAAACTGCCACAATTGTGATACCCTAACCTGCATTGCCTCTTTGCACAGATCTGCTTCAATATGTTTTCACTTGAAGCTTAGATGCTAAATGTTGTGGATCAAAACGTACATGTTGAAACAAAACAAAACTGCCATGATTGTGATACCCTAATCCTGATTGCCTCTTTGCACAGATCTTACCCAAATATCTTGCATTTGAAGCTTTGACCCTAAATGCTGTGGATCAAAATCTACATGCAGAAACAAAATGAAACTGCCACAATTGTGGTACCCTAACCTGCATTGCCTCTTTGCACACAGATCTTATGCAAATGTCTTCAGTTGGAGCTGAGACCCTGAACCCTAACCTCAGCACCCAAGTCCTAGATGGATGCTAATTTATTTCAACATGAGCAGGAAACTGGAAACCTTTCAAGTAGATCAATATGCTTCAGCATTCAAGCAAAGAGAGAGGATTAGTCTCAAATACAATTCAACCATGCACGAAACGCATGATGAGACTGCACCTGCTCACTCGCATTGCAGCTTTCCAGGATATACAGATATGGATCGACATGGAAAAGGGAGTCCTTCGTTTCCATCTAGCCCCAGGTGATGACGGTCGTCAGGAGCGAATCGTCAGCCATGGCCAATAGAAGTTTGGTCAGGTAAATACTGTTCGGCCAACAGAAGATGTCGGTTTGCTGACAGAGAGCAAGTGGACTCCAGGACGGGAGAGTAGTAGTCTCTCCTTCCGGAACGTCTTGCGGTGGACCCTACACACCTGCCGCAGGAGGAGAAAAAAAAGTGCACAAGAGGATAAGAAAGCTCACAACCGGAGAGGCCGCTCCACTCTCCCTATCTCTCGCCCGCCCCACACCACACATTGTGTTGCGCGCGCGTGCCTTGTTCCGTCTCCTCTGTTCTTCTCTTGTTGCATCTGCGTTTTTCTCTTCCATCTGTCTCCTGTTCTTTCTCTACTAAACTCCAGCGCAGAAGAGGAAGAAGAGCTTCTGTGGAGAGGAAGAAGAAGCAGAAAGAAAAGAAGAAGAAGAAGAAGAAGAGCGAGGAAGTATCGAAGCATGGCTCAAGCAGGAGCGAAGGCCATGGCATCTTCTCTCGGATTCGCGCACGGCAGCACATTGCACGGACTCGGAGCAATTTCCCTGCGCAGGTGTGGCGCCAGCAGCGATGGAGGCCTTGGTGTTGGAGGTCGCGGCGCTTCGAGAGAAGGATTGCAGATCCGTGCCATGGCACCGAAGAAGAAAGTGAATGCATACGACGACGGATGGAGCAAGCAGTGGTTTGGAGCTGGTATCTTTGCAGAGAACACAGAAACGGAGCCAGTGAACATCGTCAAGAGCTTGGAGAAGAAGAAGCTGTTGAGCCAGGTAGAGAAAGCGGGCTTGCTGTCCAAGGCCGAGAGCGCGGGGCTCTCTCTCTCCACCATCGAGAAGCTTGGCTTGCTTTCCAAAGCTGAAGACCTTGGTCTCCTCAGCCTTGCGGAGAATTTCGCAACCGCTTCTCCTCCCGCTCTGGCTTCTCTCTCCCTCCCTTTGTTTGTAGCTGCCATAGGCACTATAGTCTTAGTCCCTGACGACTCTGGAGCTCTTGTGCTTGCCCAAAACGTCGTGGCCGCCTTGCTGCTCGCTGCTGCCGGAGGTCTTTTCATAGGATCTATCATTCTTAGCGGATTGCAAGAAGACTGATAGCAACATTCTTTCTTCTCTACTGCGTCGTCTTCGTCTTCTCCGCGTCTTCTTCTTCTCTGTGATTCATGCATTGCACTTAGTGTCTAAGCAATTCGACTCCTTTGAGGCTGCGAAATTGGCCTTGAATTTGTTGTTGCAACCGGGCGATGAAGAGAGATTCTTAGCTCTCTGGCATCTGGCTGTGTGTTTGCTTCTCAGATTAGACTCAGGGACTTCCTTCTGATTGTTGTATTCTTGAAGAGCTTCATATGTTTTGTGCGTGAGGAGCTTAGTTTTTTTGGATTTTTGCGCCTGTTGAAACCTCGATTCTTTACTCAAAAAACCGCATCAGAAGAAGGTGGGAGAAGAAGAAGAAGCAGCAGATGATGCGGATGTGTAGTACGTCGGTCAGTGAGGAAATAAGCGCGCATAGGAATGGTATGTGTTTTGGATTCTGTAGTAGTAATAGCTCCGTCGTCGTGAGGACAATAGGGATTCTCCAGTAAAGAAGAAGAAGAAGAGAGGAACGAGACCGCGTCTTCTTTTGCTATTGTAATAGGTGTTGGTTCTTTCGATCATTACAGCTCTGAGAGCTTTTTTTCAAAGCATGAAAACGTTCCATAGACATGAATGATGTCACTAAAAAATTTGCTAGCAGCTTTTCTCGCTGCAAAGGATTTGCTCATGATGTCCGAGATGTTTGTGAATTGGCTTTGCATCTTCTTGGGAGGAGAGCTACCAAAGAGTGTCTGTACATCGTGATCAAGGACGCACGTTGTTGTCGCAAGCTCCATGGCAATATATATATATATATATATATATGTACATATGTATGAGCAATTTCTGATGCACGCAAGAATACATGTCTATATAGAAACTGTAGAGATCAGTCGAGTTGTTCTTCATCACACTGACCTCGTAAGCTTCTTCTCCTTGTAGTGTCTCTCATTCTTGCTGAATCGTTTCTTCACCTGCGAGGGAGGGAGGAGCAAACCACTGCACGACACCAGCTCCTCCGACTACATCTTGTCGATCGCCATCGATGTCAAGCTAGTCTCCAACGCATCTTGGTAACACATAATCTGCAACTAAGTTGTGCATGTTTTCTTGACAACAAGCTCCTCTTGACTTGGCAGTGACTGAACATGTTAACAATTCCGGGGTTGCTTGTGTTTTTGTTCTTAGATTTCATTTTTCCGATTTCTCATCTCTCTTTTCCTGTTGAGCCGTTTTGTGTATGTATGTTTGTATGGATGTATGTTCCTCAGGGTTTGCAGCTTAGTGTTTTATTTGTGGGATTTTTCTCCCTAGATGATCTGCATCTTCTCTTCGAGCTTTTGGGTTTATGTTTGCTCGCTTGTTTTCGTTGTTCTTCTCTTCAATTGTTTCTTGTCTTGTTCTTGTTCTTCTGTTTCCTTTGTTATCGCGAAGCTCTCTCCTTCTCTTGTTCTTGTTGTTCTGTTTCCTTTTCTTATCCCCAAGCTCTCTCTGCTGCAACATGACTGCCCAACTTTTGCAGCATTTTCTTAGATGTGTCCAAAACAAGATATTTCCAAGGCTAATTTGAGATTCACATACCAAAAAAATTTGTTGGGCTTCATTTTTGGATCACATGTATGTGGTTGAAAATCAAAAAATTTGTTTTGAAACTCTCAAAAATGAGAATAGTGTGATTTTAGAATGCAATTATAAATGCATATTTTGATGTTAGGACTTGAAAATTTAGTATGATTAGGTAGCTAAACCTAAAGAAATAGATGTCCATAGAGTTGTTGAGGAGAGTTGCAAAACAAATGTGTCCCACTTGAAGTGGCCAAATGGGATAAACTTTCTTCATTATAATAACTTTTTTTTGACAACTAAAAATCTTGGGGTCTGAGCAATTAAAAGAGTTTTAGAGAAGAAACAACCATAGCTTTTGCTGATTTTGTTTTTTTGGAGTTGATAGATAAGTTCAATAGCTATCTTTGAAAAAGTAAAGGCCAAAACAGACCATTTTTTTTTTGGAGGGAGATATGGTTCACTGAAAGGAAAGAGTGATCACAATTGAGCCAATTATACAGTTAAGAAATTTAATGAACTCTCTGAATACCCCACAACATCATTGACAAGTCGGAGTTAAAGACAAACCTTGGTGGAGAAGATGCACAAAGTTGGGCACTTAGTGTTAACCCTCAAAGGGACCTTATGGCTACTCCTAAAAATCCAAAAGGCCATGCACCTACTACTTATGAATGGGAAAGTTCGGATTCTTATGCAGCCTTCACACATGGTGTTAGGACCTCTAGTAGTAGGGATCTTAATATTTAATTAGTTGTTAGCAACATATTATCTGGCATCTATATAATTATCACCTTAAATTAATAAAGGTAGCATTGAGGTTGCATCCACACAATGGTTCAATCTTAGGGTTCTTATGTAAAAACATTTGTACTTTCAATAATCAAGATTCACATATAGAATCATGTGTTATTAGAAGAAAAACCATGTGCACAAGCAATCAAATCAAGAATGAAGACACCTATACCTCTCAATAGCAAAGGGAATGAAGTCATCACCTAGTGCTCACTTCATGTATGATCGTGTTTTTTTTTTAGTAGTCATCATCACTACATATGGTGTTGTTGTCGATGTCCATTACACCATATTTATGTGAGTCGAGTTAACAATGACAATGTCCATCAAAATTCGAAAGCCATCTCTGGTGATAAGGATATCCATTCATTGTTGATTGTGGTGAAGGAAAAAGTGAGAAACCTCCCTCTGAACATGTGTTCCATTCTCCAAAATAATAGTTCTAATAATATCTCGAAATGTATCATGTACTACTGTATGTTCACTCTTGAAGGAGCACCGAAGCAAATGAGTACTTAAATTATCGATGGTATAACCACATTCACACCATGATAGATGGGTAACCACAAGATATGACAAGCCAAGATGGGTATGTAGTGTTGTAAGGAAATGGGTTGAAGATATATGAAATGTAAGTGTGGTAAGATGAGCTAATAACCAAGTGCTTGTCCTTGGACCCGCACATGAACAGATATGTGTTCACATGATATCTAAAAAAACATTTATTAAAAGTGAAGCAAATTCTTATTCATGTAGGCAATCCGCCAAAGAAGCCTGTAATTGGGGATAAAATTAAACGACTAAGTTTTCAAAAGGTGGGACTTGAGAACAAACAACCTAAGGTAACATGGCTCGTGTATTTCATAATGCCATCTAGAATGGGAAAATGTCATTCTCAACATGTGTTACTACATCCAAAATAATAGGGTGATCATTATATTGGAAATGAATGATAGTGTATGAGCAATCGGTGCCCAACATCCCAAGAATGTGGTGACAACACTCCGAACTACAAATAAGAAGCCTCACTTGTTTGAAAAAGCAAGAAGAGTGGCTTGATGACAAGCTAGATGACCGATAGAACCATCTAAAGATGCTACACTAAGTAATTTTTCCAACGTAATTACGATACAAGTATTGAACTCAATATAATGGTATAAAATAGTTGGAGATGGAAACATTATACAAAACAAATAGTTACGGTGTTGGCCATAGCACAACAAGAACATTGCAAAAGCTACCTAAGGATCTACAAGCATAAGGAGATTAAATATCGTCCCAAGATCCTCATGAAGCACAAACAACTGAACGAATGATCTAATTCCATTGATGTGCCTCAAATATGAAAATCAAAATCACAAGTAAGAAAGCCAATAGGAAGTGATATATAATGGCCTAACCCTTATGGAGACCAAGTTTTACACCATTTTTTTTCTTGCAACAACATCACAACACATGGTGTAATGTCTTATTGACATGAAGAGGATCTTTTTGGACATTTTTTCAACTATTGTCACCTTCAATCCTTTGAAAGCAAGAGTTGTGGTAAGGAGCATTTCCCATGCACCTTCATAAACCATTGCATCAAACACATCATTTTCTTGGCTTATTTTTTTTCTTTATTGCCATTATATTTTGCAACATTATTATTCTTAGCCCCCGTGGACTTCAACACTATTTCACTAATTTTGGTTTTGACCCTAACAATATTACAACAAAAGAAAAAGAAACAACAATCAAAGATCCCATCAATTCTTGTCAAACCTATACTAAAAAACAAAATTCATTTGAAAAAAAAAAAGTTCAATTCAATTGCAAAGCTTATTTTTTGCTTTTTTTTAATGTACCTTGTGTGGTGGTGGTAATAGAACACATTTGTAGCCATTGTTGGTTTAGTTTCTTCAATGTTTCATAAAGGATGTTCCTTTACACCTCTTAGTTGATTGCAATCAACACCCACCAACTTTTCCATGATTTTTAACATTCATAGGTAAAACTCAAACTATGAATCTAAAGTTTGCACAATTGTGATGAAAATCTTCATGAGATGAATTCATCATTTCCAACTTTAACAACAACAAGATGTAGCTCATTCGACAATGGTTCATTGACTATCTAATTAATTAGTTAATTTCACAAACCATGGATAGATAGTTCAAACAATCGATCATGTGTGAGTGAAATTTTGAAACACAATCACAGTTCACCATGTTTTATAAAATCGAACAAGGATTTTACAAGGGTAGAAATGTGAAGAAAAAACAATAGCAAAAAATTTTTGTTGTGATATTACACTACAAAGTGAAGTGTAGATCACAAAGTCCGTGAACACAAAAGCCAACGAAGGCCAAACAGGTGGAAAACCCAAGAATAGTAAGGAACTTTGGTAGAAAACATTAAGGATTGCATAATGAAAAACTTCAAATAAGGAATGTGGGGTAAGGGGTACCAAACATTGAGTTAAAGAACCCTTTTGAAAGGTGCCATGAAACACAAACTTTTTTTATCCAAAATCGAAAAATTCTTGAAGATTTGGTGAGAGCATGCCACTAGCTTATCACTAACTTACCATCACAATAGCGCCTACTACCACATTAGATGACACACTTGGATTTTGATGTTATGTAACAACGATGGTATGAATTGGTGATCAAACTTGAATTTTTTTAACATCAACTTAACATGCATTTAACACCAAGTGTGATTGGTGTTTTACATTTATAAAGAGGCGTAAAAATTTGTTGCACTTTTAAAAAGTGAGTGTATTCTTGAATGAATTGTACCCCTCCTAAGTCTTGTGATCTATGAAGATGTATGATATGATAATGATAACTTTGGCCCTAGGCTTTACAATACATAAAGCCAATGGGTGGAGGACATTCCCAAATATGGAGGAGCACATTCAACTATTGCCTTGTCCTTTGCCCCTTATGTTGAGAAGGCCTATGCCTGGGGCCTACACTATGGCACCATCACTACCATCCAAGATCGGCATTCCCAAAACCGCCCTATTCAAGGTCCTTAATGAGCATAAAGATCATCCAAGGTCCTTAACGAGCATAAAGATCATTCAAGGTCCTTAACGAGCATGAAGATCTGGTAGAATTACGGACCCATTCAAGGTCCGTAACAAGCCTAAAGATCTGGTAGAATTTTGAACGGCTGTGATTGAGATGAATGACTCTCAAATCTCTGTTTCAGTGACGGCCGCCAACTGTAATGACGTGGCCCTCCTGTGTTCCTCCACGACAGCCGATATACACTTGAGGGTGGATGAACCGTGTTCCCCAAGCTTTACACCACACTGGGGAAATTTTATTAATAATATTAACTAATTAATTAATATTTATTATTATAATTATAATTATAATTATAAAATCAACATCTCAAAGTGACACAACACTAGACCTGAAGAATTTTTTTCCCCACAAATTTTCAAAAAATAATAATGAAAGACTTGGAAAAAAGTGATTTTTCTTCAAGTGTATAAAAACATGTGTGTTTTTTTCCAAAGAAAAAAAGCTACTTTTGCTAAATCAAAAAATTAAAAAAAAATCAAAACCTAGACTTAGAGACTGATTTTTTAAAAATAAATTTATTATTAAAATTTTATAATGAAACATATTTTGAAATAAATTTATTATTGAAATTTTATAATTAAACATATTTTTTAAAATAGCTAATTTAATTGATTAATTAATTTTTAAAAATTAAACCAGCCGCTTTGGAAGCATCCAGAATCGCCCTCTTCGGAACTGTCTAGAACGGCAGAATCGCCCTCCTCCGGAACCGTCTAGAATAGGAGGTGCGAGCCGCGCAGCTCGTCCTTTACAAAAACCCATCGCGCGACTCGACATCGTTGCAATTCTCGCGAGCTACTCTTTCAAAGCAACTCATTTCCTGTTTTCGTGTATGTGAAGAACGACGACTACAACAACAACAACAAGCAGGGGAAAAAAAAAATCTGTTGGTTTTTGCTTTTCTCTGGGAGCTGAAGACTAATCTATGGCGGCGACTGCAGTGAATTCGCAGGTTTTGGGGGTTGCTGGTGGAGCGAAGAGTTTTAGCAGCGATTCTGTTTTAGGAGATGAGGCAAGAAGGAAAGCAGGAGTGTTTAGTACTTCATCATCTTCTTCTTTCTTTGGTGCAGGATTGAAAAATGGTTCGAGTTTCCGTGGTTGTAGATTGCGAGTGAAGTCTTCGTCTTCTTCCGTGCATAGATACGGCGGGGGACGCAGGGGAAATGGGAATAGTAGGTTGAGAGTTGTGGCGGAGAAAGTTGTCGGGATTGATCTCGGGACGACGAACTCGGCTGTGGCGGCGATGGAAGGAGGAAAGCCGACAATCGTGACCAACGCTGAGGGGCAAAGAACCACGCCTTCCGTTGTTGCGTATTCCAAGAACGGCGACCGGCTTGTCGGGCAGATTGCGAAGCGGCAGTCCGTCGTCAATCCTGCGAATACTTTCTTCTCCGTGAAGAGATTCATTGGACGCAAGATGAGCGAAGTCGATGAAGAGTCCAAACAGGTTTCTTATCATGTCATTCGTGACAACAACGGCAACGTGAAGCTCGACTGTCCCGCTATCGGCAAGAGCTTTGCGGCGGAAGAAATCTCTGCTCAGGTGAGAAAGACAGAGACAGAGAGAGATTGAGAGATTTCTACAACTGGTATTCTTGCGGTCCTCTAAGTCTCCTTCATGTCATTAAACTTCTGTAATGTGGATCATGCTTGCTGGAGAAAGAAATTGGAGAACGAAGATTCTCTCTGATGTGATCCCAGTTTGGAATAGATCAGTTTGAAAGCCTAATCATGTAATCAGATGCTGGAGCTACCTGCATGGGAACGAATCCCAGTTTGAAGATTTGCTGTGTAATGGAAATATTTGCAGTTGAGGAAGACTATCTATCTATCTCTCTTGGAAATTGTGATGGAGGATAATGATTATGATTCTGAGCTTTCTTTTGGGTTGTCTGCCAGGTCCTTCGGAAGTTGGTTGAGGATGCCTCCAAGTTTCTTAATGACAAAGTCAACAAAGCTGTGATCACAGTGCCAGCCTACTTCAATGATTCACAACGTACAGCTACTAAGGATGCTGGCCGTATTGCTGGTGTTGAGGTTTTGCGAATAATTAATGAGCCAACAGCTGCATCTCTAGCTTATGGCTTTGAGAAGAAAAGTAATGAGACCATTCTCGTCTTCGATCTAGGAGGTGGTACTTTCGATGTTTCAGGTACATTTTCTTTCTCATTTGATACTAATTTGTACAGAAGTACTTCTGTCTTTTGCCTGCTGCAATCCAGGGGCAAGCTAGTTATGTGTGCTACTTCCTAGTACACACAAAACACCTCTATGACCACTCGCTTTCCATAATTGCTTGCTGTCTGGTTTGCTGGAGTGTATTTGTGACAGTTGTGTCTTGGGTGTTGTTGTCAGTGTTGGAGGTTGGGGATGGAGTCTTTGAAGTACTTTCCACTTCAGGTGATACCCATCTTGGTGGAGATGATTTTGATAAGGTACGATCCTCTGGTTCTAGATTTGGGGTACATCTGTGGTTTCCACCAGAGTCGAAAGTCAAAAGTTAATGATGGGTTCTTTGAAAGAGTTGTAGGCAATATATGTCTAGGTGCATGGGTGCTTTGTTTTAGTAGATAAAAGTGGTATGGTGTCTCTGGTATTTGGCAGGAGTTACTCTGTTTGATAAAATCTTGCAATTGATGGTGTCTCGTTGGTTGGTTGCAGCGCATAGTGGACTGGTTGGCAAATGATTTTAAGAAACAAGAGGGTGTTGACCTATTGAAGGATAAGCAAGCTTTGCAGAGGTTGACTGAAACTGCAGAGAAAGCAAAGATGGAGTTGTCCTCGGTGTCTCAGACCAGTATTAGGTGAGTTTTGGTATCCAAACACAGGGCATCAATTGTCTGCTGGAAGTGGATGCTTTACAATTTTGTAAGGATGTATTGTTATGACCAAAATACATGGGGGGGTTTTCATCAAAATTTTAGCTGTCAGTCAAAGGGATACTGGGATTGTGTGTTGCTGGATAGGTTATTGCTGATGATTATTTGTGCCTGCGTTGCATGTTGCAGCTTGCCCTTCATTACTGCAACTGCTGATGGGCCCAAGCATATTGATACAAATTTAACACGTGCTAAGTTTGAGGAGTTGTGTTCTGATCTGCTTGATCGGTATGCTTTCTATACCCATTATCATCCATTACTTCTGTGACTGTGTTTGCCATCATGTTCATTTGTTCATTGATATGAACATGGCACCAGGGAGTGTGATTGAGTGTATTTGATGCTGTAGGCTGGAGAAGCAATTTCTAACATGTTTCCTGTTGCTGCAGTTGTCGGACTCCTGTGGAGAATGCCTTGAGGGATGCAAAGCTGACATTCAAGGATATCAATGAGGTTATACTTGTTGGAGGTTCCACAAGAATACCAGCTGTACAGCAACTGGTGAAAAAGCTAACTGGCAAGGATCCTAATGTCACTGTAAACCCTGATGAAGTTGTTGCCCTGGGAGCAGCTGTCCAGGTTTGTATATTCACCTCCTCCCATACAGTTTAGGTCAGAAGAAGCTCTCCTAGAGTAGTTTTGTTTGCTGTGGATTCCAGTTGCTTAATTGAGAGGCTTGAGCTTTGGCATTTTGGGCATTAAGTAATCTCTTACAAGATATTGTTGTTCAGATGCTTCTGGTGTTGTTTAACATTAAAAGCTGAGTTTATTTCCAGAATTGTTTCTGTTGTAGCCTCCAGAGCATGTGATTAGTGTAGGAAATGAGTTGTTCACACTTTTGTCTGTCTGGCTGCTACAGGCTGGTGTGCTGGCTGGAGAGGTCAGTGATATTGTGCTTTTGGATGTGACTCCCTTGTCACTTGGGTTGGAGACCTTGGGAGGTGTGATGACCAAAATTATCCCACGCAACACAACCTTGCCCACCTCTAAATCAGAAGTATTCTCCACAGCTGCTGATGGCCAAACAAGTGTAGAGATTAATGTGTTGCAAGGGGAGCGAGAGTTTGTGAGGGATAACAGATCTGTTGGAAGCTTCCGCTTAGATGGGATCCCACCAGCTCCAAGAGGTGTGCCTCAGATCGAGGTCCGGTTTGACATTGATGCCAATGGCATCCTGTCCGTAAGTGCACAGGACAAGGGCACTGGAAAGAAGCAGGATATCACAATCACTGGTGCCAGTACTTTGCCCAAAGATGAGGTTAGTGCAGTACTCACTACTTCTCAATTTTGTTTCGAGGTCTGGTCTTCTCGAGTGTTGGAATCCCCTTCCTCGCTACTGTTTGGTATCTCATCTCTTTATATTGTTGGATCTGAAATAGTACACCATCTGTGATATGCATATTCTGTCATTTCTTTTTCACTTTTGACTTCCAAACTAAGTACTAGAAAGTTTCTGCACTGATGAAGATATTGTTCTGACTTTATGCATTCTGATGTTTTGGTGTTCTGAAGGTTGAGAGAATGGTGAATGAAGCTGAGAAGTTTGGAGAGGAAGATAAGAAGAAGAGAGAGGCAGTGGATGTAAAGAATCAAGCAGACTCCACTATATACCAAACGGAGAAGCAGCTGAAGGAATTGGGTGATAAGGTACCAGCTCCAGTAAAGGAGAAAGTGGAAGCCAAGTTGAAGGAGTTGAAGGATGTCATTGCAGGTGGGTCCACACAAGCCATCAAAGATGCATTAGCAGCTCTCAATGAGGAAGTAATGCAAATAGGACAATCTCTTTACAGTCAAGGAGGTGCTACGCCTGGTGGGCCAGCACCTGGAGAAGCTGGACCAACTGCTGGTGGCAATGGTGCTACACCCGGAGGTGATGAGGTTATTGATGCTGACTTCACAGACAGCAAATAGATTATGATGCAGAGATAGACTTGAAAATCTACAAGTAGAAATTAGTGTAGAGAAGGCAGCTCCACCACTTACAGGCTGGATGTGGCCATGGAGAGAGAGTAACAGCAGACACAGTAGAGTGGATTCTTTAGAATGAAAACAAAAGGAGATCACATTTTACTGAGATCTTTTTTCAGTTTGTGCACATTAGGAAGCTTTGTACCATTCTTTTTGGTGAATGTCAATGTAATTTTGTCAATGTAACCTTTTACACAACACAAAACTCCTTCACCTAAACCTTTCCTTTTGTTTTGATATTTTTGAATTGAAATTTTAATTCTAATTTATTCATAAAGTCTATTAGTTGTTGTTTATTGATCTTACGATTGCTATCATCTAAAATGTCAATGTTAAAATCTCGTAAGACAATGAATGGGCAATTATTTGGGCACTTTTGAACCAACACTTATAATGTGTTGAGGAACATAAAAATCAAATAAAATTTGACTTTTATAAACACATATTACATGAATTGCTCTTACAGGTCTTATGTTAAATGTAATTGATATATATATTTTGATCCATTACATGTTGTGTGGTAAGAATGTAAGAGGAGCATTTGTGCATTGTGCATTATTATCAAACCATGATCATCATAAATTGAAATGTATGAATATTTTGATGTATTTATGAAATTATGTACATCATTTGATAATTGTATTTTAGTTTTCAAAATGCAAAGAACATGTGATACTTGTAGGTTGGGGTCTCATGTATTTTTGTGTTGAGAGCTTGTATAATAACATGTGAATGATAAAAGTTTTTTAACTAAGGAACAAAATTTGTCCAATTTGCAAAAAAATTTAATCTATTCATTTTTTCAACTACACATTGATCAATGTGAAAAATTTGATGTCAAAGTAGAGTTAATAAATATAATGCTTTTGTTAATTCCACGAATGTGAGAATTAGTAGCATATAATAGTCCATATTTTCTTGCATTGGTAGGATCAAAAGTTAATTCATATAACGATAATCCTTGTGATCAATGAATGCTTCTTGTTGTTGCTAATTGAATTATTGTTATAATATGAAATTGAATTTTTTCAATGCTTATGTTTTTGATAATTGGTTCAATTGGTGTCCAATTTGGTTGAATATTGTTTGTATAAAGGTGGGTAGACATTTCTCTAGCTTACATTCTTGTTTTTGGATTTGGGAACAATATCCAAACCATGGTTTTATTATGATAAAATGTTGATGTTTTGAATACACCATCAGCTCCATTAACAAGGCCATCATATGTTGCATAATTTTCAACACACGATTCAACTACCATATATTGTTTGATACAAATTATAATATGTAAACTTGCAATTTTACTTGGACCATTTAGAAGTTTATATGATGATGGGCATGAATGATGATGAATGTTTATAGATTCAAAATTGAATGTTTGGCCACTTGTTTTGTTAAACACAAATTTATTTTATTTTTGCACTAAAATATTTGTATAAAATAAATGTGAACTAATTTGAATTTTTGGTATTTTTTAATAACAACTTGAATTGATATATTAAATGTCTTTTAAAGTTTGTGTGCAGGTGCAATATTTGTTTAAATTTTTTATTAATTTGTCACATAACTAAAGTTAATTCATAACATTTAACATTGTTTTTCCAAAAGTTTGGTGCTAATACATTTATACTATCATTAAAGGAATAAAAAATCCAACAATTTTTAATAAGGAGTGTTTGAGAAAATATATGTATTGGAATATTATGATACATTTTTTTTCTATACATGATGTTGTCAAATATTAATCTTTGTTCTTCATTTAATTGTCTAAGTATACTTCAATATCCTAATTCATTCATTATCATCAAATTTAATGACATTGTGAAACCATCATCTTCAAAACTTTGTGTTTTATGCTTGAATGTATTGTATGATTAAATGATGAAATCATTTTTCAAATCCTATTTTTCAATATTTAATGTATTTGTGTTGGGGATTAAAAGATGCGTGTCACCAATGTCATCATTCCATATGTTTTATGGATGTGAATATTTCAATTAAAAATTCATATCATGATTTTTTTCATTTGTGCATTTGTTTTGCATGTTATAATTGAATTTGGATCTAATAGTGGATATATTTATTTTACTTGACAATAGGCATCATGCCAAGTATCATGTGTTCCTAATAATGAACTTTTAGAATTTTTAAGTGATGAATATAAAAGAAGTTGTTCTCTTAACCAATTTTCTATATCTTTATGTTTATCATAGTTTATAAATTTAATGAAATTTTTTTTGTGGCATTTTGATAATTTGTTATTTATAATGTTGTAATAGGAAGCAAATTCTCCTAATGATAAAGATTCATAAATATTTTGTCGATTTAAATATTTGGTTATAATTTATGCACACAATATGTCGATGGAATTAGGTTCTAATTTATTTAGTTAAGGACTAGGGTTTTAAAACAAAAACACATTCTTGGTATGGAGAAGTATTGATAAACTTAAATGTAAGTTATGAATGATCTAAAGGAATTTAAATAATTAAACAAGCAACAAATTGGGAAAACATTTGTTCAACATTAAATAAAACATTACCTAATTTTTAGATTCTTATGTTGGCATCAATTTTATTTTATATGCATTTTTCTATTATTGAATGCAATTTTGATGTTACAAATTTGTCAATTTTAGTCATGGATAATGTACAATATGATGCACTTGCATATGGATTTAAAATAAATTAAATATATGTATTTGCAAACCATAAAGGATTAGCACATATGTTAAATGCATTGGGTTTTAATATTTGATGGTGTTTGTTTAAGAAAAATGTTTGGTTTCGTTAATTTACTTCTTAAACTTAATATGTATGTTTATTCATCAAGATGTAGTAGATTTAAAAATTCAGATAATGCAATGTTTTCATAGTTTTAAATTTTTTTTTAAATTCAAAAACTTTTGTTGCTTGTTGTTGCAAATATTTTTGTTAAAATTTAAGTCCTTTTTAATTCAAGCGGTTTTAATATTGTTGTTTTACTCATTGCAGGTAATGGATAATGGAATCTACAAACAACATGAATTTTTTCTTACACGTTTAAGTGTGTTAATGTTATTGTGCATTTTGTAATGTAATTGGTAATAATTATACATCACATGAAATGTATTTACCAACAAAAATTTCAAAAACCTTATTTGTATTAATTCCATATATTGGTGCATCTTTAATTCATAAAAGGCCATGGTCATGTTCATTGCCACAATTTTGAAATTCAGTGACAAAAAAAAAATCACAAACTTTTCTAAAAATAAATGGGTTTTTATTGAATAATGTGCACAAATATGATATTTTATGATCATAATATTTTGCACATGTTATAATCATTGTGTATGAATTTTGTTATATGAACATATTAAATGTTTTCAATTTTGTTTAAAAGATTTAGTCTTTTAACATGCAAGGTATGTAAAGCTTTTATGAAAAGATCCCATTATTTTTTTCTAGATGTAAAACAAAGAACGTCGGAAGGTCAATATGTCTTATCATAACAAATAAAATTTTTAATAGACTTTTCCAAATAAATTGGTGAAGTATATAGCCTTTTTAAATCACAATATCCTAAGTATGATTTGAAAATATTATTTAAATTTGGTTTATCTTTATCTTGTACCTTTAATGATCTACCAGTTAGTTTTCCCTTACGTATATATGCCCATCTAGAACCTATAGCTTTTTGGATAAAAACCTTCACAACTTTAAAGAAAATGTTTAAAATACTAATTGAGAAATCTTTTGATTTGTGAAGCAATTCCCAATAAAATATTTGTTGATATGATAATTTTTTTGAAATAGTTAAGCCTCGTGGATGCCCATAAAATAATGTTGGAAAATTTAATTATTTTGAATGATTATTTCTAAACAAACCTAAAGGATAAAAATCTTGATTTGGAGCAATAAAATATCTAACATTTTTGTAATCATTACTTTTTTAAGCATCCAAAAAATTATATATCATGGAATCTGTTGGTGCACAAATTACATGGTCTTCATTTTTAGAATTAGAATCATGAATTGATGATATATTTTAATCATTTGTTTGATTAAACAAGGTTGTATACATAGAAAACAAAATGTTCCATTAAGGGTCCATGGTAACATTTAAATTTGAATATAATGATGTTGAAATTAAATTGGGACATACATTTTTAAACATGTATGGTGATTTATATTCAAGTTGTCACTTTAAAAATACACATATTGTTGCTTCATCATATGGTAAACATGGTAACATTAATTGTGTTTGATTAATATTTTTTGGGACATTAATAACATTACCTTTCATTTTATATTGATCATAGTTCCATGAAGTTTATATATTTGAGCAAAAAGTAATAGTGGAAAAATAAGTTGTTTTTCTAAATGTGTTAACTTTGTGACCAATGATATAACTTTATTTCTTAATATATTATATGGGACTTGATATTAGGGTATTTTGCCTTTGTTGATGTTATATAAACAATTTGAACATATGTGTGTTGTTGTTTTATGGTTTATCATTTCAATTTGGAAAAATGTGCTAATTTTTTGTGTTTATTTATTTGCAACAATTTGAAGTTGTTTTAGAAAACATAATCTTTCACAACAAAAATATGGTGTTATTGGAACATCTTGAATTTTTTACCTATATGTATTAACATGTTTTGATTCACATGTTTTCTTTTGAATTAATGTGATTTTTAATATTGTGCATTTGTTGGATTTTTTTTACATTGCATATATTCCATTTTGGGTTGAGGATGTAATTTTTGTATTTGAATTATTACAAACTTGTGAAATTTTATTGTTTGTGTACTTTACATGAAAAATAATTTGTGATTTTTTTTCTTTTGATGTGTCAAAATTTATCTAGTATTAGCTTTTGTAAGGAAAATTACAATAGAATGACATTTTGTTATTTTTGAAATAGTTTCATCATAAGGTGTCCAATCAAAAATCAATATTTTCCTTTTATGTGATTTTTTTCTGATTTTTTATTAAATAACTATTTAAGTATTTGAACATCTTTAATTATTTGTGTCTTTTCAATTATTAGAACATCTTCACCTATTGGCATCCCTTTAACTATTGGAACATCATCAATGATTGGGACATTCTCAACCATTGGAATACTTTCAACCATTAATATATTTTCAATTATTGGAGATATTGGGATGTTATTGGACATGGACATTGGAATTACCAAACTAACATAATTAACATAATTTTCCTCTAGTTTTTTTCCCTCGTGTGTTGAATATGATTATGTACTTGATTTTTAGTAACATTGCTATTATATGATGAATTAAATAATTGGACAATATTTTAAAGGTGCATTTGAATAAGTTTCCAAAAGGTTTATCAAAACACAATCTATGTCATCATTCCAATGAAAGCATATTTTTTTGGCAAGTGTTTCCACTTCTTGTATAATTGGTTTTGAGAACATTGGGTAATCATTGAAATTTATAAATGATTTAGAATTTTGAATCTCAAATTACAATGAATATTTTTAACATCACATGTATATTTAGTTGGTTCAAACTGTTGGTTACTATAAGCAATGTGTAAAGTGTTCGTTTGGTAATATAATCCACATTTAAACATAATTTTAATTAAATGTTTATTTCAAACATAGATTGGTTGCTATAAATATTCTACTATCCAAAAAATTACCATAAAATCCCCTCATATGCCACCAATTGTAACACTTTTGGACATTTTTTCAGTGTATTAGTATTCGTTGGAAACTACCATGATGTAAATCATTAAAAAACTTGGGTCCAATTCCCTAAAATGACATTCTTGTGTTTTTTGTATATTTAATACCAAAAAGTGTTTTAAATATAACATAATATTTTTGTCTTATTTAAAGGGATGTTAATGAACACTTCAATAAATAAGATATGGAATCAAATAAACAAATACCGACATCATACTTATATGTTGAAACTACACGAAGATTACTTGAAAGACAAAACATCATTAAATGATTGAATGTTAACCATTTTAAATTATGGTTAAATATTTTGGGATGTGAACATGTCGATCAAAAAATCTTGGCCATTGAGATGGCGATCGAAATCAAATCACTATTTTTTAACCGTCCATATGTTTTCAACTTTTTTTTGTTTGTAATTAAATTTATGTCATCAGACTATGACCAAGATGTGGACAAGTCAATCAAAAAATCTTGAGCATTGAAATAGCAACCAAAAATCAAGTTGTTCTTTTTTAATGGGCCAAATTTTATTTCAATTTTATTTCATTTTGCCTTGTTGATCGGATTTAGCTCGCCAAATTGTGATTAGGGTGTGGATAGGTCGATCGAAAAACCTTGGCCCTTGAGATGGCGACCAAAATCAAGGCGTTATTTTTTAACAATTTATTTTTTTATTATGATGGTAATCAAATTTAGGTCGTTGGACTGGGGCGTGAATAGGTTGATTGAAAAATGTTGGTATTTGAGATGCAATCAAAATTAAGTTGCTATTTTTTAATTGACCATATTTTTATTTTATTTTATTTCATTGGCAACGGGGTTAAGGTCATCGAATTGCGATTAAGGTGTGGACAACCAAAATCACCCTTAGAATTAGATGAAAGATAAATTGAACATGAAAACAACACACCAAGTTTAAGATGAAATGTTTTCAAGTTTTTTTCATCACACAATTTTATAAATATTGTGATTTTGCACCAAGAATTGTGTATGTTGATATTTTGTAAATAATGAAATGTTGAAAATTTGTGGATCTTGATACTTTGTGGATATTTAAATGTTAAATTATTTTTTTTGTTGATATTGATATTTTGTAGATATTGAAATGTTTAAGAAGAAAATTGTGGATATTGATATCTAGTGGATATTGAAAAGTTTCAAATCATAAGCATCATTGGCATTTAGAGTCAAAATTTTAAATGATTAAGAAAATTCCAAATAATTCAAAACTTAGCTATTGGAAATTCTAGAGAATTAAAAACTAGGTTTTAAAAATTCTAAATAACTATGAAAATTTCTGAAAATTCAAAACTCAGGTTTTGGATTTTTTTTAAAACTATGATTTAAAAAAATAATCAAAACTTAGTTCTTGGAATCTAGAAAACTATGAAAATTTTAGAGAATTCAAAAACTTAACTTTTGAAATTTTAAACAATTATGAAAATTCTAGAGAATTGAAAACTTAGTTCGTAAGATTTTAAATAATTATGAAAAATCCAAATAACTCAAAACTTAAGCTATTGAAATTTCAAAACTAACTATTAGAATCAAAACTTTGTTATTTTTAAAATTAAGTTTGTGAAGATCAAAATCAAGTTTCTTTTTTGTTGATGTGGGTTTCACATCAATAGGAAAATCTAATGAAAATGGAAGAGAAGGAGTCAAATAAATGGCGACTTAATGTGTTTCTCAAAATTAATGAGTTAAAAAGGAGTCAATTGAAATTTACCTTGTAATTTGGTCTTGATTAAAAGTTGAACTTGTTTTGGATGTGGTTGAATGAAGAAATCAACTTTTGACATACCCACCATAGCTTTCAACCATCTTCTTTGAATGGTAAAAGGAACACGATTTCCAATTGTTGGCACAATTGAAGCTTGTAAGAAACCAACTTTTTTTATAGTTGTTTTCACACCATAAACATTACAATGCACATCGCCATTCATAGCTACAATAACAATATTTGACACATGACATTTTGCACATAATTTTCACATAACATGGGTTGTTGGATCGAATATGGATAACATTCTAACAAGGTGAAAATCCTTTAAGGTGTATCACACATGACAAAAAGGGCTTAATTTTTACTATAATCCTTTTTTACCTTATGTTTTGATCCCCATAAAAAATAATGAATCAAAAGTTGTTAAAAATTTCAGAAGGAGTATATTTTAAACTATTACAATTTTAGATTCCATCATAATCATCCATAAATGTGTTTTACATGGTAAAAAAAAAAAACTAGGTAAAAAAGATAGAAAAGGGTGACGTTGTGACGAGATTTTGGTACACCTTAAAAAATTTGCACCCAACAACCTAAAAGAAAAAAAAAATCATTAATGAACCAATGGCAAAAAATATATACAAATTTCAAAATGGATTAAAAAAATAGAAAGAATAAATTACTTCTCTCATAGGAGGTAGGTGGCTTGTTTATTTGGTGTGGAGTTGAAGCAATCATGTTTTCACATCGTCATCAATCACTTTGGACAATATGGTACAAGTGTTGTGACCCTAGCCTTGGGCTCACGACTAAGGCAAGGGCTTGCGAGGGTGCGGGCCAAGAGTGAACCCGAGAGTCATATTTCATGCTCCTAAAAGTGCAAGAGAGTGTGAGGGAATGAACCCTCACACTCCCAAATGAGCTCTCACTTTGGGAATTAAAGTCCCAATGGACTCCCGAATCTTTAAAGGGTAAGTGTAAAGGTCAAAACTCATTAGATTGAAATGATATCATTAGAAAGCTCTTGGAACGTAGATATCTGAAATGGGCTTGCATCACCCAAGTGGACACTTAAAACACAAGTTATGGCCAAAAGAAGGGCTGGGAGTCAAATTGACAATTTGACTCCCGACCAATAAAAGTCAAGAATCACCCCAATTCCCTTGCGTGCAGGTGGCGTGCCACATATCATTGAAAAGCTCTTGATGAGGGATACAACTTTGCTTTAGAACTCATGTCCATTAGAAGTTTTCATGCAAAGTTATGGGCCTCCAAAGTTGCGGGAGTGGGAATTTTGAGACTCCCACTTGAAAGTCACGGGACAAAAAACCATTTGAATGTCGGTCCCATGGCTAGGCACAGAGTATACTATAAAGGGGAAGGTGATGGCTTCCCCTAAGTCCAGGCCGTGGTGAGTCTTGTGAGTCTAAGTTTGCCCATGGCGTGTCCTAACACCAAAAGTGCTCCAACTATGTGCTAACCAACTTGTTGTTTGGTTTGTGCAGGTTCGTGTGAGTGATTGAAGTGCTTGTCAATCTTCCTAATCTCATCCCAGAGCTCCAGCACACCTTTCTACCCCCGTCAGGGAGTGTGCCCCAACATTTTACTATTTTGTTGCTTCCGTCTTAGATTCACATTTGAGTTTATTGAGGAGGTTGGGAGTGCGTCAATAAGGCTATGCTTGAAAAAATTAGTCATTGATTGTTGTTGTTGTCACATTTTTCATCAACACCATAACACATTGATCAAAATTTTTGGCTTCAACTAATTGGTCGTATTTTGTCCTAAATTGATTGCCAAAAGTAAGAATATTTTGATCGAATTGACCTTCACGATTAGCAATTTATTACCTTTCATGGTTACTTTTTCCACCTCTTACTATGATAACAATGACAACAATAGTAGTGGTGGAAAACTTGGATTACAATGACCTGGATTTGAATTTTTTGAAAGAATCATAATGGAAAAACATTGGAATGAAAGTAGGTTCAAATCTTGTAATGGATGACACAATAGTGGTGGATTCCCCTATAAAAATAATTGGCATGTTCCTTTTTACAAACCCCCTTGGAGACTTAATTTCAATTCCAAAATTTTCAACTTTGACATACAACCTTTGTTGGAACACATTTTCATGCATTTGAATGTGGGGGGATTTAACCCGCAAGGTGATCATAATCAAGCTTACTTGGTAAAGTAACTCACAATAAAGGTAAGCACAACCCAGATCATCCATGGTTTTTTTGATTTTGCAATTAAACGTGCCATACTGATTCAACACAACCCTTCAAAAGCCACATCATGAAAACTCATATCCAAATCATCAACACCAACAAGTTTTTTACCTTTATGGGCAACAATAGTAAATGACGACATTGTAACAAATGAAAATTAGAAGAACTTACCTCACTTTAAGATATAAACACTTAAATATAAATTGTACATCATTCATAGAAAAACCACTCTTTGAACATTTCAGGTGAAGATCAAGCGAAAAGACAAAGTGAAAAAATATGAAGAACAATATATAGAGATGAAAATTTACTATGTTGTTAAGAGAAATCAAAGATAGTAAATGAAATGTTTATGCTTAAAAAATTATATAGAATCAAGGTTTTTAATGGGTTGTGAAAAATACAACTAGATTAATTAGTCACCATCTCCATGGCCAATGCAGGAAGAACATATTGCTAACTTGTCTTCTCAACTAACCCTGGCAATATCTCTTGTGAAAATTGCCTTTTGGAAGGGAATTCAATTTTGGACACAAATGAAAAACTAAATGTTTGAGCCAAATGTTCTCCACAAATTGAATTGGTAAATTATTCTTAACAATCAAAAGACCTAGGTCCTTTATTTTTTTTTATGTGTTTTTTTTTTTTTTTTTGAAAACATCTTTGACAAATTGTTTTAAAAAAATTTGACTCATTAAACGTAATCATTCTTTTATTTGCTAGTTAGTTGTCTTTCTTCTTTTCCTTTCAACAAAAAGTTTATTTCATCTTCAAACATTTTTGCAATAAAATTGTGATTTACATCCACATGTTTTTTTAAAAATATTATTCCATTTGCCTGTAATAAGAAATCAATCCTTTCCTTGCTTGAATTTTCAAATTTATTCCTATTATAGGTTCTTGATAACAAAGGATACAAATCATGATTTGTGTATTATCAAGGTCAACTTTTGCATTATCATTGACACAACAAAAACTCCAACACGAACTTCCTCTTTCATGTGGGTTTTAACTTTTTCTTTGAACATGTAACTTTTAAAGATTTATCTTCATTTTTTATTTTCTTTCATTTTATGGATTCTTGCTTGTTTTTGTTTGCACACTCACATTTTCTTTTATAATACCATCATTCATATATATTTCAATTATTTCATTATTTCCACTTACAACATTTGCATCTGCAAAGGATTGTTCCATTAGCAGTTTTCACAAGAGTGTTTATAGAGTTAATGCATCAACAAGATTTACAAGCAATATTTATTAACAAATAATTTTCAAAATTTTCACAAACAAAAAGGAAAGAAAAAAAAAACATTCACAAAGGTTTAAAGTTTTTTTAAAAAAAATTTACAAATAAATGGGTTGAAGGGTTTTGAGTTTTGAAAAGAAATTTTATAAACAATGGGGTTGAAGGTTAGAAAAAATAAAATCATTCACTTTTCTCTCATTAAAATTACAAAAATGTATAATGGTAATTTAATTTATATATATTTTTGAGTTTATAGATATCTTGCACATAAACGTACAAATTTGTTTTTTACATTTTTGGACAAACATATTACAATAATGAAAAAAAAAATCTAAAACAAAAAACTACTTGGAAACAAAAAACAAAAAAAAGAAAAAAAAACAAAAAAAATGAGAAATGAAAAAAAAAACTCACATTTTTTTTGGGTGTTCAAGAGCTTGCTCTTCCAAGCTCCTCCTTGCCAAAAAGGAAGGAGGAAGGAAGTACCAACCAACATAGGGTACAAGGCAACAAGGCAAACAAGGTAGCGAGGTGTGAGGCAATAAAGTAGTGAAACAACAAATTGGGGGGCGGGGTGTCAGGAGGTACGAAACATGATGATAACCAAGCAACGAGGCAAGAAGGCAATGAGGCAACATGAGGCAACATGGCAATGGGGTAGCAATAGGTAGCGAGGCAATGCAATTGAGCAAGGCAATGAAATAATGCGATGCAGCAAAGCAGCAAGGCAAGGAGAGGCAACGAGGCAATGAAGTAGCAGGAGGCACAACAAGGTGACAAAACAACAAGATGAAATGATGAGGGAACAAAGCGAGGCAATGAAGCATGGTAACAAGACAAGGCAACGAGGCAAGCAAGACAACAAGGCAACAAAACAAGTGAGGCATGAGGGAAAAAAATAGAAGGGAAAAGAAGAAAAAAGAAAAGCAAATGAAGAAAGGTGAAATAAAGAGAAAAGAAAAAAAGAATTTTTTTTGAAGCTATGATCAAAACATTCGAATTCCAAACTAGAGCAAAGACATTTGATAACACAACATGCATAACTTTGTGAACACACACAACTTTGTGAAAAAAACATAAGAGGAAGAAGATGGGGGAGAAAAGTCCCTTGAAAAAAATAAAATTTAGGGTTTTATGGAAGTGGCTGTTAGAATGTGATGCCTCCACCTAACCCTAATTTTTTCACATAGGATTCTTTTGAGGCTTTAACCTGGGTAAGTGGTCAAACCTTAACTAGGTCTCACTATTTAAGAGAAAAAAACTTAATCAATTTTCATCATCTGGTTCTCACATGTGAAAACGAGTGATCGGATTTTCAGTCAAGGTATCACTCAATGTAATAACCTGAGGGGTTTAGACTCTGATGCCCGACTGATGCCCAAGGGGATCTGTGATACCCACCCAACACTGCCTCATACCCTACTCTTGTTAGGTCTCTTCCTTTATGAAAATAGACTTAACCTGTGTAGTAACATTCCATTTTACTTCCCAACACATCCCTTTACATTCTCCACATATCCAAACTTTTATTAAGTCATGCATATTGAATGCATGTGAAACCCTAAAAGTTTGAAATAATTTGAGATCCAGAAACTATTTGTTATGCAAATTCATTCCCATACATTGGAAATATATGCAAATTGAATGCAATTGAAAACCCTAAAAATTTGAAATAGATTTGAAACCCACACACACACACACACACACACACACACACAATCTGTTTTTGCAGATTCCAATCTCATATATACTGAAATTGTTTGCAAATTGAATGCAGATCAACCCCAGAAATTGAAGTTCAAGCTCCCACATGAGCTTACCTATTTTCTTACCTATTTTCTTACCTATAGATACCTATATACAAGACCTATTTCTTACAAAACTGGTTAACTTACCAAGGTGAAACCAAATATTAAACCTTGGTTGAGGTTCATCCACAACTGAGTAATAATGGACATCCATCAGACATCCATCGGACATCCAGAGTAGACGGTGCCCCGGTGCGTGCCAGTTCACTGCCACCCTGATTCACTCATGCGAACAAAACTGTCTGTGGCAGTCTGCAGTTGTTCAAATCCGTAAATGGAATGATGGGATTCCGACTTTCCTCCGACTTACACTAAACTTTACTACCGATTTTCAAAATTCCGCAACCTGGCCGGCCAATCGCGTAGTAGCGATACCATGATAATCATCATCACGTGGATTTTGTCTTCTGCCGAAACCCCTAAAGCAAATGATGAGCCGAATCTAGTTTTTTCTGAAAACTTTAAATCGGGTGACAATTTGTGTAAGTGACGGAAATTGAAAATTTTTTTTGTCAATTTTTTTTTTTTTTTGGGTTTTGGAATAATCCGTTGGAAAGTGGTCAGATTGTCTGCTGCCCGACTGAGCATGTTGCACATAAATTTGTGTGCGGTTGGTTGTTTAGATCCAATAAGTGCTTGCCAATTTCGGGCTTCAAATTGGTGACCGTGGAGCTTCCCCAAGTCCCACATGAGCTCAATCCCTTGAATCCAACGAACGGATGAGTTTGCAATCCCATTCATGGATGAGTAACTAACTTGAACCACAATTCTAACTCAATGTCAAATGGATGTACTAACATCAAGCTAACATTGCCAGGCCACATAGGATGACACGTAGGAATTTTTAGTGCTAGCTAGCATTCATTTCACACGTGAATATAGGATAAACTTGTCCAAGTCAGCTCCCAGTCAACACCCGATGTGAATCTAGCCTTATGTGAATTTGTAGGATAAACTTGTCCAAGTTAACATCAAGTGTTGTACCAGGTGTGAATGTAGCATTATAGGGCTAATGCAACTTATGTTTGTGGTTATGTGAAGAAAGAAATGCTAGTAACAAAAAGATGCTTGTAAGATGGGCTTATTGTTATTGTGGAATCCTCTTATTGTGCAAACAATTGAATAAAGATGTGTTATTTTGAGGGAGAAGGCATATTCAGACAACCCAAGGTCTTCTTCAAAGGAGGTCATGCCTAGAAGGTCTTCAAAGGATGCAATGCCTAGTAGGGGTACATATTGGGTAAGCTATATCCTTCCTCCCTTCCAATTTCATTGTTCATTCACTCATTCTCTTGTCAGAAGTCATTACTTACAATGGCCACCTTACCAACCCCTGTAAGACAAGCTATCAAGATGGGCTATTTATGAAACTTGAAATACTGTACTTAACACATGCAAGTCGAACGTTGTCTTCAAATTAGAATAAAAGCTAAGTGACGAACGGGTGTGTAACACGTAGGACTTGTCTGGACTCTGGACATGAACCTGCAAACCTTGACAAGGGAATGATGTAGTTTTCATTTGGTCCCACATTTTTGAGGAGTGTCCTAAACTAGAATTGGTTGTAACCTTTGCCCTTTTGGTCCAGATAGGTAGGTATATATATATAGAGGTGAGAACCAGTTTTTTTTTTTTTTTTTTTTTTTTTTTTCATATAAAAAATTTGGAGATTTTTAGGGGAAAAAAAAAGCTAAATTAGTCAAATTTACACTAGAAAAACAAAAAAAAAAATCAAAATTTTCCTAATTTCTTTGTTGGAAAATTGCCAAATTTCGCCAATGGAAAAAAAAAAAAAAAAAACACTGGTGAGAGAACTAGAAGAGTAGATTTCTGAGCAAAGGAGATGGAATATTAACAAGGATAATTGATGAAATTAAAAAATGCCCAATCACTTTTGGTCACCTACCAACCAAAGTTACCAATCTACCTACCTATCATTTACCTACCTACCATTACTTATCTACCTACCTACCATTACCTATCTACCTACCTATAACCACACTTACATACCATTGCCTATCTACCTACCTACCTAGCTTTAGCTACCCACCTATTATTACTTATGAATGATGATGAGTTCAGAGTTCTCACACTGGGGATTAAATGTCATAAGTAAAGTCGGTTCTGGTGTGAAAGAATTTGTTGCAGAGGAGTCATTTATTTGAACTTGTGAAAACAGGGGAACTGGACACTGTCCCTCATCCCCCTCGAGTGATTTAATTAATTAATTAAAAAAAATTTGTGGCGAAAATTTGCCATTTTTGATATTTAAAAAGAAAAGTCACAACCAACAAACATCCTTGAGGGAATTATTTGGAAATATTTCAAAAAATCAAATCGCCACATATTTCGAAGGAAGAAAGTTTTTGTAATCGCCAATAATTTTGGAGGGTTTTTGGCTAAATTTTTTTCTTGCTTTCTTCTTTTGAAATCGCCATATTTAGGTAATAGGTTCTAGTGATTCGCCAAAATTGAATAAAATTCTTAGATTTTCTACTTCTCTAATTGTCTTTGTGGCTATATTTGGCTAAATCTTCTTGTCCACTTTTGGAGCAACACAAGAAAAGTGAAAAAAAAAAAAAAAAAA
>Ga0209611_10002168_pt1 | contig 34419 bp, 15 predicted proteins | sample S1TSphgellanicum_3_FD_187693 | JGI IMG/M metagenome (GOLD analysis project Ga0209611, IMG submission 187693) | Host-associated microbial communities from peat moss isolated from Minnesota, USA - S1T2_Fc - Sphagnum magellanicum MG (SPAdes) (version 2) | ecosystem: Host-associated > Plants > Peat...
AAGAAGTCAAATTTACACTAGAATTTATTTTTGCAAAATATTCCCGAATTCTTTGTCAAAAAATAGCAAAATTTAGCCAGAAAAAGAAAACACTTGGGGTACAGTGGTTCTTGGGTAAACCAATTACCAAGAAGAGATGTGCAACCACATTGCCACTTTAAAAATAGTTGGGAAGGGAGATTGCCTTCAAAAGGTAGGTGTTAAGCTTGAGTGTGAACAAACACTTGTTCATGTTTAGTTGGTATGAAACCTCATCTACAAATTTCCAAGTTTTAATCTTAACCTGCACTTTAGCCAATTTTCTTTCAATGAATGCCAATAATTTGTCTTAGACTCTTAATACTGCATAGCACCTTGGCCGCTTCAACACTTGTTTGTTGAATAATTAATTAATTTTGAGGATTCCATTTCAACAAATGATATATTCTCAAATATTCCATCAGATTTTTTATTTTCCTTCACAAAAAAAATTCTGAATTTTATTTCATTTTTTAGGATTCCAAGATTTTGGAAAATAATATGATTAATGTGGAACTGGCCAAGGTACTACGGTATGTTCAAATCTCTTTTTATGGGTTTGTAGTACTCCCTCTTTATTAGGTATTCTTTTCCTCCTATCCTCATTCACTATGTGAAATTCATGCCATTCCTTGAAACATGTTGAACAGTCATTTCTCAATTTTGGCTTGTCAAAATACATTTATATGCTGCTTTTATTCAAAAACTCTCAAAATTAAATTTTCACACTATTCTTTTACATTTTCCCATTGTTTAGAGAATTGTCATCCAAATCCAAATATGTTCCAATTGATCATATTGGAGGTTCTATTACCTTCAAACGAATCACCATATAATGTAATATCTAGGCTGGTGAGGCGTTAATTGTTTATTATTTGAAATTACTGAAAATACTGAAAAAATACATGCTTGCCATGGCAAAATTTCAATGAAGCTTTCAAGCACAATAGCTTCATTATTAAGTATATTGCTGAATTATAAATTATTATTACTTCTAATGCTGAACATAATTGACCAAAAAACTGTATTATTAGGCACCTGGCTGCTGAACCAGCCTAGGTACTAGCGTGTACATTATGCACCCATTGATGTTCACCATACCATTTAACAAGGAGCAAGGCCATAAAAAGGGATTTTTAATGTGATTAGTTTTATGCATGTAGTTAATGTCATTCATAACAGGTGCTTAATGCAATCATTTACATATTGTTTAGCTTAAAAATTTGACCTAACGGCTGGTGATTAGACACAATTCATGAAAGGCACACTCTAGGTTCCAATCCGCACCCATGGTTCAAGTTGTGATTTTAACACGTGCAATGCACTTGAACTTAAAGTGAATTCTGGAGACTTCCCAGCCAGTGTGAACCAGCAACCCACCAGTACACCATAAAGGATGGATGATAAGTGGTCAGGAAACAGTTTTCTGTTGGGTTCCAGTTCCCTACCTAACCATGGTGGTTAACTCAGCTGCATTGATGACCAAAGCCTCGATGCAACCCTCACAATTCTTAATGATTTTGTTTCTCCCAGTTAACTGAACCCACTTTGCCTTGCAATCCTCCCCCATACATCTTTGATATATCAATGCCAATGTTATGGACAACATGGAATCTATGGTCACATAATTAATTTACCATCAACTGTAAACAGAACATTAACTATCTCAAACGCAAATATTACATGATGATGCCACAAGCAAACCCATCTTACACAACAGCCCTCATTTTCTGAAAGCTCAAACATTGCTCAATAAAAATCGCAGATTGCCACAGTTAACTAGATACTCTGCTTTGTCCACCCTCACAACATGTCACTACTTTCCATGACATTGCACAAGGTCCTAAACAGAAAATGAAGCCCATATAACACAACATCATTTTCTGCAAGCAAGATTGCTCAATAAACGTTCCTGTTGCAACTTGCCACACAGAGCCTTTTTCAAAACCCTGAGTACATGTGCTTGGGTTAGAGATGTTACATCTTGACTTTGTGTCTGGTTCAATGCAAAGATGAAGACAAATTGGTTTAGATTTACTTTGCCTTCTTTTGTTTGTATCCAAAGCTTAAAGTAGGATCATAATAACAGGCACACCCTGAATACTTCAGATATCACTTACAATCATGCAAGCTAGGCCTGTTGGAAGATAAAAGAACCCAATCCATCTGTTGAGAAGACACTGCTGGCTGGCATCACCAACAATCCCAGGAAGAGCAAATGGCCATCCGCAAAGTGATGGAAGCAAATGGCATCCCTTGTTATGATTGCTCTTCCAGCTATCTTTGCAATAAACTTGGTGGAAGAGTGCCAGTTGCCACATACCCGCAGGTTCTCGGAAATGCAAAGTGGAGCACCAAAAGGTGTGCTGAGGAGCCCAAATGCAATGGTGAATTTCTCACTGTGGTGACACAAATGGAACACCTCATCTTCTTCTTCTTCTTCTACATCATGGAGCACAAATCTTGTATCTGGCACATATCCCACATGAAATGGCTGGCCAGATAGCCTCTTTAAGTTCTGCATGGAATTCAATGATCCAACAATGGGCTTAATCATTTACTACTAATGTGTGCAGTACCTCATTGTTCACCCCAATCCTGGTGCAACCGGGCTGTTTTCTCAAACACCTTTCCTTTCTCTGCTTTTGAATATTCTCACTGAGATCCCACTTGCCTGCAGCAGCATAGATGTTTGATAGCATCACATAGCCCACTGCCATATTAGGGTCCAATTCAAGAAGTTCTTTTGCAATCCGTTCTCCCAATTCCACTTTACCATGAATTCTGCACGCACCAAGCAAGGCCATCCACACAGTTGCATTTGGTTCATAGGGCATTGTCTTGATCACATCCTCTGCCTCCTCCAGATGGCCAGCACGGCCAAGAAGGTCAACCTTGCAGGCATAGTGATCGACTGTTGCAGGGATCCTGTAAACTTCCCTCATAGAATCAAAAGCATGCAGGCCTTCATTCACCAGGCCTGCATGGCTACAAGCTAATAAAATACAAACAAAAGTGACACTATCTATCTCTGCACCTTCTTCACACATCCATTTAAAATGTGCAAGAGCTTCCTTACCCTGCCCATGCATGGCATAGCCCTTGAGCATGGCTGTCCAAGAGACTGCATTGCGTACAGGCATCTTGTTAAACACTCTCTGTGCATCCTCCATACTCCCACATTTGGCATACATGTCAATGAGGCTACTGCTCACAAAAGCATCAGATTCAAAACCACTTTGAATGATTTGTTCATGAACATGCCTGCCCTCACCAAGTGCTGCTACACTCGCACATGCATTTAAGACTCCCACAAAAGTAACACTATCTGGCACCACACCTTCCTTCTGCATTTGTTGAAATAGGTCCAATGCCCTCTGCCCTTGTCCACACTTCACATGTCCCAAGATCATGGCAGTCCAGGAGACCACACTGCGTGAAGGCATCTTGTTGAATACATTCCATGCATCATTCATGCTCCCACATTTGACATACATGTCAATGAGGCAATTTCTCACAAAGACATTTGACTCAAAACCACTTCGAATGATCAGTTCATGAGCACGCCTACCCTCTTCAAGTGCCACTAGACTGGCACATGCATTCAGGACCCCCACAAAAGTGACAGGGTTTGGTTTCACACCTGCCTGTTGCATTTGCTGAAATACTTCCAATGCCTTGTGGCCCTCCCCACATTTCACATGTCCAAATATCATAGCAGTCCAAGAGACCACAGTCAGTGAGGGCATCTTCTTGAACACTCTCCAAGCATCATCCACGCTGCCACATTTGGCATACATGTCAATAAGGCTGTTTCCCACAAAGACATCATGCTCAAAGCCAGCCTGAAGCACCTGTTCATGAATGTGCCTGCCTGCTTCTAATGCTCGAAGATTAGCACATGCATTGAGAACTGGAACAAAAGTGAACTTGTCAGGGGTCATGCCTTCTTGTTGCATTTGTTGGAAAAGTTCCATGGTTTTCTCAGGTTGTCCAGCTTTGACATATCTCTCTAGCTTTTTGTTCCATGAAAAAATGTTTGATTGCAATGTCCCTGGAGCCATTGCAGCAAGCTTTGCTTCCACCCATGGGGGTCTGCGTGGGTCATCAAGCCAGAGTGCCTGCCGTGTCGTCTTATGCTTGAAATCAGGGTAATTCATATTAACCTGACACCAGAAATTCAAATCAAGCTATGATCAAGCCATGTGCTAAATTCTCTACAGCTCAAGCAGACTAGCCTATGTAGTAGCAGCCAAGAAAGCTATATTGACCTCATCCATAAACAAAAGCATTCTGAAAGCAAGCATATTCAGTTACCTTGTCCGACCTGTGATCCCACCACTGTGAAGGATCTGAGCAGAACTCCTGCCAAAGTTTCTCTTTCTCACCTGTATGAAATGCAGGAACTGGTGAAAGATGCACAACTTAATAGGGGCTTTCTTTTGTTGTGACATTGACTACATTCACATACAACTACAATGGCAGACATTATCACATGCATTTTGACTGTGGCTTGCTTCCATGAGAACTGACCTGCTGCAGTCGGTCGAGGACCATAGGCTAGGGTTCTATGGCCTATGCAGTTACTGTTGTCCACTTGTTCAGAGAAAGCTGAATTTCTGCTGCACTGCAATCCTAGGAGAAGCAAAAGCAGCAACCACAAAATACCTCAGACCTCATTCTTGCATGAACCACTGGACACCATCAACAGCATGTCCGCACAAACCAGGTTCCCCCCAGAAGGAGGAAACCACCTGACCCACAAGTTGGTCATTGTCAATTTTCAGTCTTACCATTTGAATCCAGCTCACAGCAATAGGGTAGCTGACCCTATTGTTCCAAATTTTAGAACAAGTTTTAAGATATTCTCATGATATAAAAGTATTTCTTGCTGAAATTTGGTATGTAGCACCTATCCGATGTTGGCCACGAAACCCAATTTTCAGAATGTGCAAATATGATTAGTATGTGAAAATTTGTGGCCTACAACTAATCAATGTAATTTCAGATCATCATTTTCCATTTACCCCATGATTGCACACTTCATTGCAGAGGGAAAAAAACCCTGTCGCCGCACTTCGACATCTACACCAAGATCCTACCATCGCACTAATTATACCCAAAATTGCTATTTCATTTACAAGAACCCAAGTGCTCCTGTCCAAGGATAGGAACCACAAATGTGTGACAGTAGGATTCTTGTGTGAAAGGATAGGGAACAACAGTGCACAGTAATGAAGAAACGGTGTGGTATAGTAGGAGAATAGCAGTGAAAGGTCCCTTTACCCTAGAAGCCTTAGCCCTACAGATGCATCTGATGCACGGAACTCTGAAAGCCGACAACTAATGAATAATGGAAAGCAGGGGAAAAGAAAAATTAAGTTGGGAACTCACTAAGGAGAGATCCGAATTGGCATAAGGCACGGTTGATTGTTGAGCGCACCGCCATATCTTCTTGCGAAGAAGAAGAAGAAGAAGAAGCAAATATAAAACCAAAACTCTTGGATCGTCTGCCATTCAAGTTGGGCAGAGCAAGTCTTCAAGGCCGACAAAACTAGAACCGTTCCTTCAGGGAGGCTGCTTGTTTAGTGAAGCACTCGGGGAATATCAATACTGTCTTTGGAAGTCACCTTATATTCATCAATTTCCGTTGTAGAAAATGGGAGGGATCTCACTATAGTACCTTGGCGGCTTCAGCATTAAATAATTAAAATTTGAAATTGCTGGAGTTTTTAATAATTATTACACAATAATGTCGAAATTTTGAAAACCCTAAATTGACATGCTTTGAAATTTTTGGTGGTTAAAATTTTTGGTTATTTTTGTTTTGATATGTTCACCATGTTTTTTATCCAACAATCCTTTGAGTATGGTGTATGAACTTTTGCAAGATTGTTTTGTCCTTGATAATTTTACTAGTGACTTTTCTTTTATTTTTTGAGATATGTGGGTATGTCGCTCATAGTTATGTTCCTCCATCAGTATCATGTTTGCTTGTTGCATCATGACTATTAGCTTTGGAAAAACAAACTAAAGGTATTTGACCCATCATGATTGGAGAGGTGATTTATTGATTAGTTGCCCACACACTAACTATTAGTTCAAGGATACATTTGTAGAACATTTTAATCCACACCAATTAGTGGCAACATTGGGCAAGTGCAAGATAGTGGTTCATGGGGTTAAAACTATGTTGGATCTACATCTAGAATGGGTGGTATTATAGGTGGATGTTTGAAACATATTTAATTTAGTATTTCAAATAGTCATTTTTCAAGAGTTAACGGTCTTATACAAGCACCAGCTTGGATCAAATTTTCCCATTTATTTGTCGATTTTACACATGCCCATTTTCACTATATTTCTCAGAGGCTTCTAGACATGGGGGTTTCATAATCATTTAATTGGAGTCTCGTAACAACAAAGGGATCTTTTGGGAGGAGTGTTGTTTGCATTAACTCATCTTCACACTATTTGACCAACTACAACAACCCACCCTACTTGTGTTTTCCTTTCATCGGCAAATGATACACACATAGTTAGTCATGCCTTGGACGTGTTACCTATTTTTTTGCAATTATAGGTGGAGTTTGGAGCATTAAGACTTTTAGTGCAACCAATAAAATATGTAACCAAGTCTCCATAGGGGTTAGACCAACTCTAGGTTTTTTTGCACCTTAGTCCAATCTTCGTATTCTAGGTGTTCTAGTGGATTCTTTGCCATTTATGGAATCCTTTGTATTAGAAGCATTCTAGGAGGACCTCAACACAATCACTAGCTTTCCTATGTTCGCAAATCCTCAAACAGCTTTTGCGATGTTTTTGCTTTGTTATGCCCAACAATTGAACTACTTACAATGTATTATATTTCCATCACCAGGTATCTTGCAACATTATACCAAGTTTGATGTTTATATCATAGTTATCTTGGAGAAGCTATTAAAGTTAAGATCCTTTGGCACAATAGCGGGCCATTTGGCACATCGTCAAGTCACTTTTCCTACCTTTTTCGGGGGGCTAGGCCTTCCTTTAATGGTCTAACACGTTGCCCCTACCTTCTTAAGATGTTGCGCTTTGATCACTCTTGCACTAGTATTTCGTTTCTAGCAAAATGATCACCCTACTCTTCTTCATGTGATGGTATAAGTAAAACCAATATTTATCCTTTCCAAATCGCACTATGGGATATTCGTGCAATGTTACTTGAAGTTGTCCAATCACATGTCTTGCTTTTCACGAATCTAGTGTTGCAATCCTATCTTCAAATGTAGTTTTCTTTAATGGACCAACTACACAAGCAAAAATTTACTTTGCTTCTAGTAGATGCTCCTTTGAATGTTGTGCGAACACATTTCCACTCATGTGCAAGTCCTACAGCAAAGGTTTGGTTATTAATATGTTTTAACACCCTTTCATTTCATTTGTCCTTTACCCATTTTCTTATAGCATTTCATATTTGTTTCGATATACCACATCCTATAGTTGAACATCTTTCACGATGTCAGTGTGGTCATACCATTGATGATTTGGGTATCCATTTGTTACATTGCCCGTGCAGGAATGAACACACTATAGTGCATGATACGCTTCAAAATACCATTGCAATTATCACGTCAAAAAGTGGAGTTCACATATAGAAAAAGGTTTCCCACCTTTTCCCCCACCATACACGAAAATGAGTGGATATTGTCATCACTATAGATGATTTTTGAACTTTAGTAAACGTTGTCATTACCAATTCAACTTGTACAGATTTGATGCAAGATGCTTCAACAACAATAACACATGTAGCAACAAGTGTCGCTCAAAATAAAACATGATCATGCATAGAGTGAGCATCAAGAAATGATTTTATTCCCCTTGTTATAAAGACATACAGTTGTCTCCATTTTTATTTTGATTCTTTTTGTGTACATGCCAATATAGCTTACCATAAGTAGACATCCTTGGTACCTTTGATGCTTATATCTTATTATAAACAATGAGTGTCAATAGCCCTATAATGTGCATAAGCCATTGCAATTCTTCAATGAGCTACCACACTTAGTCACAGTTCTTCATCTCTTCCACACATACCAGCTAATGCACCTCCATCATTAACTAATGTGTGGTAGAGCATGCCATTTTAGCATTATGTCTTCCATTTCATTACTACTATTTTGATTGTCTTGGTTTCCTTTCACGTGATTACATTTGCTTCAACATGCCTTGTTGAAACTTTTCCAACTATGGGAGTAAGAAAGCCACACTTCCTTCTTCCTTCTATCCGTCTACTTAAAAACTCAACAATAGCAGCAACAACAACAATGTGGATCAAAACTAATTATGACGCATCAACAACATGGGACATTTGGTATCACTAGACATGGCAACATTGGGATGTTGATCAAAAAAATCATGAACAAAGTGTTAAGGTGAAGTTTAGTTGAATGTCTATGGACATTTGTTGTGTTCAAAAAAGTGACAAGTTGGAAGAAGCTAACAAAATTACACATGTATTATAGTCATGGCAAGCAATTGAAGCCTTTGAATGTATGTTTCTTGGTTGATGGTTCTCTAAAGATGTTTGTTCATTTTTTTCACAAGTTTCAAATGTTGCATTCAAGGACATGGGTGTTGTCTTTGAAACATTACACTAGGTCATTTTGAAAGAGACTAGCTACATTAGCTAGTTTAGACTAGCCTTCATGTTAACTAACTATCTAAGCTTGTATTGTCAAGGGGAAGAAAAATTAAATGCTAGAGACAAATGGTTGAGCTTTAAGGCCGAGACTAATTTCATTATTGAGCAACTTGATGAATTGAAGCTTTGTTTAGGGGTGGACAACAATATTTACAAGTTTCCAACTAGTATTCTATTATATTGTTGAGCAATGATCCAACATATGAAATCCAAAAATTGGGGGTGAGTATCTTTATGTTTTAGCACATAAATCATGCATCTAGTTGTATTGCATAGGTAAATATATTTTGCATAAGTATTTCTCTTCATTTGGGGTATTTCAAATAAGAATCCATAAGGATTTGCTTGCCAAAGCTCCAGATTGAAAGCTTAAGGCCGAAACACATTAGATCTTTGTAACCCATGTGTAGATAGTTATGGAAGATATTATTGACCTATACTCACATTAGGATGTGACATAAGCCGGTTTATTACAATACCCATGAGTAGTAAGCAAATACAAGCAGTCTTGTAGGTGCTTTCAAATGTTTAACAATTTCGTGGTCCATGTGTTGTTTCTAAGTTGCACCATGGCAAATGTCTAAAAACATTACTTGTGGAATGTTAGTGGAGTGTTTGTTGCATGTGACAACTATTTGTGCTTTAGGTCACATTCAACTCATTCACTTGTGAAGGAGGGTCCATTCATAATTGGGGTACCAAATAGGAATGTTTAACTGAAAAAGGATTGCAAAGGACAACTTTGGATTTTTTTTTATATCGTATATTATTATAATTGTAATGAATTGTTGTATGCCAGTAGATAAAATTATGTCTTCTTAAATTAATAAAAATATTTTTAAAAAATTGGATATTATGTAAATGTTTTTTTGAGTCCTATAAATTAAAGTTATCAAATGTTTAAAGTTTTTTTAAAAAAGGAATCAAAAGAAATGCATAAAGTCATACAATTGATTTCAAATTTTTTGTATGACAAAAACATGGCCCCTTTTATGAAAGTACATGTTCATTGGATGAACTTGATGAAAAACCAAATCAAACAAAAATTTCAAAATCTTGAAATTTTGAAGGAAAGGGCTACAAGGCAAAGGATTCATTTTTTTAACCATTTGATAAAAATAATATGTTCAATGGGTTCAAAATGTTTGGCTTTAAATGCAAACCACATGTGCAAGAAATAATCTTGGCAAAAAATAGGTTCGGTTGTCCATTGAAACTCATTTTGGGATTTTTGGGAATTTTTTATGTTTGTAGCATTAAACCAAAATATTCATACACAATTATGTATGAATGTGAAAAATCACCATTAACACATGAATTATCTTATATTGGATTATTCAAATTTTTTCACTTAAGTTTGTTTCATGTAAATTTCATTTTTAAAAAGTCCTTAAAAAAACAATTCCTTTTTTGGTACCCCAACCATGAATGGACCCATGAGCATATAAAGAACTTGACATCTAAAACTCAAAACCTTGTAGGATAATCTCACATTTGCAACTTTTGCAACCATTGGGAACTAGGTTTCACAACCCATTAATCCACCTAAAACTACAAATTGAAGGTCATGATTAGAACTCTATAATGTAAATGTGGGGTTGGAACATGTCTCCACTATAGTTGAATTTGTGAAAAAAAAATGGTGTTTGTTTGGTGGGTATTCATGGGCAAGCTAGTCTTGGGAAAAAAACTATTTTCAATGAAGTTGTTGTTAAGGTTGAAAGAATTGAAAAGCACTTGTTTGCATCCACTAAAGTGGGTGAGGATCTTTGCTAATTGCAATCATCAACTTTAGATTAACTTGGAGGTGGTGAGAAGGAAATTACCAATGTGGCACAAGGTAAAAGTGCATTTTTTTATCAACTGCGAAAGCTAAAGCATAATAATAAGGCACACAACATAATTATTAATAATCTCTATGACACGTGTGATTGGTAAGGGAGTTTTTCCCACACAACTTGGGCAAAGTCCTTCTTGCAAACAATTATGTTATCATCACATGTTTGTCTCTTGTTATTTTCAACAAAGTTAATCAACTTTGTCAGCCTGCAATGTCTAGCTATCATTACTTACCTTACAAGTTGCCTTGCTTGGCCCCACAACAATCAAATGCCATGTTTATCCCTTGTGTTATTTCAAGAAACTTATTTCAAGAAATAAAGGAAAATAATTGAAATGCACAAATGTGATTATAATTGTATATTTTTTTTCATCCACATCCAAATACCTTATCATTGTGAATTTTGAATATTAAACATTGATTATTTTAAAAGGTTAATTTTTTTATAATTAAAAAATGAAAGTGCTGAACATGAATTTTCAAAATAAAATAATTATTTGGCAATGGAGTGCCAAAGCCACCAAGGTACTATGATATGCCTATTCTTTAATAGTGAAAAGGTTCTTGCACCTATAAGTAGGTGTAAAACATTGCTGCATTTTTTCCTTTGCATATTTTGGTCCTTCATTCGATAGAAAAAATTTGTTTGTTGATGTCACAATGATGTAATTTACCCAACCTTGGAAAGTACTCTCCAACCTGTCAAAGTAACTTCCACTAGGTGGAAGTTACCCATTAGCCTATCCCTCCTCACTATCCCTATCATTATAATGATGTCCCATTGCAATGTCACTGTCACGATGATGTTTTACATAAAAGAGGGGTCTGTTGATAGACTGTTCTTCTATACATAATTTTCCTTCCACTATTGTGGTGTAAGCATAATATCCCTCCCATTCAACGCCTTGTGATTTTTGGAGGTTTGGTTCATGATAAATTTTTCCTTGTGTTTTATGTTAGGTAAGGCCCATGCGTGGGGGGACGAACATTCCCAAAAGGTGAAGTTAAATTCGACTATCACCTCATCCTAGGCCCCTTATTTTGAAAATGTTCCCATCTTAAGGCTTTTACCTAACACTTTCAAGATTTGAAATCAAGCGCCAAAAGCAACTTTCCATGGCTTTTTAATTAATACCATACCTATGACTAATGTTCAATAGAAAATAATTGGCAAGTCTAGCCCATATATATATATATATATATAAATTTTTTTGAATTTGTTGAAAAAGGGACTTTTGACTTGTTTAAAATTGTTTATTATCACAACCATTGGGTTACTATTACAAATACATACCACAACATATATTTGACATACTTATTCTTCAATTGGTGAAATTAAAAATGGTCAAACCTCATTTTCTAAAATAGATAAACATTCAACAAAAAAATGTTGATTACCAATCAAGGTATGGTAAATGTGAAGGTCAATGAGAGGGTTGGTATTGGACCTATTACCTTGCTTTGTGCCCACTCATGCATATGCTTGCAAACTTTCAATATTTCAACCCCTCCCATGCTAAAGAATAAATAAGCAAGTGTTGAGTTGATCTCACCAACATTAAAGGTAACAAACTCTATGTGGTTTCATAAGCTACATTTGAGGATGCTATTAAAGATGCCTATGTAAACCCTCCATGCACAAGTAGGACTAAAGCCTTACACTAGTGAAAGTCAAACCTTTTTCATATCTTTGAAATCATCCTTTATTATGATCAACACTAATTTGAAAGGACCCAATGAGAGGAGATCATCCTCCATTTAACTTTCATGCCTTTTCTACACATCAACCGTTTATCTTATTGCTCATGTCAAAATAAAGTGTAATAAGATATAAATTATAAGAAGATGCTCTAAGATATCGGTGTTAATTTTAAAATTATTTCCTTGAGATCATTTTTGGGATCAACACTAAACTCGTTAGCAAACATTGTAAACTAATGATTTGTACATGTAACAATCACTGCTTATTTTCATTTATGTCATTAGAACTAATCTTTATTGAAATAAACACATGTTTGACACCCACTAATAATAGTTATACACATGTTTTCAAACTTGAAATTATAGCTAAAAAGAGGTCTCATGTTTCATCTTCCTTCACCCCTACCAAATGGATTCATACAACTTTGATTTTCACTTGGATTAATTAGATTAATATATTATGTATAATTTGATGTCATCAATTGATTGTTGTTTTTCAATTATCAAAAAGCACTAGGAGAAAATTCCTAAGTGGATTTGAAAGACACCCTATACCCATGAATATCCATTTCAAAAAGCAAAGGGAACTTACACCTATCCTTCATAGTCAAGCAAAAAATATGTGTATGGTACAAGCCCTTATGTCATGGACCCAAGATGTAAGATGTGAACCATGGCATTTATGTCTCATGTCTTGGGGTCCAAGATGTAAATGCCAAATTATAAGGACTTTATCTAGCATAAATATTTAGAGGTAGGCACTAATGTTGGGTGCTTGTCAAGTTTTTTAAATTTCATGAAGTCCAAGTTTTAGATGAGTTTAAAGGACCCACCATGGTTCTTTAATTTTTTTTTAAAATATTTTTCAAAAGACCTAGAAAGGGTTTCAAAAATTTGGGGAAAATGTTTTGACCCAAGTTTCAAAGTTAGGTCTCATACATTGAAAACTACCTTTGAATATTGGTTTTCACATATTGGTTTTCAAAAGTTATCTTATTTCAAATCTAACTTAAAATTTTACCTAACATCTAAACGATTGTTGAATGTACTAAAGTAATAGGCAAAATTGAAAACCTTTGCCTTGGTACTCTTTAATTCCATGGTAGGGTATCAATTCTTTTTTTTTAAAAGACGGTTTCAAGTGGTTAATTCTCAATATAGTGAGAACCAATAAACATGTTTCACAAAAAGTATGACCTTCAATAATACTCGAAGGTATTCAAGTTGAAACCTAACTTGAAAACATGTTTGATTTTCAATCATTTTTTGATACCCACCCAACATTAGTAGGCACCAATGTTGGTGGGGGTCAAGTTTTTGACTTGATTTTAGAATTGGGTTTAGGTACCCAATTCAATGAATCTTGGTGGGGGAAAACTTGCCATGAGATTAGCCCTCATACATCTAAGTGTGGTAAAACTCAAGTTTTCCCAAGGCCATTTGGATCCAACAAAAAACCCAATTTGTTAAGTCTTAGGTATTTTTGCTTCGGGTTAGTTCTCAAGTGTAAGTATAGGGTATAGGCCTTAATATAAGGATTTGGGGCTAGAGTTTAAGGACCTACCTCCATGTTCCCATTGTTGCAAAAAAAAATCAATTTGCATTCCTTCTTTGTTCCTTGTGACTTTGTTATTTTCCTTTGCCTCCCATTTTCTCAATGTCATTTTCCCTTTTTTTTCCCCACCTCCCACTCCTTGTGATCTTTTTCCCCTCATTTTCCACTCCTTCCTTATTATTGTGTTTTTTTAATCACTTCCATTCCCAATGGGCATTACCATGAAGATTTTTTCCCCATGACTTTGGTTTTTTTTCATCTTGATTTTTCATTCCCTCATGATTTTGTTTCCTTCATTTTTCAGTTGATGTGTGCTTCACCATGAAAATAAAATATCGACTCATTTCTTGGACCTTATTAATAGGAAGACAATTAAATGTCCATAAAAGGTGAGAGGGAAGTTTTTTCTTGAAGAGAATCAAGATCATTAAAAAAATAATAATAATCTTTCTATTAGCAATCTAAAAATTTGGACTAGGCCCCACCTTGAAATTGGAATTGCAAGTGAGTTTCATAAAGCTTAAAACCATTAAACTAATAAACTACCAATCTCAAAAAATTGGACCTAGCCTGAAAATCGACATGTTTTGTTTTTTGAATATTTCTTAGACCTATAATTGATAAGTCATCCATTTTTTTTAAAAACATTATACCCAAACTCAACAATTTATAAAAATAATCACAACTCAACCAACATTAGAAGCACATATAGCAAGCCCTCCCATTTGTATGGCTTGCTTTGTGTAATGACTTATCACAATTCATAAAGGCTAGTTTGGAAGTCTTTGTGCTTGCTTTAGATGGGAGCGTTTGCAACATATTGAAGGAACAAATGCAAAAACCTTCTTCTTACACCACTTTTTACATTGTTACAACAATATTTCTCCTCAAGCACGAAAAACCTTTGAAAATCTCATTTGTGAACATTATGGATAAACAAAAATAAGGACACAAACTACCAAAAAGAGTCACAACCATTTGTAAAAACACTTGAAGGGGAAAATTGTGTACAAATTATGAGTTTAACATTATTTTTTTCAACAAAAGTTGTAAGAAATAAGATCACATGTCTCAATCAATTACACTTAAAGTTATGTAATTCTAAAATTTTGAAACCTGAAAGTGTCTTAATTTTGAAGTTGGGACTATGAAAATCTGACAAATTTGAGAATTTATCATTTCAACAAAAGTTTATTCATGGTTGGGGTTCCCAAAAAAGGAAAAAGGTCACAAGAAAAAAGTCCATTAACTTTTACGAACAAAGTTTACACAAGACAAATATGAGGAAGAAATGAAAATAATCCAAATGAAAATAATTCATGTGATGATGGTGATTTTTCACATGCATACATTGATGTGCATTAGAACTTAGTTCAACCTCAAAAATGTAAAAAATGCTTAAATAAGCTTCTAGGGTGAAACCATGCTAAAGTATACAACTAAAGGTCCTTGATTTAAAATGGAATAAAAAGTGAGACAATTTTTGACAAAACATAAGAAAGTAGATTCAAATTTTATTTAAATTTCATTTTGAAACCATGGTGCTTTCCATTGGGTTTATATTAAATTGAATACAAAATTTGAGAAACTTTGGAATAATAAAAGTAGGGAACAAGTACTTTTAAGTTTGACTAGTCAATATGATGTTCAAAAGTATTTTTTCATTAAAAAACTTAATGAAATAGATTTGTGTGAAATTATAACATAAAAATCATTATATATTCAAATGAAGGAAAATAAATAAAATTTACTTTTTCTTTGGTAGAATATGCTTGACACATACTTGAAACAAATGTTACATTGCAAAAAATAGGCTTCAAAAGCAACTTACATTTAGAAAAGTCTATTTGAAACCTATTTTACAATGTAAAATTTAAAATTTAATTCATAGTAGTGAAGAAGTATCTTTTTTTTTATCATTTAAGTAAAAAGATTGAATGTATGATAATTATATGATGGATTTTGGTCCTACTTCTTGTTAGCTTGACAAGTAGATTGCCAAGGTAATTGAATTGTATACTTTGCTATGCTTTCACCCTCTAGGGATATTTTGAATTTTTTTTACATGATTATTTTCCTTACATGCGATTAATCACAATTAGGGTTACAAATTCCAAATGGGCAACGAATGTAAACAATCAACCAAATGGCACAAAAAAATCCCTACAATTCAAAAAATATATTCAATCAATTAAAAAATATTATATGGTTTATAATATAATTAAATGCATTCAATGAAAATTTCCAAACATAGATGTAATCATTATTTATCCATAAAAAATTTCAAAGTCAATTGCATTATTTAATACATTCCTTTTGATTATTTTCTTAAAATGTAGTCAAAACGTTTGATATAATATATTTAGAAGATTGAAAAAGACATTATATAATATCTAATTTTTTTAATTTTAAAAATTAATTTACTATGACATCGTTTATCTATTGGCATAGAACAACCCATTACAATTGTAATGATGCAAATCAAAGAAAGACCCCAAGTTACCTTTTATATTTAAAAAAAATTTAAAGACTCCTTTTTGGAACCTCAATTACGAATGGACCTTGGAGAGATAAAATACATTATGTATAGTAAAAACATTTTCTTTGGTAATCCATGAAAGGCCATGTTGGTAAGATTCATCAAATGTATTAAAAATATTCTTTGTTTATTTAGTTGAGTTGTTTAAAAGGTGTATCTAAAACATCTCATATTAACATTCTAAAGTTCTAGCTATTTTTACCTAATTGTAAAAAGCTAGGAAACATGTTCCATGCAAAAAAATTATGTTATGGTTTAAATAAAAGATTATGATTAATGGCATGTCAAACAACATCACCCAATTTTGTACCTCCCATCAATAATTAACATTTTTTACCAAAATCATTTAATAATGTAGAATAGCTTGGAAATTCTTTTTTGTAGTTTTTAATTAACTAAATGACAAATTTATTTATCACCTTATAATTTCACCTTGTTTTTCCTTTCATTTTATTTTATCATGTCACAAAATTTCATATAGTGCATCATGCATACTTACTATCATTATGTCTTTGGAGTTTTATGACCTAAATTTATCTACCCACATTTATAACAAGTTTCTTAATTTCTTGTTTTTGGTTTATTCAAATTTTCATAACTTTCATAAACTACATACCCTAGGTAATCAAATATCTTTGTCTTGAACTCACTTGAGTGGATTATCACATGATTATTTATGACGCACCCCCAAACTCCTTGGTAGACTCAACTGCAAGTTTAAATGTGAAAATAGTGGAAGGATAAGGAATTGGGGCACACTCCTTAGTTCGTAACACTTTAGGGGTAGAGGGGTGTGTTGGAACTCTAGGATGGGGACTAGGAAGAGTAACAAGCAATTCAATTATTCGCATGGACCTATACAAACCAAACAACATGTTGGTTAATGCATAGTTGTAGTTCTTTTGGTGCATGGACGAACCACAAGCAAACACGGACTCACAAGACTCACCACAGCCTAGACTTGGGGGAAGCCACCACCTTCTGCCTTATAATATTCTTTGTGCCTAACCATGGGGCCAGCACCCAAATGTCATTTTGTCCTGGAACTCCTAAATGGGAGTCCCGAAATATTCAAAGTTGGGACTTCCATGACTTTGGAGGCCCATAACTTTGTGTGCAAACCTCCAATTGAAATGAGTTTTAAAGCAAAGTTGTATCCCATTTCGATAACTTTCCAATGGTATGTGGCATGTCATTTGCATGCAAGGAAATCAGGGCGATTCCCGACTTTTTGTGGTCGGGAGTCAAATTGCCAATTTGATTCCCGGCCCTTCTTTTGGCCATAACTTATGTTTTAAGTACTTAAATGGGTCATGCAAGCTCATTTTAGATGTCTACGTTCCAATATCTTTTCAATGATATAAGGAACTTCTCAATCCAATGAATTTTGACCTTGCAATTGCCCTCTAAAAATTCAAGAATCCATTGGGACTCCAACTCCCAAAATGGGAGCTCACTTGGGAGTGTGGGGGTTCATTCCCTCACACTTTCTTGCACTCCTAAAAACATGAAATGTGATTCTTGGGCTCACTCTTGGTTCGCACCTTTGCAAGCCATTACTTTGGTCGTGAGCCCAAGGTTAAAATTGCGACAATTTATTGGGATGCTCATAATAATAATTATTAAGATTGTGATCATGCTTAATAGTAATTAGAAGTTGATAATTGAATGGTTTTAGGTTCTTTAATGTAGTTGAGAAATGAGGTGGAAAAAGTTAGAGTTTCATGAAAATAACTTTCAAATCATAGTAAAATGGCGTTTGAAGCTTGTGTATATTTTTTCTTTTGGAATTTTTGCATGTTATGGTCATGTCAAATGAAGGTTATATGATGTAACAAGGATGTATGGAAAAAGATCATTGGGAAAATGGATTTACTTTCAATTGAAGAATCACAAACATCATTGAAAATTGTGAGGGTTGTAACTTGTAACAAAATGACATGAAAAAAACATATAAATTTAAATATTTGAGAGACACTATTTTCTCTAATTTTTTAGCAATTGAAGAAGGTTAATAATGATGATTGGGTTGAAGATATGCATTATCTTAACTTTGACAATGTGAAAATCATAACCCTTTAGCTAAAGACTACACTGTTAAAAAATAAATTCACATGTGCAAGGATTTTGAAGCAAAGCCAAGATTATCATGAGAAGGTAGATATAACCAATTTATTAGGTCATAGTTATTATGGAGGATAGGAAATTTACTAAAGGATAATAAACATGACTCCACTAAATTATCAATAAAGACGAAAGTCTACAAAACCTAAGTAAAAATCTAATGCATTACATTCACAACAATACGCCAAACATTGTGTAACTTGGATTCAAACCTCAAGTTCACTTTTCATAAAATTTTGTTGATCAATCATTAAGTCAAATTGCAAAGGCAAACATTAACATGGAAATGGTAAAATATAACATACTTTACACAACGCAATATTAACTACATGCCTTTAGATTTTATGCATGTTGCCAAAATGATTCTTAGCATGACTTAATAACCTTTTATAGGCTTTGAAAAATCTTTGTGTGAACAACTTTAAGATATTTGGTTTTGAACTGTTATCTTCTTGGAAGGAGCAAGTTACTCATATTTGTGAAGTTTAGTCTTTTGCACCTTTTAATTTTGTTTGTGTTTCAATGTTTTTTGGTTAATACATGTTTTAGATTGGTGTAAGGCGTGAATTATCTTTATAAGGAGTGTGTTGGATTTTTTGGCTTCACAAAAATAATCAATCAAAAAGCTATAACTTGGAATAGCTCGGGTTTTTATGGCAAGTGCCATGGTTTTGTTTTGCTTTCTTGATTTGTAAAAGTTTAGTGAATTTTAAAATTATAGTTTGGTTTTGTTTTGTTAATTTCATGTTTGAGTCTAGTGGTAGCTTTATTTATTTTATTGCAACATTTTTTGGGCCTTTTTTTCATTGAAATTTTTCCCAAAGGAAAAATTATATATTTTTAAAATGTTTAATTTTTTTTTCAATTATAAGTCTTTGAAGAATTAGACTTCAATTGGGGTTTGGTCACCTCAAATTGTGAAAAGGAGTGAAAAAGACATGGAGGAGGATCTAAAAAGGTGAATGCAAAGTATAATGGCCCATTTTTGGAATCATAGTAGCAATTTTTACATGGTGTTTTGTGTTTAAATGCTTATGGTGAATAATTTAATTTTAAATACATTAATTGATGATTCATTCTAGATTAACAACTTGATTATAAAAACATTTGCACAATTTTTTTTGAAAATAATGCATTCATCATCAACAATGAACTTTTGAAATAAAAAATATGGATTGATCAATTGGTTAATTTGTTAAGAAATTCAAGAATTCATATTGAATTACACTCCAAATTGTTTATAATGACTAAGCATAGGTTGGAGAATGAAATCATAAAGTTAAATGTGAAATATTTTTTTGTGAAACCTTAACCAAATGGTAGTTATGAACTTTTGAAACATTAAAATTGGACCTTATTTCAAAAGTCTTTTTGAAATGATTTTTTTTTTTCATTTGTCAAAATTTTTATGCCCAATGAGTACAATTGAAATATCTAAATATTATTCTTATGGAATTTATGGGGTTTTTTTAAAGGATTTAAAAAGTGATTTCACTATATCAACTAGCAACAACATTGTTCAATATGGGTTTTGACCTAGTTTAAAGAGGTTTCATAAGTGTAACTAAAACTTTAATAGTTAGTAGAATTTAAAACCATATCCATATGGATCATTTATAAAAACTTGATTGTGATTTTGTGAATGTTATATTTGCTTAAATAGTGCATACACCCAAACGTTGAACCCATTGTCACATAACAAGGAACAATTCCTTCTCATCACCATTTACTTGTGCTTGAATTTTTTTATATTGACATTTAGAACATTAATCATAAATCACATTATGTCAATATGCGTGAAGACTAGTAAGCCCCTCTTATCATGGTGTAACAATGTCAACAAAAAAATTGTTGACATCATTGTCATCATCATCTTCTTTGGTAGCAAGGAGTAATGCCTCTTCATGCAACAATTGTAATAACAACTCAACACAACAAACCATTGTCAAAGCTTGGAGCTCCTTGTGAGCTTTTGGGTTTTGGGTTTTGGCCTTGATTCCTCCTTCTTTGACATTGTTATCTTCCTCTTCACTAATTTGTGCAACACAACAACAATGATGATAATAGCAAAACAATTGCATTGTAGGCAACCATCATCAATAAATAATGGAGTTTGGAACTTTGTCATCATTTCAAAATACACCAAAATTGGCCTTGTCAAAACACAAGCAAAGGCTCATGTGTTTTGTTAGTTAAATTTGAGATAATAACACATTCCATGCCAATCCAAATTTGACTTCTTTTTTTAAAACAAATTGTAGGTTTTTCATTTTTTATATTCATTTTTCATCCATGTAAGGGTGTGGGAATTTTTGTATTTTTTTCATCCAAACCTAGTTGGCAAACACTAGCTTATGAGTAGATGCAAAATTGGACAATTTTTGCCTTAAGATTGGACATGTTATGACATAAAAATCACATCATGATGTGAGTGAAATAAAAGGGAAAATATTTGGGATTTCATAAGATTATTCAAGGACAATATCTAATTGGAATATGCAAATCAAAACAATAAAAGATGGAAAAAATATCTTCTAAATAATTTTTAGAAGGATGAGATGAATGTTGACTAAAACGTTTGTAAAAAAAAAGAATTATGAAAAACTTATGAAATCCCAAAATTCCAAACATTTTTTGGTAAATATAAGTTCAATAAGCTTTTATTCTAATTGTTTAATAGGTAAAGAATTCTTGAATTCCAAAAACCCAAGAATTTTTAACTTTGATGATTGTAGAAACTTATCAACTTTTATCTCACATCCTCTAGAATGGTCATTGACACAAAAAATCAAACCTCAAGTACAAGACAAACTATGAAATTGTGATGAAGATGTAGTTCAACATAAAATCACATTTTTATATTAGAAGAAATGCCAAAATAAACATAGATTGAAGTGAAATATGGATTACACATTACAATCAAACTATAAAAATCCCCTTAATGTAAGTAAATTATAAAAAAACCTACAAATTATTGAGACATATATTTATACCATGTTGAAGGGCAATGTTAATTGCCTTGAAAAATTATTAACAATTGTTTGATGAAAGTAAGTAATGTTAAACACACACTATGAGAAAAATGGTGTTTTGCAATTGGGGTTGCAACTGCATTTTCCAATTGCAATGACCACTTGCAGCTCATCATAGAAATGCAACACTAGTCGTATCTTACAAGTTGCATTAGTTACAACAATTCAACTCAACATATATGGTCATTGTATATGGTGACAAAAATAATGTAATTTAAAGCAATTTCTTTTCAATTATAACATCAAAATGAACATTTCATTGCCACATGTTATGTAGGAAAACAAACATCATGGCACATGGTAAGTTTGGCAATTTTCATTCATCCAACATGGATGAAAATAATTCAACTATAATGGGATGACCTTACAGCTATTGTAGGGATTTTATTAATTAAGAGGCAACTCATTGGTAACTAAAATGTTTGTTTTTTAGTTATTTTCCATAACTACATTTTCATAATTAGATATTGTCTTGTAACTAAAAGTTTGGTTATTGGGTCTAAAATAGTTGTATGATAATTGATTTGAATATTATGGTGCATTTACTAATAATGGTGAAAACATTGTTTCGTGACCTTAGAAGGCCTCACATGCACTATTAGAAATCATGTCGTTTGCAACCTATTTCTATGCGACTACGTGCAACCAAATGTCACTTGTGACTACAAATGGTTGCCTATGCAACTACTTTTCAAATTTGGATGAAGTTTGGTTTTTTTTCAATTAAGTTGTGACTATGACCTATTTCATTTTTAAATTGTGTTTTTTTTATAATGTCTTTGTATTTTTTACAACATTGTATATACATGTAGTTGCAAATGTAACCAAAATAGTCACATGCTAGTTGTATAAGATATTTACGCTACCTAATTAGCAAGGATGTACTTAGATATATATATTTACCTACCTACTAGTACCTACCTACTTACTTACTAAATACCTACCTACCTATAAGCTTATGCCACAAGGTATTTAGCCTAAGTTTGGTGACATGTGGCGTTGCCTATGTCTACATATAGGCCTAAACCATGCCACATGACATTTATGTTAAGCTTAGGCCATGCCACGTGGCACCTAGCCTAGGTTATAACATGCCACATGGTCAATATGCTAGGCCATGCCACGTGGCATCTAAGCAAGGCAAAGGGCATGTTACATATGCTAGGCCTAGGCCATGCCATGTGGCACATAGGCTAGGTCTAAACCATCTCACATGGCACTTAGGCACAACATGGGACATGCCACCTGGCATATATGTTCAACTTAAACCATGCCATGTAGCACATAAGTTAAGTTTCAATCATGCCATGTGGCACATATGTTAGGTCGAGGCCATGCCATGTGACACATAGGTTAGGTTATGACATGCCACATGGCACATTTGCTAAGTTTAGGGCATGCCATGTGGCATCTAGGCAAGGCATATGACATGCCACATATGCTAAACGTAAGCCATGCCATGTGGCACATAGGTTAGGTCTAAGTCATTCCACATGGCACTTAAACACGGCATAGGACATGCCACATGGCACATATGTTAGGCTTAAACCATGCCACATGGTACATAGGCTAGGTTTAAGCCATGCCACATGGAACCTATGACATGGCACATGGCACCTAGCTTTACTTAGCCATGCCATGTGGCACCTAGGCTAAATTAGGATAGGATATGCCACATGGCACATATGTTAGGCCTAGGCCATGCCACATGGCACATGTGTTATGCCTATGCAGTGCCACATGGCACTGAGGCTAGACTTATCCATGCCACATAACACCTAGGCTAGGCTTATGCTATGCCATGTGTCACGTAGGTTAGGCTATGCCATGCTACATGGCACATATGCTAGCTCTAGGACATGCCATATGGCAACTAAATAAGGCTTAGGCCATGCCATGTGGCAACTATATATGACATGGCAACATGATTAAACTAGGTGCCACATCATGAAATGTGTTAATTAATAGGTTAGGTTAGTAAGTTGTAAGTTAGGTTAGAAGTAGTAGGTTAGGCTAGGTAGTCATTAGTAGCCCAAATAATTGCACGATTAGTTACAACTACATTCCAACTACAAAATTAATCCCATATGTTTTGCCTCCCATTTTGATTTTGTCAACTACATAAGGAGGTGCCCTAGGAGCACAACGTACAAATTAAAATGCAATTGCATTTTGGGATGAACCAATAAAAAAAACTCAACCTTAATTAAACCCAAGAAAAAAATGGTATTTGTAGTAAATGCCATGTGGTTTAAGTCTAGGCTTAGCCTAAGTGGCATAGGTCTAAACCTAGCCTAAGTGCCATATGGTTTAAATTTAGGCCTAGCCTAGGTGATCACTTAGGCTATACTTAAAAGTGGCACGTGGCATATGTTTACACCTAGGTGCCACATGGCATATGTCAACCTAGGTGTCACATGGCTTATGTTTAAACCTATGTGCCATGTAAGTTATCTAGGTGCCATGTGGCGTTGGTCTAAATGGGTGCCATGTGGTAGAATGCAACTAGTCACCAATATAGTTGCAAGATTGCTCATGTATACATTATATGGTGGCTATATATGTATTTGATGAAAAAATATTTCATCCGCCACATGCAATTGGTTTTTGCATGTGACTTGTCGTTTGTTATTACATCTAATTTAGTTGTAAATGTTGCTTGCAACTAAAAACTAATTGCATGCGACAATATTTCTATTACTGATGTGGGATTATGTGTGACAATCATTTTATTATTGTGCAATTATAAAGGGTTTGAGATATCATTGTGCAAAAATTGGTAATAATGCCACTAACTTGCCATTATGTAAGTTTTTTTTCTAATGGTGTTATTCAACTAAATGAATATATAAATTTGATTTTTTTATAATAAGGGGTAATAGTGTCATCATATTGCAATTGTCGATTCAATATGCATAATATTAAGATGTAATTAATTGAATTTAACACATTTTTAATTGTAATTGTTGGAATTCATTACATGGTGTTGGTTTACAACCAAGGGATGGAGTTTTAATTTGCATCTAATAAAAATGGTTGTGGAACATGCTTGCAACTATGTTGCAAACAAATGATCCCATGTTGCAACTAACACAGATTACATTGTAACTATTTTATAATTAACATTTTCGATAATGACGTGCACCAAATTATCATCTTAATGCCCAAAGGTGTCATGTTGTGTTTGGTTTCCAATGCCCCCATCCTATTGCACATGAAGCTTGCACCCACCTATTTGTCCATCTTTTTTTAAAAGTTGCACAAACATTAGCAAATGTGTATAAATTAAAAGTAACACAAACATGGAATTGTTCATTTGTGTTAATCAACAAGGACTCAATTCACACATGTTCTAACATAAGTAATATTTAATTAGCATGTCACAAATGGGTGCCAACATGAATTACAAGCCACAATTCTAGCTTCACCATATTGTGCACCTCATAATTTGCAATGTTTGTATTTGTATGCAACTACAAATCAATTGAAAATCAACTAGCTCCCCCACTATGAAACTTAGCATGCAACAACTAAACGAAAATAAGTGACAAGTAAGGAGGTTACTCACCACACTCAAGTTAAACAACTTATTGAAGGCCATGTCTATCAATCAAAGTGACCATTACTTTTCCTCCATCCACACAAGTTCAACACCAAGTTATCTTTTAATCATTTCCTAATAAATTCCATTAGAAATAAACCAACCATTAGAAGGATGCATACTAGTTTACTAAACATTCCATATATAACAACAACAACAACAAAAATAACAATGATAGCAAAACCTACAAAATGAAGTAGAAAGTAATGATTTTTAATATAAATAATTTCTTTACATAATAATTTGTTAATGATTGTGGTTAATGACAAATATTTCAATCATCCTTTAGGCTTTTATTTGTTTTGTCAACAATGGACACCACATATATATTGTACTTTTAGAATTGAGAACAACACTCCCTTTCATTGAAGACTCTAATGTTTTTTAAGTTGTTAACTTTTTTCCACAAGGAAATAAAAACAAACTAAGAGGCAAAACAAAGCTAGGATCCAAATAATCATAGTAGATAAGTGTGTTCTTCCACTATGATTTGAACATGTACTTCATTGAAAAGAAAAAAAAAGTTAAAATTTTTTTTGATGCAATATATGGAAACTTCTAATGAAAGCATTTCATAGGAGCTTTTCATGGAAGCCTTTCATAGAAACTTCTCATGGAAGTTTATAAGCTTGTAATGGTACAAATTTCAAACTCCATTACATGTTAAGATCCATCCACTTCTAATTGGATCGACATTCTTGAGGTTACGAAAGGTTTTAGAACAAATAAAAATGGGTGAATATTTAGGATGATGTTCAACCTATAATTGCAATATAATTTTGTTATAGTTGTAAGATAGTTGTATATGGGGTCATCAAAAAGACCACATGGCAAGTCAAGCCTTTGATTATTTTGGTAATTTAGTTTTGGGCCAAATGATAGTTTACATTGGTAAATGGATGAAATGCAAGGTATGTTTCTCAGTTTGGGCATTTCCCTACTTTATTATAGTTAACTTTTAATTTCACAATGGGGCGATTTGCTTTTCTAAAATAGTTTACAACTCATTCAAAGTTGGGGATTTTAAGAACATCACAACAACATTACCAAAGGATTTCGGGGGGAAAAAAAATTACTTGACACCCAAGTGTCAAATTTGAAAAGGTATTACAATATTTCAAACCCCTAAAAATACTATAATAATCAACCTAGGTTGGATAACATACTTAGTTTAAATTAGTACACATTCAATATATATAAATGTTATTATATCTCACTTAAATTAGTATAACATAGGTATATATTACTATATATACATGTTATTATCAATTTAATATATTATCAACCGTTATTCATTAATAAAATTACATTTTATAATTCAAATGATTTCATATAACTAATATTCCATCATAAATATTATTTATATGAAAATTAATGTGTATTAACATTATAGTTGATTATATGTATTACATTTGGGGACATTCATGGTTAGGGTACTACTTTTTGTACATAGAATTCAAGGATTTTGTTTTTGTTATCTTCCAAATACAAAATCTACATGAAATAAATTTAAATGGAAAATATTGGATAATTCAAATTATACTAATTTTCATGGTGGTGGTGATTTTTCACATGTGTATGTAATTATGCATCAATATTTTGGTAAAAAACCATAAATACAAAATGTAAATGCGTAGGCTTTTATAAACAACTTGACATGTTTTCTTGCCTGATTATTTCCTACAAATGTTGTCAACACCTAGGGCCACAAATTCTAAGCAGTGAATACAAAAATCAACTAAGTGACCCAAAAAAAAATTTCATTTTCCTTTAAGCCCTTTCAAAATGGATTTTGTAATTTTTAAAACTCTTGTATCATATATTATCTAGTCAAATACATTATATGGACATTACCAAACATAAATGTGTGCATTATTTATCCATGAAAAAAATTTGAATTCAATTGCATTATTTAATGCATTATCTTTTATTCTTTTAATATGAAAATTATAATTAAGACAAGGGCTCAAATTATTTAAAAATATTCAAAAGTAAATTTATGTTGTATCCAATCTATTTTTGGATTTTTTATTAGATTAACATGATATCATTCTAATTATAATCATACACTAATCCATTATATTCATGAGGTAATAAATGTAATAAAAATACAAAATAGTCCTTTGTAATCCTTTTTTTGTTAGAATGTCATTTTTGGTACCCCAACTTGTGAATCATGTCCCCATTTCAATATATTGATGTATATAAATATTCATTACTACTATGCACAACATTAATGATCATAATTACAATTAATGTTTATCAAGATATCATAAAATGAATATTCATTTATATATATCATTATGTATTATTTTATATTATTAATACCATTAATTACATAACTAACTATAAATAACGAGTTAATTTACAATTAGATATTTAATAATATTGAATAAAATCAATATTAGTAACATTATTAATCACTATTAACCCAAGAGTTTATATATTAGAAAAAATAATATTTCATATTATATATTAACACAATTTATTTATCATTATTAGTGGTTATTATTATTGATATAAATATTAATAATTTATATAATTTTTAAAAATAAAAACATTTCTATGTTTAATACTTTGTGTAACTAATAGGTGGATTAGGTTAATTTAACATAACTAATAGGTAGGGTAAACACCCCTATCACCAAACACTTACCATATCTTTGAATTTTATTGTCCTTTTGGAAAGATTTTCATGACCACATGTGAACCAAGTGAAGAATTACAATATTTCTTAGAACTCCAAAAACAAAGGAACAACAACAAAAAAACAAAAAGAGGATGAGCTTGTTCAAAGGGAAAAAAAAAAAAAAAAAACATTTAGACCCCCCTTACTTTCAATTATCATATCTTTTTCATTTTTCGTTCATTTTGAACAATTTTAAAAACTATGAAACACACACAATCTAAAGCTTTACAAAGCCTTTTTGAAGCACAAAGACAATAAAGCGACATTCAAAGATCTTAAGCTCCATAATGCAAATTGTTCATATATGTGAACCCACAAGCCCATGACTGCCTTCATTTGCAAAGGGCATATCTTGCTCATTCCTTCATTGATTTGAAATATTTTTGTTGTTTTGGATGTGCTAGGTGAAGGGTTACAATTTTTTTGGGAATTACATAGGTATTTGTCCTCAAATTATCAACATGTTTATCTTAGTAGTTATAAGTAGATTGCAACTAAGTTAGAACTAAAATGCAACTAAAATGTTTATCCCATATTCTTTGTCATATGTTTCAAGTTTGCAAACTATATAACTAGATGCACTAATCATTTCTTTAAAGCAAGTGGTGCTTGGGATGAATTAATCAAAATGGTTTGACCATAAGAAATAAACTACCTGGGCCTATTTAGCTACCTATCTAGACAAGTTTAGGTACGTAGGTAAATATGCTACCTACCTACCTACCTACTTACATAGGTACCTAAGTTTAATCAAATAGGTAGGTAGGTAGCTAGGCTTAGTTAGATATAAAATGTATGTCCATGTGTCAAAATTTTATTAGATGTAAAATGGACGATTAGACTAATGCCATTTATCAACAATATTAAATATTAAAATAATAAATCATTGTCACATGTCACCGTCTCCTTCATCCACATGTCAAAATACCCTCCTTCGTAAAATAGGACAACTCATTAAAAAATTAATTTTAATATTGAAATACAAAATTGATGACATCATGAAATGTCATTAAATGAATTCATCCATCCTATTGTTCAATTTGAAAATGATTTTCAACTTATAACAATCGACGTCATTCGCAATTAAAATGGTTTGAAGTGGTGATTGATGTGGTTCTAACACATGGTTGATGCTTTCAACTAAAATGTCATTTTCAACTTGTACTTGTCGATTGCCATGGGTTTTAGTTGCAAAGAAAATCTTCCAATTAAGTTTGTTGTTTTCAACTAAAAAGTATATTTGAAAAGGAGTTGGAAATGCAGTTAGAAAAGGGGTGTTTTCCTTCTAATGTTTTGTTCTATTACAATAGGCTTGGGCTCATGACACACTCATGAGGTAAATTTTGTGGTTTCATCCATTTCATTGTGAAACACATGATGATATGTATGAAACAATTTGCAACAAAACAACATAATCCCACAAAGTTAAGGGACATGTTACAAAAGGCCAAACAAATTTTTATATAATCTAATCAATCTCATAAGGCAAATCCATAGGTGGAAAGGAGGCAAACAATTCCATATGAGGCAACAATTCAATTTGATGAAGATGAAGATTTTGAGGTTGAAGTTTTCAAAAGGAAGAAGACAACACAATAACTGATGGAATGTTCACCTCAAACTAAAACAATGTATAATGCTCAAAGACAAACCCAACCATAAGGTTAAGTGGAAAGGCCAATATCAGCAATAATGCAATCACAACAAACATAAAGGGGAAAAATACATGCTAAGGAGGAAGAGAAAAAAATACTTTTACTCTAGGTTTTGATGAGCCATTGTTGTCAATAGTCACCACCGCATGTAATAACAACAAAATTAGCACCACAAGTGAATTTGATACCTAAATATGTTTTGCCACAATAAGATAAATTGGGATCCTCTACACAACACTTTTATGAAGGTGACATGCAATTTATGACTTATAAAAATTATGGTTCATCATTTGAAGACAACTCAAAGGGGGCTAACTCTAATGTTTCACACACCAAGGACAATAGACTTTATGGGGAAATAAGTTGAATAACATTAAAAGGTTGTCAAAATGTTCCAACAAATGGCTTAGTATGGCCAATAAATGCATGTTGTCATGTTAGAGATGTTAGGTTCAAATTGAAGTAACAAAAAATGGAAGCTAATAAGTTCTAGATGACAACTCAATTGCAAGTTGCAATTTAGGAGGCAAATCCATTAAAACAATAGTTGGCAACACATGACGTGTAGAGAAGGAGCTAGGAATAAAAGAAGAATAAATAAACACAACACAAATGGAGTTCTTCAATTCAAATAAAAAGAAAAATAATATGGAGATATAGGTCAAGGCATTGGAAAAGATCAAAGGGGAAAGGGATAAGTTGTTGTAAAATTTGAAGCAACAAGATGACAAATATTGGGTGTTGAAGAAGATAATAGATCAAGATGTTGTTGAGGGATAACACTACACTTACATACAATGGTTGATTAGGAAATATATATTCAACATTTGAAGCTAAAATTTTAACATGTTCAACATAAAAATGAATGAGACTTGAAAATAGAATATATGCAAGCCACTTTTGAACATGCCATGAAGGCACTACATAATGATACAACTCAAATGTAGAATGTTATGGAAAGGATGAAGATGTTGAAGCCACACTATTCTAGGTATGTATTGCAAAATTGAAGATATTATATACCATTTTTAAGACAAAGCAAAAGGTGATGGACACACTAACCACATGGATGCATGATGGAATTTAGTGTAAGATATGTTAATTGTAGATCTGGAAGAGATATTTGCAAAAAATCGTATTGATGAAAAGTTCTATAAGAAGTTGAAGGCTTATAGCAAAACATATCCTAAATTCGTGTATCAATCCCTAGTATAGATTCTAGATTATAAAGCAAATGGTCTTGATTTAAAAGAGGGTGAAGTAGGACCTAATGGATAGTTGTGTAAAAGTAAAATTTTAACATTTACATTTTATATGCTTTGCATTTCAAGGATTTTGAGGACAAAATCCAAAGGATGATGGAGGTAATGTTAAAGGTGGAATTAGGGGAATCGTTAAATAGGATTTGAATTGTTTTTTGTAAGGAATTTTTTGACAAATTGTGTAAAGGAGATTATACATGGGACAAGACTATACATGGTAAAGACGTAAACTTATAGGAAGAACAGAAAAGAAAAGATGGAACATGGATTTTTTTTTTAGACATTGATTTTTTGTTTTGAAACATGAAACACATTGATGCAATTTGTGATGTTCGATGAGGAAATGTGTGCATGAAGTACATAATAATTGTTACAATATGAATTGTAAAAGTTTATGTTTAAAAAAAAATAAATCCAAAGTATAATTTATGGAACACAAATTTTATTGTAAAAATATTATAGTATAATTTTTTTTGTAGAAAATAATATTTACCATCACTTAATGGCCATGAATTGAGGAATTGATGAACATGGAAAAGATAAATTATATGGATGGCAATTATTACCATATAGATTGAAGAATACACCCATGGAATTGTAAAGAATCATGGACAAGATTTTAACATGGTCAAATTTTATTTAATGTTGCTTAAACGATTTCATGATCATCTTTAATACTATAATGTAATACTATGATGCAGGAAAATGAAAAACACCTACAAAGGGTGTTTGAGTGTTTTTAAACCCATGGATTAAAGCTACATTTGGGGAAGTGCAAGCTTTTATATGACTAAATTGAGTATTGAAACCTTATGATCTATCTTGGAGGATTAAGGGTTTAGTTGACAAAGGTGGATTAGGAATGGCAATTGGAGGAAGAAAAAGAATATGATTTTAAAGAGTTTAAGGCTTGATTGATTTTTGGACCAATCTTGAGTTGACCCATTAGGGGAAGGCCATTCCAATTGTATATAAATTGGAACATGTTGAGTCTTGGAATAGTAGTGTTCACACATGTGGACGATGAGGGAGGGGAGCTTGTAGTGGCATACGCCAACTGCTCCAACAATGATGATGAATCCGAGTGAAACAATATGAAGGGGACTGTCTTTGTTGTAGTATGGGCTGTAGTTCATTTAACGTGTTATTTGCATGGAAACCCATTCATTCTTGTTATAGATCATCAACCATTGAAATGGTTGATGGAATCTGATGGGCATTCATGTTACAAGAATACAACTTTAAGGTGACACAGCATGCCAAGGTTGTTAATCAAAATGCAAATGGGTTAAATTGGAACCCACATGCCAACAATATGGTATTATAACCAAGTGGTGTGGAGAATGAAGAAATGGTCTTAGGATGACATGCTTTGGCCTTTTTTCATCATGGAAATGGAATTTCCTTTCACTACTTCACAAAAAATAAAAATGATTAAGGAACCCAATGCACTTAAAAATGTTCTTGAAGTATCTACATTATTGGATTATCTCTAAAATGAGGATACATCATCTAGGGTGACATCCAAATAGAAGGACTGGATCCTACAAAAAGCAAATCTAGGTTCAGGTATTGGGAGGGCAGCCATTTCCTTTGAGTATGAGAGGATGGTGAAGTGAAGTTGTTTTTCATCCAACTCAATGGGTAGGGTGATTAGTATAGCATGCCCACAAAGAGCTAGGGCATTTTGGTGTTCAACGTGTTCATAGCTTCCTACAAGGCTAATACTTATGCGGAGGAATGCACACAGAGGTCTAACAATTCATGGAAAGGTACATGGTCAACAAATGGCTTCATGCGTCTTTCAATACCCCTACTCCACAATTGCACCCTCTTCATATCATGGATTGGGTTACTGATGGAGTCTGGAGCATTGACAATGTGGCACAATCAATATGTGCTACTGATGGTAGGTAAATTCTCCAAATGGATTCAACAAGTATTGTTGCTGAACAATTCCAATAAAAGAGTTGCTTATGCCTTCCTGGATCAAGTGTTCAATCAATTTGGGGCACCAACTGAGGTGCCTGTGATCTCTTGCTCATCCCAAAACCGAATGGTTCAAAACCAAATATTTTGAACTTGTTCACACTATGATTACTCAAATCTTACTAATACTCCCATTAGGCAATGCTAACAATAATTCTAACAATTGCATACTAAGAATATCTAGACACCTTTGTGGATGAGAATTGGCATAAGCATGGTGAGATATGTTTTGTTATAAACAACCATGGATGTAAGTGCCAAGATATAGTATAATATAACATTATATTACTTGTTTCATGATTTTAAGAACATTGATTGGGACAATGACCAAACACTTGAATGCAAAAGCCTTAATACCAATGAAACAGCAACAAGAGCAACAGTGGATTTGTGTGTGCCTGCCTGTGTATTGAAGTTACTAATATTCCCTATGTGAGATTTCTTCATGAGTGGCTGTTGGACACTAACCAGCAGGACCAATTCCTTTTTCTGGTAAACATGTAAGACATTGGTGATGAGACTGGAAACACACAGGATGATCAATGAGGATCTTTGCTGTCGGTGCATGAAATGTGTAAGGAAGCTTGAAAAAAAGATTGAAATAGCCAAAAACTTTGCAGCATCACAGACCAACAACATGATTCAAAGGGGAGAGACTGTTCAAAAAAACTAAATTCAAACAGCACAATAAACAAATAGTAGAAGAAAGAGGTGGTGGGTTGGAAGGTAGTCAATACCCGAACCACTACCCTTGCCGAGTGGTGAAGCAAGTGCACAAAAAAATGGCTAATGTGCGAGTTACCAGCAGGTTGGCTGGCTGGCTACAACCACACCAACACTGACACAACCCTGTGCTTGCTGGAAACCCGCACAGCAGTGTGCACTCTCACTTTACCACGCAGCAAGGGCCATCAGTGGTGGTTCGCTCTTGACTGCACTCCCACACCCCATTAGCCTGTTTTTTGATCCGTAAAAAATTGCCAACAATAAAATGGCCTGGCTTGCCACTAATAAATCGGGCAGTTATTGAGTAGTGGTAGAAGGAGTAGCACCTACTTACAACTACTACCTACCTCTGATGAGGTTCTCCGCCCCCTCCTTTTTCCTCCCTCTGAGGAGCACTCAAGATCACGCTCAATGTGAGTACACACACAATCTTGAAGGCTCCTCAAAACACCCCACCAGCTCACTGTCAATCTCAATCTGTCACTCAATCTCCATGGCAATCCTGTTTGAATAACAATGAACCCAATTGCAATTCCAAAGAACCCAAATTTGAAGAACCCAATTGCAGTTCCTAGCCAGCCAGGGGAAAAGGTTGCACCAACCTCATCAACAACAACAGCCCAATCACTGTAATTGGCATTCAGGCATCCTCGCAGTGCAGAGCTGCTTTGATGCGTTGTACAGTACTTGAGATGAGGTTGTTGACTGTGGCCACAGACTCGAGGGAGAGTTTGGCTGATGGAACAGTGCTCACTAGGATTTGGAATGCAACAGTGAGTAAGGATCCACCCGTAGTGGTAGTGTGGGGACTTGGATCAGTTAGCTGACCGCTGCTGCAGCTGTCATGTTGTGAGGGTGGTACCAGCATTGCTCTTCGATTCTCTGGTCCATCAGGTAGAATGGCAAAACCTGATGGGAGGAGAGCAACATAGGCTGGGTCTCCTCCTCGTAAGACGAGATTCATAGCTGGAATGTCAACAGGTGCATAGATGACTAGAGCACCTG